>OLWA01002149.1_pt1 | contig 18197 bp, 13 predicted proteins | sample 1673251 | NCBI WGS metagenome assembly OLWA01 (sample SAMEA3178937, study PRJEB25190) | human gut metagenome | biome: human gut; feature: human-associated habitat; material: faeces | place: Austria | collected 2013
TTTTCTCAACCTTCTTTCTTGGAATTCCCTATATTTGAATTATACAGGAAGCTCCTCTGCAAGCATAAATATGATACAGACATCATACCTGATAGGAAGTACTTGTACACCCCTTTCGACACGAACGGTCAGAAAACGACGCAAGCGGTAATCATTCCAGATGGGTGATGCTTTGTTTTTCCGGAAATCTATGGTATATTATGGATGATCTGACAGCATTAACCCGATAGAATACAGAGGAGTTTTAATTTTGAGAATTGCGATCGTGGATGACGACATACAGATGTATGAGCGTCTGAAAACTTATTTTAATGAACTGCTCGGCTCTGCCGCTGAGCTTACATATTTTCCAAGTGGCGAAGAATTTCTGAAGGTTCAACAGCCAGGTGCATTTGACCTGATTCTGCTGGATATTTTTATGGGAAAACTTACCGGTATGGATGTGGCAAGAGAACTACGCAGGACTGATAAAGAAGTGCGTATCGTGTTCGCCACCACAAGCAATGAATTTGCCTGCGAAAGCTACGAAGTAAATGCCTGCTATTATCTGCACAAACCGTTCGGCAAAGACCGGGTCAGGGCAATGCTTGACCGCATTGATCTTGCACAGGTTGAAAAAATACGCACCGTACAGCTGCAGGACGGTACAAGTGTCGTCCTGCGTGACATTATCTATGTGGACTACAGTTCGCATCAGACGACCCTGCATTGCAGGCACGGGAAGAATATTACCCTCCGTGCAAATCTTTCCGAGGTTGAAGCACTACTGTGTACCTACGCCTACTTTTTCAGCCCGTCCAAAGGGATTGTCGTCAATTTCCATGAAGTAGTTTCACAAAATGCGGACACTTTTACTCTGAGTGACGGCAGCCTCATTCCCATTAGCCGCCGTAAGGCAAAGAATGTGACAGATGCCTATTCCTCATTCTTATTTGAACAACTGCGAAAAGGAGGTGACCGGTAATGCCACCCGTTTCCCGTATTGTTGAAGTCACACTCTATTCTCTGCTGAATTTTCTGCCGTTTCTTGCCCTGGCATTATATCCATTCTGCCACAGTCTGCGGTTTTCAAAGGGCGTGACCGTCGCTTTGATCGGGCTGCTCACAGTTATTCAGATACTGCTCGGGGCGTGGGTCTGCTTTATCCCCGGCACACATGGCTCTATAGCCAGTGCTGTCAGCACGCTTCTGTATGGTATGTTCTATTTTCTTGCGGTAAAGAAGCATTTCGGTAAGACACTTTTCATTTTGCTGATGATCTCCAACCTTGCTAATCTGACTGTGATCTCCGCCAAATGCCTTGAAGGGATATTCTTTCCGGCACTGGCAACGCAAAACTACCGCTGGTCATTCTCCCTGATGCTCTTTACCATTGAGATCGTTCTTGCCGTACCGGTATTTCTCTATATGAAATCCGTATTCACACCGGCAGTTGAAAAAGAACCATCCGGGTTTGAATGGAAATTCCTGTGGCTCATTCCGGCGACTTTCTATCTTGTATGGTACTCTGCGATGTACAGCGTTATCTCCCGTTCAGCACTGGAAATTGCCCTGCAGCCGAAAAATTCAGTTTTTCTCTTTGTTATCAATGTGGGAGCATTTCTGATTTACTATGTTGTCGCCCGACTGATCCTGGAGCAGAGCAAAACGCTTGAGCTGCAGGAAAAGAACCATCAGCTCACCATGCAGGCTGTACAGTATGAAAATCTGCAGAAAAAAATCGAAGATGCCCGTCGGGCCAAGCATGATGTACGCCATCATATCCTGCTTATGCAGGAATATCTGAACAGTGGCGAACTTGAAGCATTGCGGGAATATCTGAGCAGATACAGCGAAAGCCTGCCCGATGATTCCCTTGTCCGTTTCTGCGAAAATAACGCTGCCAATGCCCTGTTGCTCTATTTTGCACAACAGGCAAAGGATCACGGCATCGATTATATTGTAAAAGCACAGATTCCAAAAGATTTCTTCATTTCAGATACAGATATCTCTGCCCTGTTTGGAAACTTGCTGGAAAATGCACTGGATGCCTGCAAAGAAGAAAAAGAAGACGGCCGGAAGATCATCGTCCGTGCCGGCATGACCGGTGGTTCTTTCTGTGCCACGGTAGACAACACTTTCACCGGTTCACTCAGATATACCGGTGACGGTGACCTCATCTCAACCAAACATAAAGGACATGGACTCGGCACGCAATCGGTGAAAATCATCGCAGAAAAATACCACGGTATATGCAGACTTGAATCCAGGGACGGAATGTTTTTCGCTTCCGTCATGTGTCAGAGAGAATAAAAACGGGAAAGCCTTATTCGCTCTCCCGTAAAATATTCAATATCTCAAGTCTTGTTCCGCCAAGTCCGATCACATCATCCTTCTGGATCACTACCGGCCTTGTCACCGCTTCCCCGTTCAGATAAGTTCCGTTCCTTGATCCTTCATCTTTCAGATATAACTTATCGCCTCTGTGAACGATCACACAATGCTTCTTGGATACCCTTCCATCTTCTGATAATGGAAGATATCTCTCATAGCCCTGTCCTGACTCTGCTCTTCCGATCCCGATGTTACTGTAAAAAATAAAACTGTACTTTGTCCACGAATCCAGATCTTCCAGGATTACTTTCCACTGGCGGCGTTTCTTCTGCTCTTTTCTCTGCTCTGCCTGCACCCTGCGTGCTTCTTCCCGGCGTGCCTGTGCATCCTGCTGCCGCCCGTTCTCTGCACCCTGGCTGCTCTGCCGTCCACCATCTGCTCTTTTCCGTCTCTCTCCCGGCTGCTGTGCTTCTTCTGCATTTCCCGGTCTCTTCCGCTTTTTCTTTCTGGCTTCTGCCCGCTCCGCAGCCTCCTCTGCCTTATTTTTCTTTATACTGAAAAATGTTCCGCTCAGTAATGCAATACATCCGATCACCAGTACTGCCATTACGACCCAATACCACATATGATTTTCTCCTTCCCATTCTAAATCTAAATGGTACTATATTTTCCTCTTCAGGGCAAGTATTATATAACTTTTTTGTCGAAAAATGTCATACTTCTTCTCTTCTTCCCGACAGAAAAAAGGTCAAATTGGGTATACATTTTTCCAACTTCTTGGTATGATATAGATTGTGAGAGTAAACCGCAACTAACTCATTTAACAGACCACAATCAAAAGAAAGAGGAGATCCTATCATGGAAAGAAACGAACCATGTTGGTGCGGCAGTGGCAAAAAATACAAAAAATGCCATATGCCCATCGATGAAAAAATACAGCTTCACGCAGACCGCGGGGAGATCGTCCCATCAAGAGCGATCCTCAAGACCCCTGCACAGATCGAAATGATCCGCAAAAGTGCTGATCTTAACACAGCGGTTCTCGATGAAGTAGCAAAGCACATCCGTATCGGAATGAGTACCGCTGAGATTGATGAAATTGTCTACCGTTTCACAACGGAGCATGGAGGAATCCCGGCACCTCTGAATTATCAGGGCTTTCCGAAAAGCGTATGCACCTCACTGAATAATGAGATCTGTCACGGAATCCCGGATGAAAATATCATGATCCAGGACGGAGATATTATTAATGTAGATGTTTCTACTATTTTAAATGGATATTTTTCAGATGCATCCCGGATGTTCAAGATGGGAAATGTCTCTGAGCGTGCCGAGCGTCTTGTACGTGTTACGGAAGAGTGCGTCCAGCGGGGACTTGCAGCCGCAAAGCCATGGGGACATCTGGGCGACATTGCCGATGCCATCAATACGCACGCACAGGTCAATGGTTATTCCGTTGTAGAAGAGATCGGTGGTCACGGGATCGGACTTGAATTTCACGAAGATCCTTTCGTAAGTTACGTTACACCAAAGGGAAGTGAGATGCTCCTTGTTCCGGGTATGATGTTTACCATCGAGCCTATGATCAACGAAGGCAGTCCTGACTTTTTTGTGGACGAGGATAACGACTGGACAGTCTATACGATCGATGACGGTCTTTCCGCACAGATCGAGTACATGGTACTGGTAAAGGAAGACGGCGTCGAAGTACTGACCAAATAATAAAAACCTGGCAGGAACTCGCTCTGCGTATTTTCTGTGTTTTAATATCTTTGTCGCATCATCTTAACATTTACTAAATTTTTTAAAAATTTTACTTACTTTATGGTAAATTATCACAAAAAATAGTATAATGAAATGGAAGTATTATGAAAGAGAGGGCTTTATATGAAACAAGATAACATGTTGGCTATGATTTTAGCAGGAGGACGTGGTACAAGACTTCACGACCTGACAAAAAAAGTGGCCAAACCGGCCGTTTCATATGGTGGAAAATATCGTATTATTGACTTTCCGCTCAGCAACTGTGCAAATAGTGGTATTGACATTGTCGGTGTCCTCACTCAGTATGAATCTGTTCTCCTCAACAGCTATGCTGCTGCAGGAAGAAGATGGGGACTCGATGCAAAGGATAGTGGAGTTTACATACTTCCTCCTCGTGAGAAAGCAGATACAGGACTTGATGTATACAGAGGAACTGCCGATGCGATCTCCCAGAATATCGACTTTATCGATTCTTATTCTCCGGAGTATCTCCTGATTCTTTCCGGAGATCATATTTACAAAATGAATTACGATAAAATGCTTGAGTACCACAAAGCAAATCATGCTGATGCAACGATTGCAGTCATTGAAGTACCAATGAAAGAAGCCAGCCGTTTTGGCATTATGAATACAAATGAGACAGGCCGTATCGTAGAATTTGAAGAAAAACCTGAGAAACCAAAGAGTAACCTTGCATCCATGGGTATTTATATCTTTAACTGGAAGCTTCTTCGCAAGATGCTTCTTGCTGATATGAAGAATCCTGAATCCAGTCATGATTTCGGTAAGGATATTATCCCGACCATGCTCGCAGATGAAAAGACGCTTTTCGCCTATAAATTCAAAGGCTACTGGAAAGATGTAGGAACCATCGACTCCCTCTGGGAGGCAAATATGGATCTTCTGAACAAGAATAATGCACTGGATCTGAACGATTCTTCCTGGAAAATCTATACAGAAGATGTCACTGCTCTTCCACAGTTTATCGGTGCTGATGCTGATATTGACAGAGCTTTCATCACACAGGGATGTGTCATCAACGGAACTGTTAAGAACTCAGTTCTCTTTACAGGTGCAAAAGTTGCTGCCGGTGCAAAAGTCATTGACAGCGTCCTGATGCCGGGTGTTGAAGTAGCTGAAGGTGCAGTCGTAACCCGTGCACTTGTTGCCGATAAGGTAAAAATCGGAAAGAATGCCGTAGTCGGCAGTGCAGACAGTGAGAATATCGAACTGGTTGCAAAACGTGTAAAGGGGGAAGAGTAAGATGAGTAAAGCATTTGGAATTATTAATTTCGCAGGAAATGACGTACAGGTAAATGGTATGCTGGATTATCGTCCGATCGGAGCTTTTTCTTTCCTCGGAAGATACCGCGTGATCGACTTTCCAATTTCTAATATGAGTAACAGTGGGATTGATGTAATGCAGGTTTACGTCCGCAGAAAACCTCGTTCCCTCGTAGAACATCTCGGAACAGGACGTCATTACAACATCAACTCCAAGCGTGGAAAGCTGAACATTCTTTTTGCAGAGACCATTGAAGAGAACAATGTCTACAATACAGATATTGCCGCTTACATCGAGAACTTTGACTGCTTTGATGAGATTGATTCCGAATATGTAGTCCTTGCACCAAGTTATATGATCTATACAGCAGATTATAGTACATTCCTTCAGTCTCATATTGAATCAGGTGCAGATATCACACTGATGTACCACAGCGTAGATAATGCAAAGGATCATTTCCTGAATTGCCATGCACTGGATATCAACAAGCAGAAGGGAGTTCTTTCCATTGAGCCGAACCATGGAAATACAAAGAGCAAAAATATCTTCATGGATACTTATGTAATGAAGAAAGCTCTGTTCCTTGAACTGGTTCAGAAGGCTCATAAGCTTTCTTCCATGTATACACTTGCTGATATCGTACGTGAAGAATGTGAAGAACTGGATGTTCGTGCTTATTCTCACCGTGGATTCTTTGCTACGATCACTGACTTCAACAGTTATTATGAGGCAAATATGGAACTGATCAACCTCAAGAAAGCAACAGATCTTTTCGATGATAACTGGCCGATCTACACCCGTACAAATGATTCCTGCCCGACGCAGTACTTTGATGGAAGTGAAGTGAAATCTTCCGTTATTTCCAACGGTTGCCTGATCGAGGGTACGATTGAAAATTCTGTTATCGGACGTGGCTGTATCATCAAAGAAGGAGCAATTGTTAAGAATTGTGTCATCAATGCCGATGTAGTCATCGGAAAGGGTGTCCATGTTGAAAATCTCGTAATAGACAAGCATGCCCGCCTGATCCGTGGAAAGCGTGTCATCGCAGCACCGGAAAAACCGGGATATATCAAGCGTGGCGACCGCCTGTAGGGCAACTTTGATCCATTGATCATTTATAAAGATTATTTTGTCAGCACGACTTTTGTCTTTACATAATAAATCTTCCAAAGAAACCCGCTGCTTCATGGAACTTCCATCGCAGCGGGTTTCTCATAATTTATCTCTTTTCTTCTCTACTCTTTTGAACTTTCCGGTTCTTTCTGTAAATAACCGCCAGTCCTTTCAACAACAGATCATCATCCAAAATAATCTCTCTCTTACAATGCGGCACAATCTTCTTCGCAAGTCCGCCTGTCGCAATCACGGTGGCCTCCCCTTCCAGCTCATCCTGCAGTCTGTCAATAATTCCATCGATCGCTGCGGCACTGCTGTAGATAATTCCACTCTTCATGCATTCTACCGTATTCTTTCCTATGATATGCTCCGGTGCTTCAATCCCAATCCCTCCAAGCTGGGATGCACGAGCCGTCAGTGAATCCAGTGACACTCCGATTCCCGGATAGATCATTCCTCCGATATAATTTTTATTTTTGTCAATCACACTGACTGTATTGGCTGTTCCAAGATCCAGGATCAGAAGCGGTACAGGATATTCTGCGATCCCGGCTACTGCATTCACAACCAGATCACTTCCAAGCTGTGCCGGATTATCCATACGGATATTGAGTCCCGTCTTAATCCCTGCTCCTACTACCAGCACTTCTTTCTTGAGGATCTTTTCAACTGCAAGCTTTACAATATTCGTGATCTGCGGAACAACCGAGGAAACGATCCCGCCCTCTATATCACTTCTGTGAATATGATAGATATCCAATACATTTTTAATATCGATCGCATATTCCAGTTCGGTCTTCGTACGCACTGTGGACAGACGTTCCACAAATAAACATTCATCCCCGTCGATACATCCCAGTACAATATTTGTATTTCCTACATCAATCGCTAATATCATTTTTCTCCTGCCCCTCTCTGAAACTCAGGATACGGTCAAGGATCTCTGCCGCTGTATCCTCTTTTGACATCTTGCCGAGCTGCTCATCCCGATCCTTCGTGATAATCGTTACAATGTTCGTATCACCACCGAATCCGGCACCTTCCACCTTCAGGCTGTTCGCAACGATCATATCCAGGTTCTTTTTCTGCAATTTCCCACGGGAATTTTCAAGCATATGCTCCGTCTCCATGGAAAATCCGCAGAGGAACTGTTCTTCTTTCTTATGCATTCCAAGATAAGCTAAAATATCGTCCGTACGCTCCAGCTCCAGTGACAGATTGTCTCCCTTCTTCTTTACTTTCTCATCACTGATATATTTCGGACGGTAATCTGCCACAGCCGCCGCTTTTATGATGATATCCTGTTCAGCAGCCCGTCCTGTCACTTCATCAAACATCTCCTTCGCTGTCGTAACCGGCACAACCTTCACAAACTCCGGCTTCTTCAGTGCTGACGGTCCTGTGACAAGCGTAACCTCTGCACCTCTCTGCATGCAGACCCGTGCGATCGCATATCCCATCCGTCCCGTAGAATGATTCGTGATATAACGAACCGGATCTACCGCCTCCTGCGTCGGTCCTGCGGTCACAAGAACTTTCAGTCCTCTCATGTCCTTTTCCCGTGCCACTTCCTTTAAAATATACTCTAAAAGAAGCTCCGGCTCAGGCATCTTTCCTGCCCCTGTATCTCCACACGCAAGATAGCCGACTGCCGGTGAGATTACTTCATAACCATAATATTCCAGTTTTTTCAGATTATCCTGCACGATGGGATTCTCGAACATATTCGTATTCATTGCCGGTGCAATGATCTTTCTGCATCTGCATGCCATCACCGTTGTTGTCAGCATATCATCCGCAATTCCACCGGCAATCTTCCCGATCACATTCGCACTTGCAGGTGCGAGCATGACAACATCTGCCTTTTTCGCCAACGATACATGCTCCACACTATATTGAAAATTCCGGTCAAACGTATCAACCAGACATTTATTTCCCGTCAGCGTCTCAAACGTGATCGGATTGATAAAGTTCGTGGCATTCTGCGTCATCAGCACATGCACATCTGCGTCCAGCTTCTTTAATGCACTGGCAAGCGATGCGATCTTGTATGCTGCAATACTTCCCGATACGCCTAACAGAACTGTCTTCCCCTTCAGCATCGAGTTTTCCTCCTTTTGTCCGCCTCTTCCAATATTTACGCTTTATTATAGGGCATTGAATATGAAAAATCAACGGCTGTGTATAAAACTCCCTTCCCAGGGAATGCTGTTACTGTTCCTGAATTTTCTGCTGGTGAAGATCTCTTTCTGTCGCAGATCCAGAATCAGAAACAGCAGTCAATATCAGTAAATCAACAAATCACAGGAGGTTTTTATCCATGGACGAACAGACCCGTAAACTTTTAGAAGAGTGTACATCAGGATGCAAAATGGCTGTCAGCAGTATTCAGCAGATCCTTGAATTTACTCAGGACTCAGCACTCCAGAAAATATTGAACAAATACATCGAACAGCATACACACCTGCAGCAGACAGCAGAAAGCCAGTTGTCAGCAGACGGTTTTGAGCCAAAAGATCCGGGAATGCTTGCTTCAGCATTTTCCTGGTTTACAACAGAAATCAAGCTGGGCATGAACTCTGATAATTCTGAGATTGCCAAGGTTCTGATCGATGGATGCAGTATGGGGATCAAAACCCTGGGCGAGCGTGCCAATACACTCTGCCAGGCAGATAAAAGTGCTGATTCCATTGCCCGCAGGATCATAAAACTTGAAGAAGAAATGATCCGTGAACTGGAGCCGTTTTTATAACTTGTCCAATCCTCGCCTTTCCGATATAATATAATTTGGAGGATTTTATATTATGATATGCAAATGACGAATCGTTTTTTGTTATATCTGACTAAGGAAAGAGAGGAAAAAGTATGAAAAATGCAAAATTTGCAGGTGTCCAACGGCTTCTGTCTGCTGTATTTGCTGCTACGGTAGCACTTACTTCTGTGCAGATCCCGGTCTACGCGACACCTCAGACGCAGGCGGCAGAACAGACCAGCCAACTGGTCAATATTGCCGGTGACTGCGAAATTACTGTCCCCAGTTCCCAGAGTGGCTATGGTGCGGAACGTATGACTGACGGAGACAGCAGCACAATGTGGATTCAGAACGATGGAACATGGCCGAGTACCGTGTCCTTAAAATTACCCGCCGATAATACAAAGCGGATCAAAAAAGTCGTATTAAAATTTGAATCCGGTCAGAGTGCGTGGGGAGTTGACGTAACGCTTTCTCATGCACTGAACAACGTTACCAGTGACCTGGTTATAGATAATACTGCCACGGTCACATCTTTCGATGACGGTTATGAATTTACTTATGATACTGCCTTAAGTTTTACGCATACCTTCATTGAACTGTCAAATCCGACTAACAATGGTGATGCCGGAGGATTCTGGCCGGCACTTGCAGAGGTGGAGATCTGGGCTGAAAATGAAAGTGGTGAGGAGTCTCTTACCAATGTAGCCCCTGCTGCAACGATCACCTCGGTTGGCGGAGATTACGGCACAAAAAGCAACCTCACAGATGAGGACTATAGTTCTCTCTATGTATTTAATGGTGGTGGAATGTCCACTCTGCCAGACGGTGCATGGATCGAAATGGAACTGGATCGGGAATATCCTGTCAAATCCATGGAGGCTGCTTTTGAGCATCTGTCTTCTGACGAAAACAATTTCCAGTTTACCTTCGATATCTATGGGAAGAGTTCAACTGACACGGAATGGCAGACACTCTTTGCCGGAGTGAATGCAACCCGTCTGGATGACGGCTATCTTCAGACACTGACACTGGATTCCATCAAAAATCTCAAATCGGTCCGCATCGTCATCACCAGCATTACCAATACAGCAGGTGATCCATGGCCGGCACTTGCGGAATTTAAAATTTTCGCTGATACAAGCGGTTCCGGTTCAGAGGATACGGAAAGTATCGCCTATAAAAAGCCGGTTCATACAAATGCCGGAGGAGTTGTCTCCCGTATCAATGATGGTTCTACCATCAATACATGGACGGGTGAACGTTATCCGGCTTATGTAGATATTGATCTGGAGGCCAATTATAAGCTGGATGAGATTCAGGTTTATACTCCTTCTGCCGGTTATTCCCAGTATTCTGTCTATACTAGTATGGATGGACGGGATTTTGAGAAGTTAGCCGAAAAGTCTGACAAAGAAAACTGCCCTGCTAAGGGGGAATCTTATCAAGCAAATAAAAAAGAAGCACGAATCGTACGTGTCTATGTGGAATATCAGTCTGAATCCTCCAAAGCACTGATCAACGAGATCCGTGTGCTTGGAACTCCAAGTGGTACAGCTGTTCAGGAGACTCCTGCAGTACAGGTTGAAGATTTTAAAAACTCTGCATACAACGTAACTGTTACCAATCAGGATACGATCAATGAAGTAAAGGGAATTATTGAAAGAAGAATCGGTGCAGCTTATAAAGACTGGTTTACATTTGAACTTGCAGATGCTGCAAATGGATATGACTATTATGACCTTTCCCAGAGCAACGGAAAGATCCATATCAAGGGAAATAACGGTGTATCTCTTGCAACCGGTCTGAATTATTACCTGAAATATTACTGTAACGTCAATATTTCCCAGGTCGGCGATCAGGTCACCATGCCGAAAAGCATTATTCCGGTTGAAGGAACGGTACATAAAGAAACCAAATTCCCGGTTCGTTATTCTTATAACTACTGTACCCTCTCCTACTCTATGGCTTTCTGGGGCGAAGAGGAATGGAGAAATGAGTTAGACTGGCTTGCACTGAATGGTGTAAATGTAGTTCTTGATGCCACAGCTCAGGAAGAAGTCTGGAGACGTTTCCTTACAGAACTTGGTTATACTCATCAGGAAGCCAAAGATTTCATTGCCGGACCTGCCTACTATGCATGGGCCTATATGGCAAATCTTTCCGGTTATGGCGGCCCGGTTCATGATACCTGGTTCACTGAGAGAACGGAGCTCGCAAGAAAAAATCAGCTTATCATGAGAAAGCTCGGCATGCAGCCTGTCCTTCAGGGATATAGCGGAATGGTGCCGGTAGATATTACTTCCAAAGATCCTTCGGCAGAAGTGATCAAGCAGGGAACCTGGTGTTCTTTCCAGCGGCCAAGTATGCTGAGGACAGACAGTGAGTCTTTCACAAAATATGCAGCACTCTTCTATAAAGTACAGAAAGAAGTTTATGGAGATTCCGCTCATTATTATGCAACAGACCCGTTCCATGAAGGTGGAAATACCGGTGGTATGGATTCCGCTGTTATTTCGCAGAAAGTCCTTGCAAGCATGATGACTGCTGATCCTCACGCAACCTGGGTGATCCAGTCCTGGCAGGGAAATCCGACAACGGCTCTGCTTCAGGGATTAGGTGACAACCGCAATCATGCTCTTGTTCTGGATCTCTATGCGGAAAAGACACCTCACTGGAATGAGACCAACCCTGGTTACTACGGTGGTGCAGAAGGCGGCGGAGAATTTCTGAATACTCCGTGGGTTTACTGTATGCTGAACAACTTCGGTGGACGTCTCGGACTCCATGGACATATTGATAATTATGTTGAAGGAATCGTAAATGCCTCTAATCAGGCTGAACATATGGCAGGAATCGGTATCACACCGGAGGCATCTGTAAACAATCCGGTTCTCTACGATCTTTTCTTTGAAACGATCTGGGCTGATGACGGAAATAACTTACAGAAGATCAATCTTGATGAATGGTTTAAAAATTATGTAACAAGACGTTACGGTGCAGACAGTGACTCCGCTTATCAGGCAATGGAAATACTGCACGACACCGTATACAATCCTGCATACAATATGAAAGGACAGGGTGCTCCTGAGTCTGTTGTAAATGCCAGACCGGGACTGGATATCGGTGCAGCTTCTACATGGGGAAATGCTGTTGTTGATTATGATAAGAAAAAACTGGAAAAAGCAGCCGAGCTGCTCCTTGCAGACTATGATAAGCTGAAGAACAGTGCCGGCTATCAATATGACCTTGCCAATGTACTGGAACAGGTATTGTCCAATACGGCTCAGGAATATCAGAAAAAGATGGCGGCAGCTTTCCGCTCTGGTGATGCGGAAGAATTTAGTACCCTTTCCGATAAATTCCTTTCTATTATTGATATGGTAGAAAAAGTAACCGGAACACAGAAAGAATTTCTTGTCGGTACATGGATCAACGGTGCAAAGAAACTGGCAAAAAATTCCGATGATTTTACAAAAGAACTTTACGAACTGAATGCCCGCAGTCTGATCACCACATGGGGAAGTTACGACCAGGCAATCAGCGGTGGACTGATCGATTATTCCAACCGTCAGTGGGCCGGTCTGACCAACGATTACTATAAAATGCGTTGGGAGAAATGGATCACTGAACGTAAAAAAGAACTTGCCGGAGAATCTTATACCAATTACTCTGCTCAGGACTGGTTTGAGATGGAATGGGCATGGGCAAGAGGTACAAATAAATATTCCGGTACTCCGAATGGTCTTGATCTTCAGGGACTCGGAACCGATGTCCTTGCTAACTACTCACTCACCAATATGCCGAAAGATCCTGCCGAGGATGATTCCAGAGATCTTCCGCTTGAAGGCATGACTGCTACAGCAGGAAGTGAACAGGCAACGACCGGAAGTGAAGGACCGGCATCCGCTGTACTGGATCAGACTACAGGTACGATCTGGCACAGCAAATGGAGCGGTGATGCTCGTGAAAATCTCTGGATCGATATCGCTCTTGGAGAGAGTAAGACGGTAACCGGACTGCGTATGCTTCCAAGATCCGGTGGTGGGAATGGAACTATCACTTCCTACCGCATCGAGATCAGTAATGATCACGGCAAGACTTATCAGGAAGTTGCCACGGGTACATGGAACAGCAGTGACAGTTGGAAGATGGCAGAGTTCCATGCCATCCAGGCTACCAATGTACGCCTCTATGCGGTAGAATCTGTATCAGACACCAGCAATATTTTTGCATCAGCAGCCGAGATTCGTATCATGGGACCAGCTACTGCAATCGTTCCGGCAGAGGAAACTATAGTAAATATCGCAACTCCTTCTAAAGAAGCAGATCTGTCATCTGCACAGGCTGCAAAGGAGACTGATAAATACACCGTCTCTACAGTCTGGAAAGATGCAACCGGAACAACAGTAACGGCTATATCAAAGGATAAGAATGCGACTCATGACTATACGGCGAAGATTACTCTCACCCCTGTCACAGGATATTCCTTTGACAAAACCAGTGTACCGGATACATTGACATTGAAACTCAACGATCAAAGAACCGTTGAAGCTATTCCGGTCACAGACAGTGTTCTCAATGATGATGGAACTGTCACAATTACTTACCAGTTCAGCAATATGTTCCAGGGAGGCTCATTACGAATGGATCAGTCTTCTCCTGAAAAATCTACGAACATGAGATTTGGATATGACTTTAAGTTACCGGAAGCTTCATCCGAAAAAGATGAGATTAGCTTTAAAGGCTGTACCTGGTATTATGGAGTAGCTGAGGATGACTTAAAGAATACCTTCTCTCCAGACAAAACAAACTTTATAACGAATCCTGATAAAAAAGGAGCTGAATACTACAGATCCAATATCGTATTCACAAATCTTTCATCCGGTGCTTATAAACGCTCTGTATATGCCAGAATCCTGGTAAAATATACAGTAAATGGAAAAGAACGCAGTGTGATGGGAACATTTGTAGATTCAAGATCCGTCAGCATGATCGTTGAAGGAATCCTTGCCAATACGAACGCAGATCAGACGGAAAAAGATTATGCACAGAAAATCAAAGATGCAATTTTAAAGTAATCATTTTTCTTCAATCATTAAAACAGGTGAAGCCGACGCATTTGCGTCGGCTTTATCTGACCTTATATCTTTTTTCAGAATTGACCATTTTTAACGGTTCACATTTGTTGTATAGTAGAGAGAGTTTGAAAGGAAAGAGGTTTAACTATGAATACAACAACAAATTCAAAACTGAAAAAGATCGTTCTTACCGCATTGTTCGCAGCACTTTCCTGTGTTGCAACTATGTCGATCAAGCTTCCTACACCGGGAACCGGCGGATATATTCATCCGGGTGATGCAATGGTAATCCTCTCAGGTGTCGTTCTCGGACCATGGTGGGGACTTCTTGCAGGCGGAATTGGTTCTGCAATGGCAGATCTCCTTGGCGGATATTTCGTGTATGTTCCGATCACTTTTGCGATCAAAGGACTGGTAGCTGTCTGTGCCGGACTCTTATATCAGAAGATCGGTCATACTTCCAAGTCACGTTATGCCGCTGTCATTCTCGGCGGTATAGCTGATATCATCCTCGTAGCCGGTGGCTACTGCTTCTGCGAATACTTTTTCCTGTATGGTTCAGGTGCATTCGCAAGCGTACCTGCCAACCTGATCCAGGGACTCGGCGGACTCATCATTTCAGCAGTCCTTTATCCGATCCTTATGGCTGTCCCGGATGTAAGACAGACTGCCAATGCGGTAAATGAATAAGGAAACGAACAAGACTTAAAATTCCTGACAGCAAAAAGAACCAGTCATTTGCATAAGCAAATAGCTGGTTCTTTTTTATATGCTCATTTCACTCCGTCCACAGTTTCGTTCATCTCAACGTCAGTGTATCGATCGGTTTCAATACGATCGCTGAGTATGCTCCCATATTCAGCATGATCTCTCCATCCTCTACAATGTACTCATCATAAGCTGTTGTATATCCTTGCTCGTAGGTATAGATCAGACGCTTCATTCGCCCACTCATCTCCATTCCTGTCAGCCAGACAGGTACTGTTACTTCTTTCAGGATACTGCTGTTATTCACAATAATAACCAACTGCTCATCCTTTTCAAACCGTCCATATGCCAGCAGATTCTTCCCTGCGGCAAGCAGCTTGATTGAACCTTTTCTGAGCGGTTTTTCCGTCTTATGGATACGGATCATCTCTTTATGAAATGCAAGCAGCTCCTGATCTTCGTGCCCCCACGGATAAGTCCTTCTGTTATCCGGGTCAGTAAAACCACACAGTCCCACTTCATCTCCGTAATAAACCGTCGGTGCACCTACCCACGTCATCTGCATCACAACTGCTTCACGCATGACCGCAAGGTTTACACCCTCTTCTGCTCCTTTTGTGCCATGCTGGCTTACCCGTCCGACTTTATGGTTCGTCCTTGTAAGGAACCGGGAATGATCGTGGTTGGATAATTCATTCATTGCCACCTGCAGAGACGGGGTCAGCATACTTGCCATAAAATGTCTCATTGCCCCGATAAAATTATCTGCATTGCCCCACAGATCCGTTCTACGCTCATCACTGTGCTTCTCCATACCGGTCAAAAACCAGGTCACCGGCTCCATAAATGCATCATAATTCATCACACTGTCCCACTCGTCTCCCTGAAGCCAGTCCTGTGGATCTCCATAATGCTCTGCAAGGATCAGTGCATCCGGGTTCACACTTTTGACCTCTTTACGGAAACGTTTCCAGAATAAATGATTATATTCATTGCTGAATCCGAGATCCGCTGCGACATCCAGTCTCCAGCCGTCAATATTATAAGGTGCAGACACCCATTTCTTTCCGATCCGCATAATGTAATCTTCCAGATCCGGTGACTCCTCATACGCCAGCTTCGGCAGTGTATCATGTCCCCACCAGCCATCATATGTCCCATTGTACGGCCATGCTGAATCCTGGTTATTATGGAACAAGAAAAAGCTGCGGTACGGACTTTGCGCACTCACATACGCCCCCTTCGGGTAATCCGGCTGCGGTTCATAGATTCTCTCTCTGTCCATCCATTTATTAAAAGAACCGCAATGATTAAATACCCCATCCAGGATCACTTTCATTCCCCGCTGATGCATTGCATCCACCAGCTTTGCAAATAACTGGTTGCTGGCTTCCAGATTCCGCAGGTCTCCGGTTCTCTGCTGATACTTCGTTGCATGGATATTGTCCTTTGCACCCTTCGGAAGTACTTCTCCGTCATCCACTACGATCTTTCCGTAATGAGGATCAATATAATCATAATCCTGTATATCATACTTATGGTTCGACGGAGACACGAACAGAGGATTAAAGTAAATCACCTCGATTCCAAGATCCTGCAGATAGTCCAGCTTATCTATGACTCCCTGCAGATCTCCGCCATAAAAGTTCCTGATATCCATGGATGCCGGAGCCTGACTCCAATCCTTAATTTTTTTACATGGAGCTCCGATATAAATATATTCATCATCTTCTACGTCATTTGTCGGATCTCCGTTATAGAAACGGTCTACAAAAATCTGATACATGACCGCCCCTTTTGCCCATTCCGGTGTGGAAAATCCCGGCTGGATAATAAAGGAATAGTACTCTTCTGCCCGGTAGGTCACACCATACCGGCTGAAATAGCAGATCTCTGTTCCTTTCTTGATCTCAAAATAATAGCGGAACGGCTCAGTTCCCAACTGATATTCGATCTCATAAAAATCAAATTCACCAGTCGTCTGCATTTTCCATAAAGTATAGATCTGTTCTCCTGCATGGAGCTTCACCTCATCCACATCATTGTGGGCTGTACGAAAACGCAGAACCACCTTTTCATTTATCTCCGGTTCTGCCGGAATGACATAATCGCCTGTTCCATCACAAAATAATGCTTCTCTGTTCATTCTCACCCTCCTCCGCTCCTTCGTATTCTGGATTCATAACCTATGAGAGAACCTGACACTGGCAGTTTCTCCTGCATACTCTGCTATGTCAGAAAACCCCCGGCCGTCAGTTCCTTCTGACGACAGAGGGTATACAGTAAACCTTTTTCAGGCATCCGTCTCACTTTCCTCAAACAGTGCTTCAAATTCGCTTCTGGTTATCTTCTCTTTCTCAAGCAGCAGTTCTGCACACTTTTCCAATACAGGATGGTATTCCTGAATAATACTTCTTGCCTGTGCATAACACTCATCTATGATCCGCTTGACTTCTTCGTCGATCGTTCCGGCAATCTTTTCTCCGTAACCTCTTGAAGTATGACCAAAATCTCTTCCGATAAAGACTTCATCACTGTCATTGTCATAATTGATCAGTCCCAGTTTCTCAGACATACCAAACTTGGTGATCATTGATTTTGCAATCGCTGTCGCCTGCTTAATATCCTGTGATGCACCTGTTGTAATATCATCAAAAATCTCTTCTTCTGCGACACGTCCTCCAAGAGATACTGTGATCTCCTGAAGCATATGTCCCTTTGTATTGAACATATCATCTTTTTCCGGAAGCGGCATTGTATATCCGCCTGCTCCACCCGTTGGAATGATGGATACACTGTATACCGGTCCTACATCCGGCAACACATGGAACAGGATCGCATGCCCTGCTTCATGATACGCTGTGATCCTTCGTTCCTTCTCTGAAACGATCCGGCTCTTCTTCTCCGGTCCGATCCCGACTTTTACAAATGCATGACGGATATCGGACTGCTGGATGAATACCCGGTTCTCCTTTGCTGCGAGGATCGCAGCTTCATTGAGAAGGTTCTCAAGATCTGCTCCTGAAAATCCTGCCGTCGTCTGTGCGATCTGCTTCAGATCCACGTCATCCCCCAGCGGTTTATTTCTTGCATGTACTTTCAGAATCTCTTCTCTTCCGCCACATTCCCTTTTTCCGCTTCCTGCTCATAAAGCCAGATACCTCTTTCCTCATCC
>OLWA01002158.1_pt1 | contig 18168 bp, 14 predicted proteins | sample 1673251 | NCBI WGS metagenome assembly OLWA01 (sample SAMEA3178937, study PRJEB25190) | human gut metagenome | biome: human gut; feature: human-associated habitat; material: faeces | place: Austria | collected 2013
ATTCAAGAGCATAATCACCAAATGATACCAATCTTTCTTTACTACCTTTACCAAATATTAATATATTTTTATTACTAAAATCAATATCTTTTAATTTTATATTAACTAATTCTGATACTCTGACTCCTGATGCATATAATACTTCTAAAATTACTCTTTCTCTTTGTCCTTCTTTTGTTTTTATATTAGGAACATTTAATATTTCTTCCATATTATTATAATTTATGAATTTTGGTATTCTTTTTTCTTTTTTGGGACTTGATACAAGTAAAAATGGATTTGATTCTACTTTGTTATTTAGTACTAAATATTTATAAAATGTTCTAAGTGAACTTAATTTTCTTGATATAGTAGATTTTGCATCATTTTTTTTATTTAAATATATTACATATTCTTTTGCATCATTATAATCCATATTTTTATAATTTATTTTATTACTTAAAATAAACGAATTATACTCATTTAAATCTTTTTTATAATTATTACATGTAAAATCTGAATAATTTCTTTGATATTTTAAATATTCTATAAATTTATCTATTTCTTTTTCCATAATATCACCACTAATTAAAAGAAGTTTAAATTTTAAACCTCTTCTGTTAATTTATCTTCATATTTTAAAATATATTTCTTTGCCATTTCTGGTGAATCAACTAACATATCTAATTCACTCATTTTTTGATCAGTTGTTAATTCTTTATTTGTCATTATTGTATATATGCGATCTTCTAAATCATCATAAATAGGTTCTTTTTCTTCATAATCATTTTGAACACTTTCGTATTCTTTAGAAACAATATCTAACAAACTAGATATTTCTTTCATTTTTTCATATGATAAACTTTTTTTATTAGTATTTAAATTTTCATTTTCAAAGAAGTATATAATAAATTCTCTATATAATTTATAATCTATTTTTAAATAATGATATAGCATTCCTTTATAATCTTTATTATTTTTTACATTTAAATATAAATTTACAACTGGAATATTTTTTGAATTTTTATCATTTAGATATTTATTTACTTTTGTTTTGTTATATAAAAACTCTTCTATCTTTTTTCTATCTATTTTTTCTATTTTTTCATAAACTCTATTAAAATTTTCTTTATCAAGAATCGCCCTATTATTATAATACATTGGACTATAATATTTTCCTCTTGATGACTCAATATAAACTATGAATTCACCAAATTCATCTTTTATTAATCTTTTTCTTATTGCATTTTTATCTATGAAATATGTTGTAAAATCATCAATATCTTCTAGTGTACCACTACATAACTTAACTCTTTTACCAGAATAATCTACATATAATGTATAATTTTTTTTCAAAACCCTCTGCATATTTCTTTACCTATCTTATTGTATATGGATTTTCTTCTGTTCCATTTCCATCAGCATATAATGCATTTTTATCAATATATATTACTGGATAAAAAGTAAAATTACTAGAAGCCTTTTTTACATCTAAAACACCACCATCCACAACATAAAATTGATATGTATCATCTGCAACTGCAGTTAAAGTATCAAAATCTGATGATATTGAATCAAAGAAATTATAATTGGTACAAGATAAATCTGATGTGCTTGTACAGTTTGGATCTATACTTCCTCTCATATATTCACTTGCATAAAGCATTCCTATTTTCATATCAGGATATTTGTTAGAACATTCTACTACTCCATCAATACTCTCATCATCTAAATTTCTCTTACCAATGCATAAATCATATGGAACCATAAATTTTCTTTCTGCATCACTGAAAAAATCTGAATTATATGCATCTTTAAGATAATCTTTTAATCTACTTTTTTCAAAATTATTTATACCTACATATTTTTCTTCATTAATATTATATCTATTATCCCAAGTTACTCTATATTTATATCTATCAGTAGAAATAAGTCTTATTTTATCATCTTCTATTTCAATTATTCTATATGTTCCTTCGTCTATTTTAACTAAGTTATTTGGATTTTCACCTCTAAATATTAATTTGTTATTATATTGATATAGTGCGTCATCTGAGGTAACCACTGTCTCATTTTTTTTAATATAATCAACAAGTGATGTTGTTTCATAATATTTACCACATTTTAAATAAGGGGTATATTTATAATTGTCTCCATTTTTATTTATTAATACATAACCACTACATTTTACATTTTCGTCCTCAATGGAATTAAGTTCCTTAATATATTTTGAATTAATAAGTGTATCTGTATTTACTTTTGTTTGTTCCTTTTCATCTTTTGGTAATATTTTAGTGTTTTCATTTGCATATTTTTCGGCCGCAACTTTTAGGTTTTCTTCCATTTGTGTATATGTACTTGCTTTTGACATACCCTTTCCTTTAAATAAAAAAGAGCATATTAGAATTACAACCACAAGTATTACAATAAACGTAATTATTTTTACTATATTTTCTCTAATAAAATTCATAATAATCCCTACCTTTAAACTAATTATAGCATAATAAATTAAACTTAACAAATATTATTTTTTAAGTGTAAACATATTTACAAAAAAAAGTAGAATTTTTTTACATTTCTACTTTTTTAATAGTTCACTAGCAGTTGTAACTAAACCAGCCATATTTTGCATATCTGATGGAATTATTATTTTAGTTGCTTGACCTTCTGCAACTTTTTCTAATGTTTCAAATTGTTTTAATGCAAGTACTGATTTGTCTGCTCCTGCCTCTTTTAAAAGTTTAATACCAGCAGCTGTTGCTTCTTGAACTTTTAATATTGCTTCTGCTTCACCTTCAGCAAGTTTTATTTGTGATTCTTTTTGAGCTTCTGCTCTTAAGATAGCACTTTCTTTTTCACCTTCAGCAATTAATATACTTGATTTCTTTTCACCTTCTGCTTGAAGAATTTTTTCTCTTCTTTCTCTTTCAGCACGCATTTGTTTTTCCATTGCTTCTTGTATATCTCTTGGTGGAATAATATTTTTAACTTCAACTCTGTTTATTTTTATTCCCCATGGATCAGTTGCTTCATCAAGTATTAAGCACATTTTATTATTGATTAAATCTCTGGATGTTAATGTTTCATCAAGTTCAAGTTCACCAATAATATTACGAAGTGTTGTTGCTGTTAATGTTTCAATTGCATTTATTGGATTTTCAACACCATATGTATATAATTTTGAATCAGTTATTTGAAAATAAACAACTGTATCTATTTGCATTGTTACATTATCTTTTGTAATAACTGGTTGTGGTGCGAAATCTCTTACCTTTTCTTTTAATGAAACATTATTTGCTATTCTTTCTATAAATGGAATTTTAAAATGTAATCCTGTTTGCCAAGTAGATTTATAACTACCTAGTCTTTCGATAACGAATGTTTTTGATTGTGGTACAATTTTAATATTTGTAATAATAATCAATATTAAAACTATAATTAAAATAATAAATTGCATAACTTACATCTCCTCTTCTCTAACAATTATTTTAGCACCTTCAATTTTAAGTACCCTTACTTTTTTGCCTTCATCTATATGACTATTTGATACAGCCATCCAGTCTTTACCAGAAACTTTTACCCTACCTGGTGATAACTCATTTATCTCTTTTGTAACTATACCTATTTTACCAATTATCATATCAATATTTGTTTTTGTAACATTTTTATTTATAAATTTATCAAGTAATGGTTTTGTAAATATTAATGAAATAATAGTAAAAAATGTAAATACTACAATTTGAATAATTAAATTATCCGTAAAATATGTACTAATAAATGCACACAAACTACCAAAAGAAAACCAAATAGTAATTAAATTAAATGATAAGGCTTCAATTATCAAAAAGGCAAATATCAAAATAAACCATATCATAACACTTACCTCCTTTACAACTATTATATTACTAAAAATCTATAAAAATCAACAAAAAAAATGGCTTTTATACCATTTATTTATTTAATAAATCTAATAAATTAATTTTAAACATATCTTTATCAGCATTTTCTTTACTAATCATAACACCTTTATATGCATTTAACTCTGTAGCATGTCCTTCTAAGAATAATTCTTCTGGTGAAATTGATTTTAATAAAATAATATTTTTATTTGTATATATATCATAATGAAGTACTATTTCACCATGAACCTTTGTAAATAATTCATCCGCAGGAAGTGTAAGTTCATATGAAACTGTATTTTTTTCTTCATCAGTAGATACAATATCACCTAAAAATTCTCCCTCTTTCATTTTAGGATAAAATTCAAAGATTAATTTTTTAAACGCAAACATATTGTACTTCTTTAAAGAACGTTCACACTTCTTAAATTTAATTTCATCAAAATATTCAAATATATAATTTCCTTTCATATTATACCCCCCTAATCACGGATGACTTTACCCTGATTTGCATGCGCAATTATATCATAATTGTAAACATTTGTCAAATAAAGCCTAAGGTTTTTCATATTATTCTTCTTATGATTTTATTATATCATTAAAAAATATAAGTAAAAAGACCAAAATTATATTTTTTACTTATATTTTACATTATTTTGCATCGTACCAATTTTTACCAATTTCAACGTCTACTTCTAGTGGTACATTTAATTTATATGCATTTTCCATAAAATTTATAACTATTTCTTTAACTTTTTCAAGCTCATCATTTTTTACATTAAAAATAAGTTCATCGTGTACCTGAAGTATCATTTTACTTTTTAAATTTAATCTATTAAATTCATTATATATATCAATCATTGCTTTTTTTAAAATGTCAGCACTTGATCCTTGAACTGGTGTATTAAGTGCCATTCTTTCACCTTGAACTTTAATCATATGATTTGTATTATATAATTCATCTATTTTTCTTTTTCTATTCATTATTGTTTTTACATATCCTGTTTCATATGCATCTTTTATTACTTTATCCATATAATTTTTTATTCCATGGAATGTTTCTAAATAATTATCTAAGAATTTTTTTGCTGTTTTAATATCAACACCAAGATCTTCCGCAAGGCCAAAACTACTTATACCATAGATAATTCCAAAGTTAACTGCTTTAGCATCTCTTCTCATATTTTTAGTTACTTCATCTTTACTAACGTGGTATATATCCATTGCAGTTTTTGTATGTATATCTAAATGATGTTTAAATGCATCTATTAAATTTTGTTCTCCTGACATATGTGCGAACATTCTAAGTTCTATTTGTGAATAGTCACTTGATAAAAATACAGAATTTTCTTCAGGAATAAATGCTTTTCTTATTTCTTTTCCTTCTTTATATCTAATTGGAATATTTTGAAGATTTGGTTCAATTGATGATAATCTTCCTGTCCTTGTTAAAGTTTGTGTATATATAGTATGAAGTTTACCATCTTCTTTTACACAGTTTTTTATTCCTACAATATATGTTGTATATATTTTATTTAATGTTCTATGTTCTATTATTTTTTCTACTATTGGATGATAATCTACTATTTTATCTAGTATTTCTCTAGCAGTTGAATATGATGTTTTTTTCTTTTTTGGATATGGTATCTCAAGTTTTTCAAATAATATTTCACCTAATTGTTTTGGAGACTGAATATTAAATTCTTCTCCTGCATAATTATATATTTCACTTGTTAATTCGTCTAACTTTTTATTAATATTTTCTCCCATTTCATCAAGTACTTTAGTGTCTACTCTAACGCCTTCTATTTCCATAGAAGCAAGTACAGAAGATAGTTTCATTTCAATGTTACTAAAAAGTTCTAGTTGTTCTTCTTCTTTCATTTTATTTATAAATTCATCTTTAATATCATAAATAAATTTTGCTTTTTTTACTGTTAAATCAGCAAGTGCTTCGGTACTCATATTTTTTTCTTTTTTAAAGTTATCAAAAAGAGTAATATCGTAATTAAATGTATTTGCTAGATATGCAATATCGTCTTTAACATTATAATTTAATATATATCCTGCGATCATCGCATCAAATGTACAATTTTTTATATCTATATCATATTTATTAAGAGAAACAATCATCTTTTTTAAATCATATGTATAAATTTCTTTTCCATCTAATATGTTTTTATTTTCTTTCAATACTTCAAATGGTACATAGTATGCATTTTCACCATCATATAAACTCATTCCATAAATATCTGCATTATGATAATTTGTTTCACTTATTTCTAAGTATGCTGAAACCTTTTCTTTTAATTTTAAATCATCAATATTTTCTATTATTTTATATTCTAATTTTTCTTCTTTTTTTTCTTCCTCTTTAAAATCTTTTAAGAAACTATAAAACTCTAAATCACTATATATTTCTCTTAAACCATTAACATCTGGTCCATCATATTTTAATTCTTCTAAAGAATATGTAACAGGTACTTCATTATAAATTGTCGCAATATCCTTACTCATAAATGCAGATTCTTTTCCATCTATTAATTTTTGTTTAGTTGCGCCTTTTATATTATCAATATTATCATATACATTTTCTAAACTATCGTATTCTTGAAGTAATTTTAAAGCAGTTTTTTCTCCTATTCCCTTAACTCCAGGTATATTATCAGATGCATCACCCATAAGTCCTTTTAAATCTATCATTCTAATTGGTTTTATTCCATAAGTATCTATAAATGTTTCTTCATTCATTCTTATATAATCTTTTTGTTTTAATAATTTTACTTCTGTTTCTTCATTAATAAGTTGTAATAAATCTTTATCACTACTTACTATTGTTGTTTCAAATTCTGGATCTATAAGAGCCATTTTAGAATATGTACCAATAATGTCATCTGCTTCATAATTGTCTATTTCAAAGCATTTTATTCCCATTAATGGAACAAGTTTTTTTGCAACTGAAAATTGTTTTTTTAAATCATCTGGAGTTTCATTTCTTCCACCTTTATAATCTAAATATTTTTCATGTCTAAATGTTTTTCCTTTATCAAATGCAACAAGCATATATTCTGGCTTTTCTTCTCTTATTATTTTATTTAACATATTAACGAGACCATAAAGTCCATTTGTTGGAAAACCTTTACTATTTCTCATAGTATTTCCTGTATATGCAGTTGCAAAATAACTTCTAAAAAGCAAGTTATTTCCGTCTACTAATATTACTTTTTTCACTTTTTATCACCTACATATAAAGTATAACATAAAAATTTGATTTTTTTTCATTTTTGAGTATAATAATACTTGCTAAAAGAAAGGTCGGATAATTTGAAATATATTGAAATAGATAAAAGTAAAATAAAGAAATTATATAGTGACGGTGTTGAGTCTAATATATATTTATATGATTTAGATGGTCAAACAGTTTTATTAAAATTATTAAAAGATAAAAGTTCACTAAAAAATAAAGAAAAAAAAGTTAATATAATTATAGATAGTGATATTCTAAAAGATGAAGTTAACATACTTGCTTCTGCGAGTATAAATGGACAATTTGTTGGTTATTTTATGCCACTTGATTTAGAATATACAAGAACAGTAAGTGATTTTGATAAAAAAAGAGTAAAAATTTCTGCACTTAAGCAATTAAGAGATAAGATGGAAAGATTTAATAAAAATGGTATTTACATAGGTGATTTTAATGAAAAAAATATATTAATAGATAAAGAAAACAATATTAAATTATGTGATTTAGATAATTTTAAAATTAATGATTTAGATTTTGATACACCATCAACTTTTGTGCATTATTTTAGAAGAAATTGTAAAAACGAAGAAAAAGTAGATAATTGTTGTTTTAATCTATTTACTGTATCACTTATGGAAAAAATATATTCACCTTATGTATTAAACTATTTGACATCTAATCCACTTCCAAGATATATGGATTCTAAAGAAAATAGAAAAATTGTTGATAAATTAGTATTTTTAGATGATTCATATCAAAAAAAATATATAATTGATAATTTAACTTCAAAAAAATGTAATTATATTTAAAAAACGAATATAATTACTTTTTTTGTTCATAATAGTTTTGAAAGGAATGATTTTATGAACATAAAAGATTATATTATTCAAAACTTTAAAGATGATAATTTAGAAACTATTGAAAAAGCTATTGATGACAGTGTAAATGAATATAACGAGGATACTCTTCCTGGTCTTGGAATATTCTTTATGCTTGTATGGGAAAATTCAAATAAAGAAGAAAAAAATACTATTCTAGAAAAGATTAAATCTAATCTAAATTAGTATTTTTTATTTTGTCCTCTATTATTTTTTTATTTTCTTTTAATCTTTCATTATTTGGTGACAAATTAATTGCTTTATTAACATTTTCAAGAGCTAAAGATAAATCACCTTTATAATAATATGAAACTGATAATAAATCATTTATAGTATGATCATAACTAAATACTTCATTTATATATGTTTTTTCATGGCCACTAATAGTTAGTGCCTTTTGGCAGTTACTTATTACTTCATCGTAATTACCTAAAGAATACTCTAAAAGTGCCATTTCAACATATGGATCTCTTAAATATGGTGCTTCATTTATTGCCTTTTCAAGCCACATTTTTGCTTCATCATATCTATTTAAATTTTCATAGCATCTAGCAATAAATCTCATAGATGCACATCTTTCATCTTTCCATGTTGCACTCTTTAAATTTAAGTGTTTAATAAGTGTATCTATTGCTTCATTCCATTTTCCATAATACATATATTCTCTACCTAAATAATGCATATTTCTATCATTTTCTGGATTTTCTTTTACTGATAACTCTAAAAGCGGAAGATATGAACTTCTTGATTTAGTACTATCAGGATAATGATTTAAAACTATATCTTCATTAATTACAACATTTTCATTTCTTTTTTCATACTCTAATACTTCATGAACTGGATGAATCCATTTATAATTATTTCTGCTATGAATCTTTTCATATATAAATGATACTTTAGGATTATCATTTTCATCTAAACTCCAGTTATATGTATATTTACATCTATTTACATCCTTTCTCCAAACACTTTCTAATTTTTCTCTCCATCCTTTTAAAAATACTTCATCTAAATCAGTACAAACACATATATCTGCATCATTTGGAACCATATCTAAAGAAATATTTCTTGCTACATCAAATCTCCATGGATTTATTTTCTTTTGTTTTACATGTACTCCTTTTTCTTTTAATAATTTTATAGAATTATCAGTAGATCCTGTATCAAGTACATATATTTCATCTGCTTCTTTCATAGAATTAAACCATCTATCAACAAATTTTTCTTCATTTTTACATATTGCATATACACAAACCCTATATTTCTTCATATATTTGCCTACTTTCCTAAATATTCAATTACTATATTTACAAGTGTATTTGTAAAATAAGAATTTGATTTTATATTATTTAAATCTGGTGATAATAAATATATTTCTTTTGAACCAATATTGACTATTTCATAATCATTATCTGTACTATCTATTGCGACTATTCCCTGAGATATTACATTAGAATATTCATTATTATAAATCCATTTACTAGCTCCAACATAAATATTATCTGTATTAGTTTGTCTAAATCCATATGATACAAAATCTGTATCCGGATTAAAAGTATTTGGAGTTGTTTTTATAGATGCATTTTGTATTTTACTTAATCCTGAAAGACCACTTGGTATTGTAAAATCTAAAATGTGATTAGGTCCTCCTCTATCTACAACACTTGCTTTACTTCCTGGATCACCATTTTTTGTTTCTCCTACTTCTATGGTTTCTGATAATCCTATTGGACCCGTTGGACCAAAACATGTTCTGCAACATTTTTTATTTTTATTAATCATGTCTAATATTCTTTGTTCTTCACAATTATTCATAAATTCACTCCTTTAATACATTTTATGAAAAAAATTATTTTTTGTATGTAAAAACTCCCCAAAATTGAGGAGTCTTTATATTTAAGCTATTTTTACAATATTAATATAAGCACTAGTATCTGGTCCTGGAGATATAGTTGCTGCATTTGTTGCTTCTATTGATAAACCTATTTGATCATTTGCATTAAATGAATTTATAGTACTTCCAGAAAATTCTGTATCTACATTTGCTGTTAAACTTTTAGTAATTGATGTATTACTAATAGGTGTTGTATTTTGATTAAGTCTTACTGTAACATCTGTATTAGTACTTGGACTACCATAAAAATAATAATCAACTTGATAAACGCCATTTTCTGGTATCGTTAATTTATTTTGTGTATCTAAAGTTATTCCATTTGCTGGTCCATTACTTCCAAGTGGTACATCTGCCGCAACATTTTGTGTTAAGGTGATTGTATTTTCTGTAGTATCATATTTTCTTCCATAAGTATTAGTTGGTGAAACTGTTGCTCCTGCGGGACCTGTTGGACCTGTTGGGCCTGTTGGACCTTGTTCTCCTTGAAGTCCTTGAGTACCTTGTAGTCCTTGTATTCCCTGTGGGCCTGTTGGTCCTGTTGGGCCTTGCACTCCTTGAAGTCCTTGAGTACCCTGTAGTCCTTGTATTCCTTGTGGACCTGTTGGTCCTGTTGGGCCCGTTGGGCCTCCTGCGGGACCTGTTGCTCCTGTTGGGCCTGTTGGACCAAAACATGGTCTACAACATTTCTTATTTTTATTAATCATATCTAATATTCTTTGTTCTTCACAATTATCCATAATTTCGCTCCTTTCGATTATATAATACGAAAAAAATTAAAAAATGAATAATTATAACAACTAAAAAAGTACAAATTTATTTTGCACTTTTACATATTTCTAAGTTTAGCATCCATTTTACTAGTTACATCATCTATTATTTTATTAAATACATTCATAACTTCTTCATCAGTTAATGTCTTATCCATATCAGTAAATGTTAATTTATATGCGATTGATTTTTTATCTTTATCAACATTTTCACCTGTATAAACATCAAATACTTCAATATTAGTAAGCATTCTTGAACCTGACTTTTTAATTAATTTTTCTACTTCTTCACTTGTTACATTTTTATCAACTATAAATGCTAAATCTTTTGTTATACTTGGTAATTTTGATGCTGATTTAAATTTAATTGGTTTAGTTTTTACATTTAATTTATCTATTGATAATTCAAGTACATATATTTCATCTTTTTCTAATTTTGGATGAACTCTTCCAATAAATCCAACTTTTTGTCTATCTAAAATAATATCTGCACTTATTCCAGGATGTAAATTTTCTTCAGTACTAATTACAAATGAATATCTATTTTTAAGACCTAAATAATCAAGTAAATTTTCTACAATACCTTTTATTACATAAAAATCAGTTTTTATTTTTGAATTATTCCATGATGTACTTATATAATTTCCATATAATGCAACACCTAAATAATTTTCTTCTTTAAAATCATCAAAGAATACTTTACTTGTTTCATAAATATTAATATCTTTAAGTCCTCTAGATTTATTATATTTAATTACATCTATTAAAGATGGTATCATTGATTTTCTAAGTACTGATCTATCTTGACTCATTGGATTAGGTACTTCTATTACCTTTTTATCTTTAGAGAATAAATCAGATGTTTTTTTATCAACTAATGTATAAGTTCTAACTTCATTTAATCCTAAACTTCTCATTCTTTTGCTGATATTTTTTCTAAATGCTATTACTTCTTCATATTTTCCTTCTTTTGTAGGTAATACTGGAAGTGTATTTTTTAAGTTATGATATCCATATAATCTACCAATTTCTTCAACTATATCATTAACATTATTTTCTATATCTAATCTTCTTCTTGGAATAGTTACTTCAAAAGTATCGCCATCTAAAGTATATTTAAAATCTAATTTATCTAATTGATCTTCAATATCCTTATCAGTAAGTGTAATACCAAGTAATGAATTTACCTTTTCTGTTTTAAATATTATTTTTTTCTCTTTTTTATCTTCATTATCATAAAGTACATAATCACTTAATACTTTACCACCTGCATATTTTTCAAGTAAATGACACGCTCTATCTAGTGCTTTTATAGTATATTCATAATTTAATCCTTTTTCATATCTCATAGATGCTTCACTTCTTAGATTTAATCTTTTTTCTGTTTTTCTTATATTAGTAGGATTAAATATAGCACTTTCTATTAATACTTCTTTTGTATTTTCATCAACATCAGTATTAAGTGCGCCCATTACTCCCGCAACTGCGACTACTCTTTTTCCATCTGTTATTACAATATCATCAGAACTTAATGTTCTTTCTTTTTTATCTAAAGTCACTACTTCTTCATTATCATTTGCCATTCTAACAAGTATTTCATTACCTAGTTTATTTTTGTCAAAGAAATGAAGTGGTTGACCATATTCAAGCATTACATAGTTTGAAATATCAACTATATTATTTATTGGTCTCATACCTGCGGATATTAATCTATTTTGAATAAATTTAGGAGATTCACCTATTTTTAAATCTGTTACCATTTTAGCTTTATAATATGTACAATTTTCTGTATCTACTTTTAAGTTAAAATGATTTTTAACTGAATCACTTATTTCTTCGTAACTATCATCTGGTAAGTTTACTTTTTTTCCTAAGATTGCTCCTACTTCATAAGCAAATCCTATATGATAAAAACAATCATTATTTTTGTGTTTATGTATGTCTAAATCGTATAAAGTATCACATGCTCCCATATATTCTAAAGCATCTACTCCAACAGGTGCAGCATCATCAAATACATATATGCCTTTTTTATAGTTTTCTTCCGTGTCTTCTTCTAATCCTATTTCTGATAAAGCACATATCATACCATTTGAGTCAACACCTCTTTTTTTACTTTTTGAAATAGTAAAATTACCTGGAAGTGTAGCTCCTGGAAGAGCCACTATTACTTTTATTCCTTCTTTTACATTTGGTGCGCCACATACTATTTGAATGGTTTCTTTTCCTACATCTACCATACATACATGCATATGATCTGAATCAGGATGAGGAACACATGATAATACTTTTCCTACAACTAAATTATCAATATGATTAGATATTACATGTTCAACATTTATACCTGCTTTTGTTACTTTATCTGCTAGTTCATCAAGATTCTCATTTTCTATATCAATATAATCTTTTACCCAGTTCATACTTATCATAGTTATCTAATCTCCTTTCTATCAAAATTTTTTGTTTCTCTTAAATCATTTTCATGACATACTCTCATATCAGTAATACCATATTTAAGCATTGATATTCTTTCAGCAGCCATACCAAACGCAAATCCTTGCCATTCATTTGGATCATAACCACATGCCTTTAATACATTAGGATGAACCATTCCTCCTCCACAAATAGTTATCCATCCTTTTGGTTTACACATTGAGCAACCACTTCCATCACAATATATACAACTCATATCCATCTCTACTGATGGTTCTGTAAATGGATAATAACTTGGTCTGAATCTTGCTTCTACTCCTTCTCCAAACATATTTTTTATAAATGCATCAAATGTTCCTTTTAAATCACTAAGTGATATATTTTTATCAATTACAAGTCCTTCAATTTGAGTAAATTCTTGTTCATGAGTCGCATTTATATCTTCTCTTCTGTATGTTTTACCAGGACATATCATTCTAATTGGAGTTTTACCTTCTCCTTTTAACATTGTTCTTACTTGAATTGGTGATGTTTGGCTTCTAAGTAAGATATTTTCTCCTTCTAAATAATATGTATCTTGTGCATCTCTAGCAGGATGATCCTTTGGTAAATTAAGCATTTCAAAGTTATATTTATCAAGTTCTATTTCTGGTCCTTCTAAAACATCATATCCCATTCCTATAAAGAATTCTTCTGTTTCTTCAACTATTTTTTCTATTATTGATGGACTTCCTGATGGAATAAAAGTTCCACTTAGAGTAATATCTATTTTTTCTTCTTCTAATTTTTTATTTAATGCTTCTTCTTCTAATTTTTCTTTTAATTCATCAAATGAGTTATTAACAAATGTTTTTAAATCATTTAAAAGTGATCCAAATTCTTTCTTTTCTTCATTTGGTATTTCTTTCATTAATGATGAAAGCTCTGAAATAGGTCCTTTTTTACTTAAATATTCTATTTTTAAATCATTTAATTCTTTTAAAGTTGTAACTTCTTTTAATTTTTCTATAATTTCTTCTTTTAAATTTTTTACTCTTTCTTCTTTATTCATATTAAAACATCTCCTTTATCTTATCAAAACTATTTATACTTAATATCTTACTCTTATCATATTCCTTATTTTCAGGATTATAATAAATTGAATCTATTCCAAATTTATTTGGACCAATTACATCCTTTTCTATTGTGTCACCTATCATTATGCATTCATTTACATGATAGTTACCACATGCATTTAAATAACTTTCTTTGTTTGGCTTTAAATTTAAATCACCTGCATATACTCCATCAAAAAATTTTAATATTCCAGCATTTTTAAGTCTTTCTTTTTGTGTATATTTAAACCAATTTGTAAGTACTACTAAGCTTTTATCTTTACTTTTTAAGTATTCAAGCATACTTTTAGTTTCACTAAGTAATTTATCATTCATTGTTGCATTTACTTTTACCCAACCATCTATTATTTCACTTGTAATATTTATACCTGTTTTCTCACTTAAAAATTTACTTAACATTTTTGAATCATACTTTTCATGCATACTTTCATATTCAAGTAATTTTTCAAAATATAGCAAAAGAAATTTTTCAGAATCTTCTTCATTTAATACACTTTTAAAGTAATCTCTTTCAACATTAAAATCACCATGAAGAAGTGTTCCATCAAGATCAAATATAAACCTCTTTTTCATATTTACCTCCAAAAAAAATATCTATGATGTAAGGACGATTTTTCGCGGTACCACCTTACTTCATAGATATTTCTATGCTCTTTAATCTATTAACGCTAGATAAACGTTATAACTTTTCATTATACATTCAGAGGGTGAATTCATATAATATATTTTATTAGCTTCTCACCATACGCTAACTCTCTTAAAAAATATTAATTATATTACTACTTCCTCATCACAACTTTTAAACTAAAAATATTATAACACAATATTTTATTTTTGCAAACTAGTATTTTTTCATTAAAAATTCTTCAAATATAACATCAATAATATTCTTAAAAATTTAAATTAAATTGATAATTTGATTCTAAAGCATTATATTTTATTACAAATAAAGCGTAACAAAGTAATGCACAAAAATCAATAATTTGTGTATATTTTTGTTAAAATAAACTAAGCTGACTTGTTTCAGGCATATCACCAAATATACCCATTAATCTCATTTTATCTATTAAAGTACCTGATACTTTACATCTTATCTGGAATTCCTCAATTGATATAAATGGACCTTTTTCTCTTTCTTCAACTATGTTATTAGCAACTGTATCACCAAGTCCTTCAATTGCATTAAATGGAGGAATTACTTCTGTTTCACTAGCTGCTCCAAAAGTAGTTGCAGCACTCTTATATAAATCAACATTTAAGAATTTTATACCTCTAGCTGCTGCTTCTAAACATAAATGAAGTGATTCATATGTACCTAATTCTTTATTAGATGCATCTCTTCCTTTATTAGTTATTTCTGTAAGTTTATCTTTAATAGCGTCATAACCTTTTATCATAGAAATAATATCAACATCTGTTGCTTTACATGAAAGCCAAGATGCATAGTAATATACTGGCATATGAACTTTATACCAAGCAACCCTAAATGCACTTGTTACATATGCTGCGGCATGGGCTTTTGGGAACATGTACTTTATTTTATGACATGATTCAATAAACCAATCTTTTATTCCAGCATCTTTTAATATTTGTTCATATTCAACCCATTGGTCATGATCTTTTGGTTTACTTGCTCTACCTTTTCTTACAAACTCCATTATTTTAAATGCTGTAATAGGTTTAAGACCATTATACATTAGATATACCATTATATCATCACGACATCCTATTACTTCAGAGAATGGTACAATATTATTTTTTATTAAATCTTGTGCATTACCTAACCAAACATCAGTACCATGTGATAAACCAGATATTTTAATTAATTCGGCAAATGTTTTTGGTTTAGTATCTTCAACCATTTGTACTGTAAATTTCGTACCAAATTCTGGTATACCAAGAGTACCAGTATTACACATTATTTGATCTGATGTTACACCAAGTGGCGCAGGTGACAAGAATATTCCCATTGTTTCTTTATCATCTAATGGAACTTCTGTAACATCTGTCCCTGTCATATCTTGTATCATACGAAGTTGTGTTGGATCTGAGTGACCTAATATATCTAGTTTTAATACATCATCTTCAATTTTATGATAATCAAAGTGTGTTGTTCTCCATGCAGAATTTGGATCATCAGCTGGAAACTGGAATGGTGTAAAATCAAATACATCCATGTAATCTGGTATAACTACTATTCCACCTGGATGTTGTCCTGTAGTTCTTTTAACACCTGTACATCCTTTTGAAAGTCTTTCTATTTCTATTGATCTTTTTTCTATACCTTTGTCTTCAAAGAATCCTTTTGTATAACCATATGCAGTTTTTTCTGCGACAGTACCTATTGTTCCTGCTCTATAAACATTATCAACACCAAATAATACCTTTGTATATTCGTGGATTGCTGCTTGGTTTAAATCTGAGAAGTTAAGATCTATATCTGGAACTTTATCTGCATTAAATCCAAGGAATGTAGCAAATGGAATATCTTGTCCATCTTTAAGCATCAAAGTACCACATTTTGGACAATTTTTATTAGGTAAATCAAAACCACTTGAATAAGTCGCACCTAATGCTTTTCCATCTTCTTCAAATATACTATGTTTACATTTTGGACATCTATAGTGAGCCGCAAGTGGATTTACTTCTGTTATTCCCATCATTGTTGCGACGAAACTAGATCCAACAGATCCTCTTGAACCAACTAAGAAGCCATCATTATTTGATTTTTTAACTAGTCTTTGCGCAATCAAGTAAATAGGATCAAATCCAGCACCTATTACTCCACCTAGGCTTTTCTTTAGTTTCTTTTCTAGTTCATCACCGGTTAACTCTTCTTCACTAGTATCTACTAAATACTTTCTAACTAAATCTTTAACAGCATCTGAACCTTTTACAATAACATCATGTAATTGTTTAAATGATTCAATTTCTTTTTCTTCATCACTTAAACTTTTATCAAGATAATATTTTACACTTGTTAAAACTATATCACCATAAAGTTCTGTACCTAGTCTTGATTCAATATTGTATGGAAGTGGATCACCATACCAATCATTTGCTTTTTCATATACAAGGTCTGTAACTACTCTAGGGCAATCAAGATAAGTTTTACCATCATCTGCTTTTACTCTTGGTGAAAAAGGTACTCCTCCTGTTTGAATTATTACATCAAATACTTCTGTCATATCAAGTATTTTATTTGGATTTGTTATTACTAATTCTTTTGCTTTTTCTTTACCTAAGAATTCAAAGTTTTCAAGCATTTCATTTGTTGTTCTAAAATGTTGTGATGGTATTTGTCCACCTTTACTATTTCTAATAAGTGGATGTCTTCCTCTACCTGGTACATTTTGATTTATGATTATTTCTCTATAAATCTTATCTTCTTTCTTTAACTTTTCTGTATATAAAGTTCCGTCTGCTGCAAACATTTCTGAAAAAATTCCTTTTGTTATAATCCAATCATATTCTCTTAAGAACTCATAATTTTCTTTTAATTCTTCAAAAGTAGTATTATCATCAAATAAAATGAAACCTGCTTGAACATAAATTCCATGTTTTTTTAGGATATCTAATGCCCTTTTATTGTCTTCTAAACTAGCACTCTTGTTCATTCTTTTTAATGCCGTATTAGAACCATTTTCAATTCCACAAGCAAATGAATGAAATCCTGCTTCTTTTAAATATTTTATTTTTTCATCTTCAACCTGATCTGCTTTTAAAGATCCTCTTAATGAAACATTAATTCCTCTTGATTTTATTTTTTCACAAAATTCTTTTGCCCACTGTTCATTTCTTTCTTGTTCTAAGAAACTATCATCTATAACCTTAATGTACTTAACTCCCATATTTTGAAGTTGCTCCAATTCATCTACAATACTATCAACACTTCTACCTCTCCATTTTCTTCCGTTAGATAACTTATTAAAAGCATTGACTGAACAAAATAAGCAATT
>OLWA01002160.1_pt1 | contig 18150 bp, 22 predicted proteins | sample 1673251 | NCBI WGS metagenome assembly OLWA01 (sample SAMEA3178937, study PRJEB25190) | human gut metagenome | biome: human gut; feature: human-associated habitat; material: faeces | place: Austria | collected 2013
GTGGGAGTTAAAAGCTCCCACTGACAGTTCGCAAAGCGACTGCGTTCATGAGCAACAACCATGCTTGCAAACTCTGAGTTCGTTGCGCTTCTTAAGCAGGCGAATACGGACAGTTCCAAGATGGCAGCGGTTATCGGTGTATCTGAGGCACAGCTTAGGTTCGTAACCAATACTGCATCCAGTATGGGACTGATTAAGTGTGAGGCTGTAGTAATTCCTTTTGATAACCAGATTAGCAAGGATACAGACCTTTACAAGCTGTATAACACCATATCCACGAAAAGATTGCGGTGCAGAAGAAGTGTGATAATCAAAGTAAAATATCTGTCGATTGAGACCGAAACTGATTGACTATGTGATATAGAGAAGGTACAATTTATTTGAGGTCGCAAATTGCGACCTCAAATAAAAAACATAGGAGATGTTAGTTTGTCTGATAATACAAATGTAAATGTGCCTGTAATAGTTGATAGTACAGAAGAAAGAATTGAGAATCTGATTCACTATGTGCGTGAACAGCAGGTTATGATAGATAGTGATTTGGCAATGCTTTATAATGTTGAAACAAAAAGATTGAATGAAAGTGTGAAAAGAAATGCAAAACGCTTTCCGGAAAGCTTTTGTTTCCAACTGACCGAGGACGAATATGCTGATTTGAGGTCGCAAATTGCGACCTCAAACACAGAAACAGAAAATGCATCTTCAAAAGGTGGGCGCAGATATTTACCATATGCCTTCACAGAGCAGGGAATAGCAATGTTGTCAGCAGTCTTAAGGAGTGACGAAGCTATTCAGGTCAGTGTGAATATTATGAATACTTTTGTGAAAATGCGACGCTTTTTGGCTGAAAATGCTTTAATGTTTGATAAGCTAAACAGCCTGGAACTAAAGCAATTAGAGTATCAGAAGAAGTCTAATGAGAAATTTGACCAGATTTTTGCTTACATTTCTGAACATGAAGAGGTGGGGCAGAAGATATTCTTTGAAGGTCAGATATATGATGCATTCAGTCTTCTGGTAAGCCTTGTAGAAAAAGCGGAAAAATCAATAGTCTTAATTGACAATTATGTTGATGTGGGGACTTTGAACATTCTTGCAAAAAAGAAAGATGGTGTTGATATAACAATTTATACTGTTCGCAGAACTCGTCTGTCAAGTCAGGACATTGCAAATTTTAACAGTCAGTATCCAACATTAACTATAAATTATACGGGTGTTTTTCACGACAGATTTCTTATTATGGATGAAGCCACGGCATATCATATTGGCGCATCAATTAAAGATGCAGGTAAAAAATGTTTTGGAATAAGCCGAATAGAAGATATAGGAATTATTTCAGACATACTACAGCGTTTAGAAATTGAAACGGAAGAAGCAAACAATTGAATCATGATAATGACAGTAGCCATTATGGAGATTAAGTTCTCTGTAATGGCTATTTTTATGCGGAGAAACGAGGAGATGATCAAAGTTGCAAATCAAAAAGGTAGATGACAAGCCGATGGTGATTCATACCAAGCAGAAAGCGAAGCTTCATACCCATTTTTTCAGCTCCTACAGCAAAGGCGGTTAGTATTGTATCTCAGAAAATATGGAATAGGACAGCAAAGAATACGGTCATTGTATCATTAGCAAGAGCAGGAACACCTACCGGGATATTAATTAAGAGATACATTTTTGAAAAATACAAACAGAATATTCCTCATTATTCTATATCAATAATTCGAGGACGCGGGATTGATAAGAATGCAATGAGATATATTTTGTCGAGACACAAAGCTGAACATATTATTTTTGTAGATGGTTGGATTGGAAAAGGAGCAATATTAGCAGAATTAAAAAAAGAATTAGCTGATTATCCTCAAATTAATCCAGATATAGCTGTATTAGCTGATCCGGCAAATTTGACTGAAATGTGTGGTACACATGATGATATATTAATTCCTAGTTCATGCTTAAATAGTACTGTTTCGGGATTGATTAGTAGGACTTTTCTTCGTCCTGATATTATTGGTAAAGATGACTTTCATGGAGCAGCTTATTATGAGAATTTAATTGATGAAGATAGAACATATGAGTTTATTGAGTCTGTTGAAAAACACTTTATATATGACGATTTATTGACTAATGCTAATAGAGTACCTTCATCAATGAATGGATATGAGGAGGTCGTAAAAATTGCTCGTGATTACAAAATAGGTAATATTAACTTGATAAAACCCGGTATTGGTGAAACAACCCGTGTATTATTAAGAAGGGTACCGTGGAAAATATTCATTGACAAAAAAATACTAAGTCGGTTGAATTGAAGCATATTATTCAATTGGCTAGTGAAAAAGGAGTTCAGATAGAGTATTTAGATTTGATTAATTATAAATGTTGTGGATTAATTAAGAAAATGGCTGATACTTAAGGAGTTTATATTGCGCTTATAAATCGGTAATGGAAAGCACAGTTGCATTAGAATTCAGATTTACGAATAAAAAAGAACAAATATAGATAGATTATGCAATGATTAGATTTTGGTGTATATTCCGTTCCAAGTGGGTTCTTCCGCAATTGTCCGTCTTATCCATTTAGCAATATAAGTTTAGCGGTCAATAATTCCTTGCCACAACATCCATACATGGTACGTTTTATCATTTTCAATTTGCTGTTGTCTTAGATTGCATTTTAATATGAACAGAACTGTCATCAAAATCAACAGAATTAATTGACAGCAACTCACTTGGGAAAAACATATTCAACTGCAATGAATCATTCATTATCATTTACCGCCTTTAATTGATACCAATATTTTATCACAAAAATAACCCCATTGGAAGTGAAATACGGACAATTGCGGAAGAACCCAGAAAAAGATAGACCATGCCACTAACATTACCAGTGAGATAGCTGCGTATGCCTACCAGATTTTTAAAGCAAGTTATGATTGGAGAAATCCAATCAGAAGTGTAGGTGTAAGAGGTGCAGACCTTGTAACGGATAATTATTGGGAGCAGATTGATTTGTTCTCCAGTGTTGAATTTCGGGAAAAGCAGATGAAAGTGGATGCAGCAGTTGATGATATTCGAAGAAGGTTTGGGACGGATTACACAGATGGTTACGCTGTTTTTGAGGAAATAATTTATTTCATTGCCTTATCCCGCTCTCTTTGCTTGCGTTTTGCCATAAGCAGGGCACAACGCTGGAAACAGTAGATTTTGCGTTCGTTACCTTTTCCGACATCAAAGAAATTATTGCAGGTATGATTTGCACATTTTTTAACCTGTGTATTTGGAATAAAGGTAACAAGCAATTCCATATACATTGCTTCCAAAAGGGATGAAATATTCCAGTCAGAGGATAACCTGCCATTATTGTACTGTAAATCAGGAGTGATTAGATATGTCTGTGAGTTGATAATATCAGACATACAGGTGATGGCAGCTCTTTTTAGCATTTCAGAGTTGATTCCGGTTTCGTATATTAGCTCCACTGTGATATGTTCTGAAAAAGACAGGCATGATATATCGGAATTGACGGATAAGGATACTTTATCCATTAACAGGGATAGAATATCGTGATAATTCTGCCATGTGCAGTGTAGTATATCTGATAATTCTGTTTTCTCAAAAGTTCCATGCAGCCACCATTCATCTGCTGTCGAATTCACATAAAAAGTCAGTTCATTTAAGAAGACTCTTACATAACCATCAAAAAGTTCAGGCTTTGAAATGGTAAGGGATTCTTCTTTTTCTTTTCTTTGTATGTATAGATACAGGTAATAGTTAAAGCGTTCTGTCTCGGAATCGTTTTCTACCTCTGCTTTTGTAGTATAGCATAGAAGCATTGAAAGAAGGGAATTCAGAACGCCAACGGAATCATCTGTGTCAAGAGAAGCCTTTAGCTGCAGCAGATTTCTCATTGTTATTACTTCCTGTGTAAAAATATTTACATAAGTTTCATCCGGTTCATAATTGGGTACGACTTCAGAAAATATGGTTTTGATTGTTTTCATAAAAATATAGTCATTTGTTGTGTTTCTGATTAGCCTGTCAGACGAGAGCATACCGTATTTTGTGCAGAAGTCTATAATTGCTTGCAGATTTGTGGTATCAATTGCTGCAAATTCGTAGGCAATGGAACTTTCTTAATATGAATTATTTGAATATAGTTGCGTCAGTTTACCCGGATAGAGTTCAGCAATTACCATTTCCGTAGGTTCTGTATATTTAGGGTACCGGGCAGGAACTTCTTTTATTCCATACAATCCAACCATATTGCTGAAAGAGAAACCTTTGTTTACAACCATAAATACCTCCATGTCATATATCATAGGGGAATTTTGCAGAAAATTTTCTCAGAATATCAGCAAGGCGTATTTAATTTCACAGAAGGATACAGGAAAAGAAGAAAATTTATTGTTGAAACCGTTTTATCTCTTACCTTTTTTTGATAAAATGAATTATATAAATCGGGAGTTATGTATTTTCTGCTCTTAGAACCGATAAAATGACAAAGAGCAAAATAAGCCCGAAGTTCGTGCTGAAAAGCTGGGTTATGAATTTGACCATGAATATATCATATATGAGGTTATGTGAGCAGGCCGCGAAGCGGATTGCGAATATCATTGACAAAGGAGCACTATCATGGAAATAAGATATGCAACAATAAAAGACCTTGATGCCGTCTCGGCGGTGGAAGCCGAATGCTTCCCTGCTGCCGAAGCCGCAGCAAAAGAATCGTTTGAGGAAAGAATAAAATATTATGGCAATCATTTCTGGCTTATGTTTGATGAGGATAAGCTGATTGCGTTCGTTGACGGATTTGTCACGGATGAGCCCGATTTGACGGATGAGATGTACGAAAAGGCATACATGCACAATGAAAACGGGGCATGGCAAATGATATTCGGCGTAAATACTCTACCTGCGTACCGCAGGCACGGGTACGCAGGTGAACTAATCCGATATGCCATCAATGATGCGAAAACTCAGGGCAGAGCGGGGCTTGTATTGACCTGCAAGCAGAAACTCATTCCGTACTATGCCAGGTTCGGTTTTGTGGATGAGGGCGTGTCCGACAAGTCCACCCACGGAAATGCCGTGTGGCACCAGATGAGGCTCACTTTCCGATAACCCTTTTGTAGTTGTCTCAAAATTTTGGACAGCTGCTTCTGTTTTTTTATGACGGAATATTTTGAACGGACGGAACGTGAAGTTATTGATTGGATTAGTTGAATTTGTTCCCAAAATATTGTACAATTAACGGCAACATGTAAAAAATAGAAATCAGGATAGTGCGAAATCGTAATACATTGTCTAAAATGTATTACGATTTCACACAGGAAAAACGCAAAAAAGCGTTTTTCAATACTATTTTGGTCACTGCAAAAGCAGTGACGTGGAGGATTAATATGAGAATTTTAGTTGTAAATGATGACGGAATCACGTCCGAAGGAATAAAGAAGCTTGCTCAGCTCGCCGCCAGGTTCGGTGAGGTGTGGGTTGTCGCACCTGATGACCAGTGCAGTGCCATGTCACAGAAAATCACGGTTCGAGGCGATATGAAGGTTAAGCGCGTCGATTTTCCAGTACCCGCGGTGCAGGCTTACAGTGTGGGCGGAACACCTGCGGACTGTGTAAAGGTAGCGCTTTATCACCTTATGCCTGAAAGACCCGACATTGTATTTTCAGGAATCAATTACGGCTACAACTGCGGCTATGACATACTTTACTCTGGAACGGTCGGAGCGGCAATGGAGGCTCTCTCTGCCGGAATTCCTGCCATCGCCTTCTCAAAGGAAATGAATGATATATACGATGTCGTTGACGAGTACATACTTCCAATAACAAAGGAGCTTTTAGACAATATGCCTGCGACAAGCGAGATATGGAACGTCAATTTTCCGGGCTGTACGCTTGACGAGGTTAATGGAATTATCTGGGATGCGAAGCCTGCACAGATGGAGTACTATTCCGACCACTATATAAGAGAGGATTACGAGGACGGCTCATTTTCACTTACTGCTGCCGGGCTTCCCGTGACGGATGCCCCAGAGAATACCGACATCCGCTATGTGCTCGACAGATATATCTCGATTGGAAAGATAAAGAGCCATATCATAAAGTAATGCAATACAGAAACGAGGTTAATAATGGATAACAGAAAGCTTAAAATATATTTTACATCTGACACACATGGTTATTTTTACCCGACAACCTACGGCGACCTGATTCCGAAGAATGTCGGCCTGTTCTCATGTATTCCCAACTGGGAAAAGGACGAGAACACACTCATAATTGACGGAGGAGACGTGCTTCAGGGCAACGCTTTTTCATACTTTACCAACCATGTGCCGAAGAGCTCGAAGATTCTCGCAGACATCATGAACGACTGCGGATACGACTATTACACACTCGGAAATCATGACTTCAACTACGGTCTTGAGTATCAGAAGGAATACCGCGACAATCACAAGGGGCACTGTGTATGCCAGAATGTGCTCGATGAAGCAGGAAACCATCTGTATCCTTACGAGATTAAGGTTATGCCTAACGGGCTCCGCGTAGGTATTGTCGGCATTGTGACCGATTATGTGAACGTGTGGGAGAAGAAGGAGAATCTTGTGGGTGTACAGGTTGTTGACCCCTTCATCGAAGCACAAAAGGCACTCTCAGAGCTTAAGGGAAAGACCGACATTAATATATGCATATATCACGGCGGTTTTGAGGCTGACCTTGACACAGGCAGAAGACTTACCGAGTCTACCGAGAATGTGGGATATAAGATATGTGAGGAGCTTGAATTTGATGTATTGCTCACAGGTCATCAGCACATGTCCGTTGACGGACGTTTCATAACTTCCAAGACAGGACACAGGACTTATGTTGTCCAGCCGCTCGACGCCGCCAAGGAGTACCATCTTATTGAGATAGATATAGTTGACAATAACAATATTATGGTAACTTCCGAAAAAATCAAGGCAGATTATAAGCTTGCAAAAACAGCAGGAACCGTTACTGTCTCAAAAGACGAAAATAATACCGACAGCATAGAAAAGGGTGAACCTCTCTATGAGAAATATATGTACTACGAGAACAAGGTTCAGGACTGGCTAAACCATCCTATCGGAACTCTCAGCCGTGCACTTCTTCCGGCAGATAAGCTTGACATGGCTTATAACGGGACTCCGATAGCGGATTTCATCAACAGAGTCCAGCTCTATTTCTCGGGAGCACAGGTGTCCGCTGTAGGGCTTGCCAACGACATCGCTGGCTTTAAGGAGAAGGTAAGCACAAGGGATATTATCGCAACATATCCTTTCCCGAACACACTGGTTGTATTTAATATATCAGGTAAGAACCTTAAGCTTGCCATGGAACGAAGTGCTGAATACTTTGCCTACGATTCTGACGGAAAGCTCACAATATCGGACAAGTTTTTAAGTCCTAAGGTTGAACACTACAACTACGACTATTTTGCGGGTGTTGATTATAGAATCGACCCATCAAAACCAATCGGCAGCAGAATAGTGAAGCTTGAATATCAGGGAAAGCCCGTGACGGATGAACAGATGCTCACACTATGTCTTAACAACTACCGCGCAAGCGGGGCAGGCGAGTACCCGATGTACAAGGAATGTACCATCGCAAAGGAAATCAACATTGAGATGGTTGAGCTTCTCATGGAATATTTCAGAATGAATCCGGTTATTGAGGTGTAAACAATAACCAGGCAGGAAGATTTAATATTAAATAGGAAGATATTTTTCAGAAAAAGGCTGCAGAGCATAAAATACATTTAAGAAAAAAACTGTAAAAAACTTCAAAATAAGTATTGACAAAACGCAGGTAAAATATTATCATAATCAAGTGTGCCGCACAGTGAGGTTATAAGCTTGTCCGGAAGGACACACCACAACTGGCGAGTAATGATATAGGAGGAACACTAATGTACGCAATTATTGCAACAGGTGGAAAGCAGTACAAGGTATCTGAGGGCGATGTAATCAAGGTTGAGAAGCTTGGCAACGCAGTTGGCGAGACAGTTACATTTGACCAGGTACTCTTAGTAAATGATGCTGATGTTAAGGTTGGTAATCCAACAGTTGCCGGAGCTACAGTTACAGCAAGCGTTGTTGCTGAGGGCAAGGACAGAAAGGTTATCGTTTACAAGTACAAGAGAAAGACCGGATACCATAAGAAGAACGGTCACAGACAGTTATTCACTAAGGTTAAGATTGAGAAGATCAACGCTTAATTAGGAATATCCGATGACTAAGATAACAGTCTATAAGAATAAGACGGGCGATATCACAGGCTTTCGATGCGAGGACCATGCGGGCTTTGCAAGGGCAGGAAGAGATATTGTCTGTGCAGCGATTTCGGCACTGGTGTTTAACACCATCAATTCCATTGAGCAGCTCACCGAGGATGATTTCTCGGGGACGCAGGATGAGAAGAATGCCGTGATTACATTTTCGTTGGAGCCGGGCTACGGCAGGGAGTCACAGCTTCTGCTGAATTCCTTCGTGTTAGGCATAACCAACATAAGAAATGAGAATAAGAAGTATATATCCATTACATTCGAGGAGGTGTAAGCATGTTAAGAATGAACCTTCAGTTTTTCGCTCATAAAAAGGGTGTTGGTTCTACAAAGAACGGAAGAGATTCCGAGTCTAAGAGATTAGGTGCTAAGAGAGCTGACGGACAGTTCGTTTTAGCCGGTAACATTCTCTACAGACAGCGTGGTACCAAGATTCATCCAGGCAACAACGTAGGCATCGGCGGTGATGACACATTATTCGCTCTTGTTGACGGCGTTGTTAAGTTCGAGAGAAAGGGCAGAGACAAAAAGCAGGTTTCTGTATACCCGGTTGAGTCAAACAACTAGTAACTTTAGGCTTCAAATCATTTTGGTTTGAAGCCTTTTTTCTTCAAAGACAGATGTTTTATTTTGTACGGAATAGCATGATATCTCATATCCGGCTTCATATTTGACAAGCTTAGCATTAATTGAAAAGGAATAGATTTTTAATATCAGTTATATTCCGATACAAGACAGATACCAGAGGAAAGAGGTGTAATATATGTTCGCAGACAGAGCAACAATTTTTATTAAATCAGGCAAGGGCGGCGACGGCCATGTAAGCTTCAGACGTGAGCTTTTCGTTGCGGCGGGCGGTCCTGACGGCGGAGACGGCGGCAGAGGCGGCGATATAATATTCGAGGTTGACAGAGGACTTAATACTCTGAATGAGTTTAGACATATAAGAAAGTACGTGGCTGAGAGCGGAGCCGAGGGCGGCAAGGCATTATGCCACGGCAAGGACGGTGCTGACCTTATAATAAAGGTTCCTGAGGGCACCGTAATATACGATGACGTGTCAGGCAAGGTAATAGCCGACATGAGCAACGGCAATGACCGCGAGATCATCTTAAAGGGCGGCAGAGGCGGCAGAGGCAACAAGTGGTACGCAACACCTACCATGCAGGTTCCTAAGTACGCACAGCCGGGACAGGAGGCTAAGGAGCTTACGGTGCGCCTTGAGCTCAAGGTAATCGCTGACGTAGGCCTTGTCGGCTTCCCTAACGTGGGTAAATCGACATTTCTCTCCCGCGTTTCCAACGCAAAGCCTAAGATTGCCAACTATCATTTCACAACACTGAACCCTAACCTTGGTGTTGTTGACCTTGAGGGTACGGACGGCTTCGTTATAGCGGATATTCCGGGACTTATCGAGGGCGCCTCGGAGGGCATCGGCTTAGGACATGAGTTTCTCCGCCATATAGAGCGAACCAAGGTTATCATCCATATTGTGGACGCAGCAGGCACTGAGGGACGTGACCCTGTTGAGGACATCAAGACAATCAACGCAGAGCTTGAGGCCTACAATCCTGAGCTTCTATCACGTCCACAGATTATCGCAGCCAACAAGATTGATGCAATCTACACAGGTGACGGCTCAGAGGATCCTGTGCAGCGTCTCAAGGACGAATTCGAGCCTCAGGGCATAGAAGTATACCCTATATCGGCAGTCACCGGAAAGGGCGTCAAGGAGCTCTTATACAAGGTCAAGAAGATGCTCGACAGCCTTGACAAGGAGCCGGTTGTGTTCGAGAGAGAGTACTTCCCTGAGGAGATGTATGACAAGGAAGCTTCGCTCAACGTATATAAGGAGACCAACCATGTATTCGTTGTCGAGGGTGAGAAGATTGACAGAATGCTCGGCTACACGAACCTTGATGACGAGAAGGGCTTCGCCTTCTTCCAGCGCTTCCTGAAGGAGAACGGCATTATCGACCAGCTCACGGCGATGGGCATAGAGGAGGGCGATACGGTCCGACTCGGAGAGTATATGGAGTTTGATTTCTACTTCTAATAATTCGTTTATATTTAAAATTTCTTCAAAGACAGATATTTTATTTTACGCCTTTATATTTCGTAAAACTATGCGTATATCGGCATGTTAATATGTTAGTTTCTGCAATATGAAGAAATTATATAATTACCGATATATTTAAAAATATTACCAGTGTTATAAAATAATTTAAAAGGAAAGGAACCATAGATATGATGACAACCAAGCAGCGCGCTTTTTTAAAGGGCTTAGCGATGAATCTTGACCCTATTTTCCAGATTGGCAAGTCCTCCCTCACACCTGAGCTTACCGAAGCTCTAAATGAGGCTCTCAACAAGAGAGAGCTAATCAAGGTCAGCGTTCTCAAGAACTGTCTTGACGACCCTAACGAGATTGCACAGATTGTATCCGAGCGCACACATTCCGAGATCGTACAGGTTATCGGCAAGAAGATTGTGCTCTACAAGCAGGCACCGGACAAGAAGAACAGGAAGATTGAGCTTCCTAGATAATTTTACTGAATAATTTTTAACTGAATACGTTTAATAACTATATATTTTTAGTAAATCCCCGCTTATATTGTGTCAGCAATATAATCGGGGATTTACTTGCATAAAATGTAAAATTAAAAATGCTGAAAGAAATAAACGGCAGTGAGGACAGACGGCGGATGAGATTTTAAACTGCATTATCAAATAGTTATTATTTAACTTTTTATCTTTACATTAGAAGTTAAAAAAGTTAAAATGTAATTGTCGAGGGAATACTATTTTGAGGAGGTGCTATCAATGACTGATGAGAATTACAGCAGACTGAAGGAGAAAATCGCTTCTCTGCCATCAGGCGGTATCACTTACAAGAAGATAAATGGTAGAAAATATGCATATTACCAGTGGCGTGAAGATGGCAGACAGCGCTCAAGGCGTGTAAAGGCAGATGAACTTGACGCACTGTCCGAACAGATTGCGCTCCGCAAAGGATATCAGAGTATTCTTAAGGAAGCCCAGGCAGGATACGGCACGCATAGCAGCATCAACAACACCTCTGGCTCATTCCGCTGTATCGCCAGAACCGGACGTGAGCTGGACGATTTTGTCAAGCCTGTTTCAACATATAAGAAAAGGGAATGTTATAGACAGTTACAGGATTATGTATACGGCGATACCTGCGACAGGGTATATATTTTGTATGGGCTGAGACGCACCGGCAAGACAACACTCATCCGGCAGATTATCTCAGAGATGGACGAAGCAATGCGCAGCCGGACTGCTTTTTTGCAGATACAGGACAACAAGCATTTGAGCGATTTGAACCATGATTTAAAATGCCTTGAAGATGGCGGATACCGATATGTATTTATCGATGAAGTGACCCTACTTGATGATTTCATAGAAGGTGCCGCATTGTTCTCAGATATATATGCTGCCAGCGGAATGAAAATTGTTCTGTCCGGAACGGATTCTCTGGGTTTTATCTTCTCGGAGGATGAAGAGTTGTATGACCGTTGCATTATGTCACATACAACCTTCATTCCATACCGTGAATTTGAAACGGTACTGGGCATTGCGGGGATAGACAATTACATTCGATACGGCGGAACCATGAGCCGCGGTGGGACTTATTATAATGATGACTCAATGATTTTTGCCACCAAAAAGAGTACCGATGAATATATTGACAGTGCAATTGCATGCAACATACAACACTCCCTTAAAAACTACCAGAATGAAGGACATTTCCGGTCACTTAAGGAATTATATGATAAGAATGAGCTGACAAGTGCCATCAACCGGATAGTTGAGGACATCAACCACCGCTTCACGCTCGAAGTTCTAACAAGGGATTTTAAGTCAAATGACCTTGGCATTTCCGCAAGAAATCTGAGAAAGGACAGGCAGAATCCTAACGATATCTTGGACAACATAGATATCGCAAGGGTTAATGACATCCTCAAGAACCTGTTGGAAATCAAGAACAAGGATGAGCAAAGCGTTGAGCTTCTTGACGAACACCGCGTTGAGATAAAGGAGTATTTAGATTTGCTTGACCTCACCGTTGAGATTGAAACCCGCTGGATGACGGATTTCAACAGAAAAGATACACGAACCGTATTTTCACAGCCGGGAATAAGATACTCGCAGGCGGAAGCCCTGATTAAATCCCTCATGCAGGATGAGCGCTTCCGCAATCTGTCCCTGCCGGAGAGAAACCGTGTCACTGAACGCATACTTGATGAGATAAAGGGTCGCATGATGGAGGATATCGTTCTCCTTGAGACTAAGCTAAGCAGGAAAAACTGTGAAGTTTTCAAGCTGCAGTTTGCCGTCGGAGAATTTGACATGGTTGTTTTTAATCCGGACGAAGGAAATTGTGAGCTATACGAAATAAAGCACAGCACAGAGCGGACAAAGGAACAGTTCCGACATCTTATAGATGAAAAGAAATGTTCTGAAGCCTCCTTCCGCTACGGCGATATAACCGGGAAATATGTTATCTATCGCGGCTCAGCCACACCTCCTGCAAATGTAGAGAACAGTACAAGTGACACTTGCGGCGTCACATATATAAATGTGGAGGAATACCTCAAAAAACTTCAATAAATAAAATATTGCTATAATATAGCTAAAAAGCTGTAAAACAAGATTACATTTGTTTTACAGCTTTTTTATTTGCAGTTTGTCAAATCATATATTATCTCTTGTATATTCTTAAGAATGATTCTAAGATCACCTTTAACGCCGCTAAGTTTGCTAAATGAACGACGTTTGCCTAACAGAAGTGAGACGTAAATGTCATTTATGAAGCCGAATATTTCTACTGTGACAATGCGGAAGAATTGTACATGGATGAACAACAGTTTCAAAAAAATAATATCAGCCTCAAGGACGCCTACAGGAAGTCACAGGGGTTAAATTGTTTACAGATATAAATTCATCCCATTTACTGTCTTGACGTTCCATCCCCACAGTACTAAAATTATAAGTGCATAATATTATCAAAAGGGGAGCTTTCTATGAATGACCTTGAAAATCATGCGCAGTTACCTGTAAAAGCAGGAGTGACTTATCCTCTTGCCAAATATACGCACCCATTAAAGCAGTTGGACATCCAGATTATCTATGACAGCATGATACAGGATGACAACGTGCTCCTTCTTGTGATATTCGGAAGCACAGTCAATATGGTGTGCCATTCCAATAGTGATATTGATATCTATGTTGAACTAAGAGATTACAATAATATTCCGGCAATTCCTGATAACGTACTTTCAGATGTCGATTTAATATATGATATCTCCAAAACATCCGGAATATATAGGTCGATAGACAGGGACGGCATTATTTTGTTCGATAGAAGATAGCAAGGAGGACAGATAAACATGTGTGATATCAGATATTTTAAAATGGCATTGTCTTTATACAAGACTGCTGTACGCGAATATCAGGCAGGGCAGGCTGACGAATACACAATGAACACTGTGGCATACAGCTTACAACAGGTTGTGGAACTGGTTTTAAAATGCCATCTTGAATTTGTGGGTGTCACCGTGCCATCAACTCACGATATTTCCAAATTGGTGCGAATGTGCAAGACCAATGGTGCCTGCATTACAATCACCGAATGGATTGATGACAACACAGAAAAATTAACAGCATGGGAAGCCCAGACAAGATATAACATGGATTTTTTCGTTGAACGCGACAAGGCTGCAAAAGCCCTAAAAATGATTAAAGAGTTTCTGGATATCAATTATATTTCATATGAGAAATATCCTGAGATTGAATCACAGAAAGATAAATTACTCTCTCTTCTGCCAAAAAATATTCAGCTTGAACAAAATGATTTGAATTTATATTATTCTCTATTTAGAAAGCAACTAAAATAACCGTTCCTAAAAATGCCTTAGCCAAATGCTTCGGCATTTTTTATTTTCCCAGCTTGACAACCATCCGAAATCGGACTATACTGTTCAAAGTCTGATTTCGGACTTTTGTTTTATATAAAATCATTCCATTACCTGATGTATAGAACCTGCATATTCGAATTTTGAAATAAAAGGAGGAACTTTTTCCATGGACAATGACAAATATCTCTGGCTTCTGAACCACAGATTAAAGGAAAACGATGACTGGTACCAGCAGGCTGGCAAGCTTCTTGGAATGTCCGACAGCGCTTTCTGGATATTATATATGCTGTACGATTATTCTGATGGAATAACCCAGAGTGAAATCTGCTCAATGTCCTGCTTTCCAAAGCAGACAATCAACTCATCACTCAAAAAGCTTGAAGCAGACGGCATTATCAGCCTTGTTCCCGGCAGTGACGGGCGGAGTAAGAAGATAATGCTCTCAGCTTCCGGAAAAGAACTAATAAGCAGAACCATCGTAAAGGTTCGACATGCAGAGTATGCCGCGCTCAACGGTATGACGGACGAGGAGAAGGAAGCTCTCATATCGGCGCTCGATAAATTCACTCGTCTTTTAAATGAGGCAACACATATTATCAGAGAGTAATTTATATTCACAATAAGAAATTTTATTAAGTATTTTTAGTTAAAAAGGAGTTAAAACCATGAAAATCCAGTTATCCGACCATTTCACATACAGGAGGCTCCTGCGCTTCGTGTTTCCATCGATAGTGATGATGGTATTCACATCTATATACGGTGTTGTGGATGGTCTGTTTGTCTCTAATTTTGTAGGCAAGGATGCCTTTGCAGCCATCAACCTTATAATGCCGTTTCTTATGATATTCGGCGGTGTCGGCTTCATGTTCGGAACCGGTGGAAGCGCGCTTGTCGCCATGACTCTGGGTGAAAAAAAGAAGGAAAGAGCCAATGAGTACTTTACAATGATAGTAGCGGGAACTGCCATTGTCGGTGCCATAATCTCACTCATAGCCTGTTTTATCATGCGCCCGGTAGCAATATGGCTCGGTGCAGAAGGTGAAATCATCACCGACTGTGTGATATACGGCAGAATAATGATGATATTTAATATTGCATTCATGTTGCAGAATGCCTTTCAGGGGTTCTTTATAACCGCTGAGAAGCCGCACCTTGGTCTTGTGACCACCGTCGCTGCCGGTCTTACGAACATGGTGCTCGATGCGCTGCTGGTCGGTGTGTTAAAATGGGGTGTTGCCGGTGCCGCAATTGCTACAGGCCTATGCCAGGTTGTAGGCGGTATTATCCCGTTGATATATTTTATACGTCCTAACAACAGTCTGCTCAAAATGGTGCGCACAAAGCTTGAGATAAAGAGCATTGCCCGCGCCTGCTGGAATGGTGCCTCTGAATTTGTGTCAAACACAGCTTCATCCATTGTCGGAATTGTATATAATTTCCAGCTTCTTAAATATGCCGGCTCAGACGGTGTTGCCGCAAATGGTGTCCTTATGTATGTCCAGTTCATCTTTATTGCAATGTTTATCGGATATGCCATGGGCGGGGCGCCTATTATCAGCTACCACTATGGTGCCGACAACAACGATGAGCTCAGGAACATGTTCAAAAAGAGCAATATAATCATGGGAATTGCCGGTGTCATCATGGCTGCGCTTGCATTTACACTTGCCGGAACGCTTTCAAAAATATTTGTGGGCTATGACCCGGAACTGTTCGCCATGACAAAGCATGCTTTCAGAATATTCTCGCTTGCGTTCATCTTCAGCGGCTTTACGATATTTGCCTCATCCTTCTTCACCGCTCTGAACAACGGCGGTGTATCCGCGGCTATATCATTTCTGCGTACCTTCATCTTCAAGATGGCGGCAGTGCTTATTATGCCGTTAATCTGGGAGCTTGACGGAATATGGTGGTCGGTTACGATTGCTGAGGTGTTCGCGCTTATCATTTCGGTGATATTTTGGGTGGTTTACAGGAAAAAATATAATTATATATAATGAATCAATCCGGGGGCAAAGTATTTTTTGCCCCTGATTTCATATAATAAATTAAAACGGATATTTGCAGTCAACTTAACCGCTGCCTGTAACTTTATTGGCTGTAATCTCGTAAATAATATTTAATTTTTCAGCCACTACTTGACGTACAGTTTTCTGTACTTTATACTATAAATATAAGAGATAACTATGTAAGCAATAGAATGTATATACCGTCAAAAGTAGTCAATTGAGAATGGAGGTGTTTGTTATGCTGGCTGTAAACTATACGAATCTTCGTGATAATATGAAAACCTACATGGATAAGGTCACCGATGATTGCGAAACAATGATTGTCACAAGAAAAGATAATAAGAATGTTGTCATCCTTTCGGAGGAAGCCTATAATAACCTGATGGAAAATGCCTATGTCATGGGAAATAAGGCTAACTACGACTGGCTCATGGAATCTAAAGCCCAGTTGGAGAACGGAAAAATATCTGCTCATAATCTTTCAGAGGTTAATACTGATGAATAAAATATTTACGGATAACGGATGGAAGGATTATGTCTACTGGCAGACAGAGGATCGAAAGACATTAAAAAAGATAAATAATCTTATAGAAGATATTTGCAGAAACGGCAATGTGGGAATAGGAAAGCCTGAACCCTTAACCGGAAATCTTGTCGGTCTCTGGAGCAGACGCATAAATGATAAGGAGAGAATGATATATAAAGTTGATAGCGGCAATGTATATATTCTGGCATGCCGATATCATTACAGCGATACGTAATTATCATTTTTTACAATAGCTCAACATTGCTTGGCTATTGTTCAGTATAGCTTGTGTACTGTTCAACTATGCTGAAATGCCATGAACAGCAGCAGGGGAGATTATAGTATGTCACGTATAGGAATAATGGGTGGAACCTTCAACCCGATACACACAGGTCACCTTATCATTGCACAGCAGGCACTCACGCTGCTGAAGCTTGATAAGATATGGTTCATGCCGGCAGGTGACCCACCGCACAAGAATAACAGGATATTAGATAAGGACAGCCGGAAGCGCATGGTAGAGCTTGCAATACAGAACAATCCTGATTTTGAGCTGTTAACTTATGAGCTTGAAAAGGAGAGACCTAGCTATTCCGCCATAACAATGACGGAGCTTGACAAGCTGTACCCCGAACATGAATTTTTCTTCATCATGGGTGCCGATTCACTCATCAATTTTGACAAATGGTATCATCCGGAGGTTATCTGTGAGCACACAGCCCTTGTATGTGCCGACAGGAACAATATTCCTGATGCTAAGCTTGAGATGGTTAAAAGGCAGCTTGAGGACAGCTACGGCGCAAGGATATATCTTGTCGATACGCCGCAGCTTGAAATCAGCTCCAGCGATATAAGGAAACGGCTTGCAGACGAACCAGCCTCCGCGCGTTACATGGTTCCTGAGGCGGTATATGAGTATATTGTCGAAAATAGGCTGTATATGTAGACATTCATAAATATAGAGAATGATTTAAGACAGCTTTAATAATATCTGATGGGATGTTTTCACTATGACTGTGGAGACATCCTTTTTGTATGGGTTTTTACATTATTAAAGAAATCTGCTTCACAGAACTGTCATCTTGTAATATAATAAGGGACAGGTTCAAAATCGTAAAATCTGGAAAATAAAGATTAAAGTTCTCAATGAGGAACTGGCAAAAGAAATGGGTCTGATATGTAATTATAAATAGAAATTAGAATCGAGGACAAAAATGGACAACGAACAGATTACACTTATAAAGAAAAACCTTATGAAGAAGCTCACCCCTTCAAGGTACGAGCATACACTGGGTGTAGCATATACGAGTGCCGCACTTTCCATGAGATACGGCTATGACATGGACAAGGCTTTTATGGCGGG
>OLWA01002162.1_pt1 | contig 18142 bp, 14 predicted proteins | sample 1673251 | NCBI WGS metagenome assembly OLWA01 (sample SAMEA3178937, study PRJEB25190) | human gut metagenome | biome: human gut; feature: human-associated habitat; material: faeces | place: Austria | collected 2013
CCTTGTCCAGCCCCTCGCCGATGACGATGAGCACCTGCTGTCCCTGCGGGATGGGGGCCGCCGTCAGACCGGCGGCGGCAACATTCAGCTCATACCACTGGCCATCATCCTCCACGAAGCCTTTCACCCGGAGGACATTTCCGCAGGCGGGGTCGGTGAAGAGGGACGGGATGTTCTTTTCCAGCTGAGCACGGGGCAGACCCAGCTCGAGGAAGTAGGCCGAGGTAAAAGCATCGTGCTCGTCGAAGTGGAGCTTTTCGCAGCTGGCCTGCCGGTAGCCGCACTTTGCGATGCGGGCCATATCGTCGCCGGTCAGATCGGCCCAGTCCTTCGCAATAATTTCCTCCGGGCCGAACTTCCGGGAGCACTTGCAGGCTTCCAGCGCACGGGCCAGATGGGCTTCTGCCCCCTGCTTCTGCGCGTCAGAGGCCAGCTGACAGCGGCTCAGGAGGACACTGCCCGCCCATGCACTCTCGGAAGCGAGGATATATTCTGCCTGCGGGGAAAGTTCTTCCGGCAGAAGGGCATCCACGATGGCGATGACATTGCCCAGCTGATACCAGCGGTCCAGCGGCTCGTCCCGCAGCACGTCGAAGAACTCGTCCACGTCAAAGATGCCGCTGGGCTCCACGATGACCCGCTCAAAGCCCCGCATGGCCATGGAGATGAGTTTCGTCCGCATCCGGCGCTGGTGGGTGTCGCAGTCGCAGCCGCCGCTGATGGTCTCGACCTCGACCCCCACCGCCTCCAGATCCTGAAGCAGCATGGCGTCCACATTCACCGCGCCGAAGTCATTTTCCAGCACGCAGACCCGGACGCCCTGCCCGGCCCACCACGCTGCATATCTGCGCAGGAAGGTGGTCTTTCCTGCCCCGAGAAATCCCGTGATCAAATCTACCTGTACCATATTCCGTCCCTCCGTCGGTTTCTTTTTCCGCTGTCAGTATAAGCGAACGAGGCCGGATTGTCAAACAGAGGAAAAGGCCCTTTCCCGCCGTGGAAAAGGGCCTTTTTTGCCGCAATGCTCCGATGTTACAGAAATTCGACGCTGCCGTCCTCGATATGATACATCGCACCGACGACCCGCAGGCCCGTTTCCTCCTCGATGTTATGGATGCACAGGCTCTTTTCGATCTCCTGCACACTGTGCCGGACATTGAGACAGCTGGCCTTGTAGGGGTCTGTTTCATCCCCGATGGCCTTCTTGATTTCGTCCGTGATGTAGCGGATATAGCCGGAGGGCTCGGAGTTGATGGCGGCATCCACCGCACCGCAGTGGGTGTGGCCCAGCACCACCACCAGCCGACAGCCCAGATGGCCGGCAGCGTACTCGATGCTGCCCAGCTGGTGGTCGTCGATGATGTTGCCCGCCAGCCGGATGACGAACAGCTCACCGATGCCCGCCGAGAAGATGTTCTCCGGGATGACCCGGGAATCCGAACAGGTGACGATGATGGCGTAGGGCGACTGGCCCTTCGCCCAGGTGGACATCCGGATACGGCGGGAAATATCGCCGCTCCCGTTTTCCGCGTTCAGGTATTTCAGATTGCCCGCCGCCAGCTTGTAGATGGCATCGGCCGCGGTGCAGACTGGGGTCTCACGCATTGCAGCAGCCTCCTTGGGAAAAAGTGGTAAAAAGTATCCTGCAAAAATGCCCGGCCGTCCAACGAAGGGCAGCCGGGCGGGAGCTCAGTTTATCAGAAGTGGATGACGCCGAGGATCAGACCAGCGACGAGGCAGACGATGGAAACACCCCACTGCCAGCCGAAGCAGTACTTGATGTGGTCCTTGATCTCGACACCAGCCAGACCGATGCCCAGATAGGTAGCGGGAGCCACCGGGCTGATGAAGGTAGCGCAGTTGCGGCAGACGACCATTGCGATGGCGATGTGAGCCGGGTTGACGCCGAACTGGTTGCCAACGCTGACCAGAACGGGCAGCAGGCCGTAGAAGTAGGAGTCGGTATCGAACAGCAGAGCCAGAGGCACGCTCAGGACGCCGATGATGATGGGCAGGAAACGGCCCAGAGAGGTCGGGATGAAGCTTGCCATGACGACTGCCATCTTCTCCATGATGCCGCTCTTGCTCAGGACACCGAGGAAGACACCGGCACACAGGATGGTGGAAGCCATGCTCAGGCCAGCGGAAGCGTGGCTCTTGATGATGGAGCTGTGCAGCTTCTTGCCGCGGTAGTTGACCAGAATGCCCAGAGCGCAGCCGACCATGAAGACGTAGTAAGAGGGGAAGATGTCCAAGACCAGCACGATGATGACGGCCAGAGTCAGGATGACGTTGAAGATGAAGTTCTGGGGACGAGCCAGAGCCTCGTCCTTCTTGCCGTCGTCGGAGTCGTCGTACTTGCCGGCGTCCTCAGCAACGATGGCATCGCCGAGCTTTGCGATGCGCTTCTTCTCCTGCAGGCCCCAGAAGATGGCGGTGCCGACAGCCAGCACCAGGCCGACGATCTGCATGGGCATGAGCTGGAACCACAGGTCGTTGGGCTCCATCTCGATGACGCTTGCGGCGCGCATGGTGGGGCCGCCCCAGGGCATCAGGTTCATGACGCCCATTGCGGTGACGCAGATGAGCAGCAGGGTCTCACGGCGCATGTGCAGGCGCTTGTAGACGGGCAGCATGGCGGGGATGGTGATGAGGAAGGTGGAAGCGCCGCCGCCGTCCAGATGGCCGATGATGGCGATGAGGCAGGTCATCAGAGCAACGCCGACGACGTTGTTGCCGACCTTCTTCATCAGCGCACCGATGATCTTGTCGAACATGCCTGCATCGGTCATGACGCCGAAGAACAGGACGGAGAAGATGAACAGGACAGCCGTGCCGTGGACGCCCTTGACGCCCTCCTTGATAAAGCCAGCCATTTCATCCAGGGTGAAAGCACCGGTAGCCACCAGAATGGCTGCGGTGATGGTCGAGACGCTGACGAATGCCAGTGCAGGGACCGTGACATTGCGCAGCAGCAGGACGATGACCGCAATCACCGTTGCAAAGCCGAGCAGAGCGAGGATCGTATCACTCATGGGTTTGTACTTCCTTTCCTTTTTCGTATACTGGGGATGCATTCCGTTTTATCCTCCGGAATCATTCCCGTTCGTTATGGTTCCAGTATACAGGCTCAAACTTACAGCCCAAAGCCCTTCTCGTTACGGTTTGTTAAGAAATTCCTTAATATCCTGTAAGATTCCGTATGGAAGGTTGGATACAATATAGCCGGAGCTGCGCAAAAAAACAACAGGCCCCGGGGTTTTCCACTCCGGGGCCTGTTGTCATCTTTATTTATGGGGCCTATATCGCCTTGCGGCAGTCCTCACATGGGGAAGAGAAAATCAGGTGTTAGACGTTTCGACCACATCGTTGACGATGACGACCAGGATGTACTTGCCGTCACTGGTCTTGGCAGAGCCCAGCTTGCCGGTCTCAGCAATCTCCTTGTCGGTGGAAAGGATAAGGACATGAGTAGCAATCAGACCGTCCTTCACAAGGGCAGCCTGCAGGCTTGCGTCCTTCTTGGCATTCTCGGTCTTGACCAGAGCAACGCGGACCTGCTTAGCATTGTTTTCCGTCTCGGCAGGAGAGCCGGTAGACATCATGCCCAGAGCCTTCTTGACTGCATTGTTGGGGTCGTTGATGATGTTGTTTATCTCGATGACCTTGCCATCAACCTTAACAGCATTGTCCAGAGTGATCTTGTCGCCGACGGCAGCAGCGGTGTTGGTATCAGAAGCGATGATAGCCTCGATCGCCTTCAGGGTCTCCTTAGCAGTGGCATCCACGTCCTTGCTCTGCTCGGTCTTGACGCCCATCTTGGTCAGAGAGTCAGCGATGTCCTTGCTCTTGACGCTCTTGCCGCAGCCAGTCAGAACGGACAGTGCCAGAACGCCGGCGAGGGCGACGGCCAGAAACTTCTTTGCCATTTTCATGATTTTTGCCTCCATAATTATGAATGATCTTGCAGGCAGGCTGTCCAGTTCCGGTCGTCGGCCTGTTGGCTTTATTATACCCCCCTCCTCATTAGATTTGTCAATACATTCCTGCATTTTTATCATATTGCCGAATTATGAAGGACACCTCTGTGCATATTCCACAACTTCGCGAAAAACAGCCGCTCTTCACTCTTTCCGGCTGCTCCTTATCTGCGCCAGAAGCGTAGACGCCGACACAGGTTTTACCACATAGCCGTCGATGACGCCGTGGCTGCGGGCGTCCACGATCTCCCTTGTGGGGGCATTGGTCATCACGATGCGGGTCATGCCCGGGTAGCGGCCCCGGATGGCCATGCAGAAATCCACGCCGCTGCTGCTCATCAGGCTCTCGTCGATGGCGAGGACGTCGAAGGGCTGCTGCTCCAGCAGCTGGCGCAGCTCGCCCCGGCGGGAGCAGGTGGACACGCTCAGGCCCAGCGCGCTGAGGTCTTTGTCCAGCAGGTCGAGGACCTTGTTGTTGTCGTCCGCCGCAAGGATGCGCAGCTTGCTGTCCACGCCCCACTGCAGCTGTTCGCGCTCCTGCTGCTGCTCCAGCACCGGCAGATAGACATAGAAGGTCGTGCCTCTGCCGATGGTGCTCTCCGCCCGGATACGGCCCCGGTGGGTGCGGATGATCTGGTCCGCCAGAGCAAGGCCGAGACCGGTGCCTTCGCCGGTCTTTTTTGTGGTGAAGAAGGGCTCGAAGATGTGCTGCATCGTCTCCTTGTCCATGCCGCAGCCGGTGTCGGTGACGCTCAGGCAGACGTAGCTCGACCATTCCTCGGAAATCTTCTCTTCCGGGAAGAGCGCCGCCAGCTCACTGCGCGGCACGACACTGCCCCGGATGGTCAGCTTTCCGCCCTCGGTGCCGATGGCGTGGATGGCGTTGATGCTGATGTTCAGCAGCACCTGCTGCAGCTGGGTCGCATTGCCCAGAACGCATTCGCCGCTGAGCTCATTTTCTTCCTTCAGCTCCACGTTCTTCGGGCAGTTCGTCTCCACCAGTTTCCGGGTCCGATGGAGCAGTCCCTCCACCGACACGGCGTCGTAGACCGTCTCCACGTTTTTCCGGCTCATGGAGGAGATCTGTTTCACGACCTCCTGCGCCTTCTGCGCCGCCTCGCTGATCTCCATCGCGTTGTCATAGATTTCGCTGCCCGGGTCGGCGTCGGCCATGATGAGGTCGGCATAGCCGGTGATGGGGGTCAGGAAGTTATTGAATTCATGGGCGATGCCGCCGGTGAGGGTGCCCATCATCTGTAGCCGCTGGCCGTGGGCCAGCGACTCTTCGCTGCGGTGGAGCTCTTCGAGGGTCTGGTTCAGAGTCTTCAGATCGCTGATCTCGGTCGCGCTGCGGCGGTCGCGCTCCTGCAGCCGGAACATCTGGAACATGAAGAGCACCAGCACCAGCGCCACGCCGCCGAAGATGAGGACCACCTTCACGAAGCTCTGCTGTACCGGCTCGTAGAAATCGTCGTAGTCCACCACGGCGCTGACGATCCAGAAACTGCCCCCCACGTCCAGATGACGAAAGGCGCTTATCTTATGTACCCGGGGCAGATCCGGGTCGGCCCACCAGTAGGAGTAGTAGTCCAGCGTGCCGGATTCCTCTTCCTGCTGAGCGCGCAGCAGCTCACTCAGACTGCTCATGTCCAGTTCCTTCCCCTGATAGATGCGCTGGCGGCCCTCCACGACTTTGATGCCCCACTGAACGGCTTCGGGGTGCATGACCACAAGGTTATCGTCATTCTTTATCATGATGTAGCCGTTCCTGCCGACATGGATCTCCGAGATGAGCTGCTGATACATGACAGTGGAGTCTACCACGAGGCAGGCTGTTTCATCCCCGGCCTTCTTCTTCATCACAAGATAGTGCTCGCCGCCGCTGTGGTACTGCCAGTAGGAGATGTCCTCCGTCCGGGTGATGAGGACATCGCAGACGGCGCTGAGGCCGTAGCAGCTGTAGATGACCTCGCCGTTGCTGTTTTCCAGCCAGACGTCCCGGATGGTATCGCTCCGGGCCACCGTGGGGCGGAACGCTTTGCTGGCCTCCGCTTTTCCGGCGATGGAGTCCAGCCGGTCGGCGTATTCTTCCAGCAGGACGCGGATGCTGTCGGCGGTGCTCTGCACCACCAGCTCCATCTGCCTCGTCTGGCTGTCCATCATGGCGGTGCGGTAGTCCTTCCACACCATACCCACCACGACAGCCAGTGCGGCTACTGTGACGACACCGATGGCCAGCGGCACCCACAGGGTGCGCAGCGTCTGGAAGCGTATCTTTTTCGGGGCGTTCTCCTTCATATCGAGTCCTCCTTTGGGGCAGTCTTGCTCTTCCTGTCTAAAAATGTTATAATTTTATTTATCGCAAGTGAAACAAATTTTTCCGGTCAGAAAAGTGCAGGGAGTTATCATGTCGTATCATGTTCTTATTGTAGACGACGATCCAGCAATTTGCAAACTTTTATCGAAAGTTATGATAAGCAATGAGATGGACCCTCTCGTCGTCAACAGCGGCGCGGCGGCGCTGGACCTCATCGCGCGGCAGAGCAGCACGCTGGATATGATCCTGATGGACATCACGCTGGGCGACATGGAGGGATTCGATGTCATCCAGACCATCCGGCGCAACGGCGTCACCACGCCGGTCATCATCATCAGCGGCCGCAACGAGGACTACGATTTCATGTACGGCCTCTCGCTGGGCGCCGACGACTATGTCACCAAGCCCTTCCGTCCCCAGATTTTGGGCGCAAAGGTCAAGGCCCTCATCCGCCGCAGCAAGAGCTTCTCGCAGGAGAACAACCAGCAGATCAGCTGCGGGCCTTTCCTCTGCGACACCACCACCATGCGCTTTTATAAAAACAATGTGGAGCTGAACCTCTCCGAGAAAGAGCGCAGCCTGCTGCTGCTCTTCGTGCGCCACCCGCAGCAGGTGTTCACCAAGGACATGATATACGAGCAGATATGGGGCAACCTCATCGCTGTGGACGACAACGCCATCATGGTCTACATCAACCGCCTGCGCAGCAAGATCGAGGACAACGCCCGCACGCCCCAGCACATCATCACCATCCGCGGCGTCGGCTATCGTTTCGTGCCGTAAGAGCGTTATTTATTTTTTCATAGAAACAAAGAAGAGCAGCCAACTGCGCGCGGTGCAGTTGGCTGCTCTCTGGTTTTATGCCGGTATAAAACACAAAACCTTGAAAAAGGAGAATCGCATGAAGTTTGTGTGCATATTTAGCCGCAAAAGCGGGGGTGAGAAGAGCGAAGGAATCTCCGTGAATCCATTCCGAAGCGTGGTTGGCAAGCCACATTCCCACTTTTACGCCATATCACTCAATCTTCGCGGAAAGAGAAAGGCTTGACTTCGCGGACGACGTCCATGACAGTGCCGTCGCGGGCCTCGATGATGCCTACGATGCGGTCACCGAACTGGACCTTCTCCGGCTCGCCGACGATGGAGTAGGCGATGTCGCGCAGCTCCTCGATGGTCTTCAGAGGCACGCAGTCAGCGGCCTTCAGAGCCTCCAGCAGGTCGGGACGGCGGGGGTTGACGGCCACGCCGTAGTCGGTGACGACGATGTCCACGCTCTCGCCCGGGGTGGTGACGGTGGTCACGTCGGTGCAGATGGCCGGGATGCGGCCCTGCAGCAGAGGAGCGATGACGATGGTGCACTTTGCACCCTGTGCGGTATCGGGATGGCCGCCCTGTGCGCCGGTGATGATGCCATCGGAGCCGACGACGACGTTGCAGTTGAAGTGGGTATCAACTTCCAGAGAGGCCAGAATGACGTAATCCAGCTTGTTGACGAAGGCGCCCTTGTTCATCGGGCTTGCGTACTCGCCAGCAGAGATGGGGAAGTGGTTGGGGTTGGTGCGGACATTGTTGACCGCGTCGAGGTCAAAGTCCTGCGTATCCACCAGCTTGCGGGCCAGACCGCGGTCCAGCAGCTCGCACATGGGCTTGGTCAGGCCGCCGACACCCAGACCCATATGGATGTTCTTCTCCTCCATGATCTTGGACAGAGAGATGGTGGAGGCGATGGATGCGCCGCCGACACCGGTCTGATAAGAGAAGCCGTCCTTGAAGTAGGGGGTGTTTGCAACGACCTGGGTGCAGTACTCGGCCATCAGGATCTTGCGCTGATCGGTGGTGGGCTTTGCAGCGCCGGTAGCGATCTTCTCGGGAATGCCGATCTGGTCCACGACGCAGACGTAATCCACCTTGGTCTGGTTGATCTCTGCGGGGTAGTTGGGGTAGTCCACGAGGCAATCGGTGACAGCGACGACATAGTCAGCCATCTCAGCGTCCACATAGGCGTAGCTCAGGACGCCGCAGTTGGTCTTGCCGCCCATACCAGAGCAGTTGCCGTACTCGTCACAGGAGGGTGCGCCGATGAAGGCGATGTCCACATGAGTCTCGCCGGTCTCAATGGCACGGACGCGGCCGCCGTGGCTGCGCATGGTGGCCAGGCCCTTCAGCTTGCCGTGAGAAATAGCATCGCCGATCTTGCCGCGGACACCGGAAGACTCGATGTTGACGATGGTGCCGTCCTCGATCATGGGGACGAGGGCGTCATGAGCCTTGCCCAGAGAGCTTGCGCTCAGGGTGATGTTCTTGAAGCCCATCTTGTGGATCTCTTCCATGACCATGCAGACCACGAGGTCGCCCTCGCGGAAGTGGTGGTGGAAGGAGACGGTCATGCCGTCGTGGGCATTGCACTTGACCAGAGCCTCGTGGATGTCTTTGACCATCTTGTCGTGGTCATTGCGCATCACGGGGGTGACCTTCGGGCTGGCCTTCTGGAAAGCCTTGCCGTCCTTATAGTTGTTGCCCTGAAAGACCTCTTTGCCGGTGCGCTCGAGGATCTCTTCGGGAATTTCTCTGCCGACTGCGTTCAACATAATTACAAATCCCCCTTATACACGCCGGATGCCTTTGCCAGATCGATGGTGCGCTTTGCACCGTCGTAGAAGGCGATGTCGATCATCTTGCCGTCAACGGTGAAGACGCCGATGCCCAGTGCCTTCTTGGAGTCGATCTCCTTGACGACCTTCTCAGCGAAGATGATGTCCTTCTGGGTGGGAGTAAAGATCTCGTGGACGATGGGGATCTGACGGGGGTTGATGATGGATTTGCCATCGAAGCCCATCAGGTGGATGTTCTCGACGTCCTTGCGGAAGCCGTCCATGTCCTTCAGGTCGGTGTAGACGGTGTCGAAGCACTGCACGCCTGCTGCGCGGGCGGCAATGATCATCTGCTGGCGGGCACCCATCAGCTCGATGCCGGTGCCGGTGATGTGGGTCTGCAGGTCCTTGGTGTAGTCGCCGCCGGACAGTGCGATGCCGAACAGGCGCTCGTCAGACTCGCAGATCTCCAGAGCGTTCATCACGCCGCGGGCAGACTCCAGAGCGGCGATGATGAGGACTTCGCCCTCAGGACGGCCATAGGTCTTCTCGTCCTCGGCGATGGCAGCAGCCACGCGGTGGACGTCCTCGGCGTGCTCGGTCTTGGGGATGCGGATGGAATCGCAGCCGCCGGCCACGCAGGCACGGATGTCTTCACGCCAGTAGGGGGTGTCCAGACCGTTGATACGGACGACCCGCTCTGCACCGCGGTAATCCACGGTCTTCAGGGCGTGATACAGGCTGAAGCGGGCGACATCCTTCTGGTTCTCGGCCACAGCGTCCTCGAGGTCCAGCATCAGGGAGTCGGCCTTATAGATGTACGGGTCCTTGATGAGGCCGGGCTTCTGCGCATTCAGGAACATCATCGTGCGGCGCAGGCGCTTCTTGTTCGGATTATTCATCGAATGGCACCTCCCCAAGGCAGATTCTCATACTGGTCAACAGAGCGGAACACCGCGCCCTCGATGCGGGCCTTCAGGGTGCAGTCCAGTGCGCCCTTGTCCACGATGGTGATGCGGACGTTGTCGATGTCCAGATTCTTCAGGGTCTCCAGTGCGACCTTGCGCAGCTGGTTGCCGTACTGGTGGATGACGGAGCTTTCGAGGGAGAAATCGATCTTGCCCTCGCCCGGCTCCACGGTCACCATGCAGTCGCTGGATTCCAGAGTACCAGCCGTGGCTGCTTTCTTGATCTCCATGCTTTTTTCCTCCTTGGCAGGTGGTTTCTTCAATCGTTATACCGTACTTGCGGGGCAGCGCCTCACTGCGCCGCTCCTGATGGTTCTATCATAATCGGACAATCTTACAAAAGGCATAGCGTCAGTCTTAATATTCGTTAAGAATCGCCAAAAATTTCTCTTGTACACAAGACATATTCCATTTTGGCATAGTTTCCGAGCCATCACAATGCCGATCCACCGTTCCCCGGTTTCGGAGAGCAGCAGACCGACTCTGAAACTATGATACCTTAAGACCGGCCGTTTGTAAAATCGTCAGATCCGATCTTGAACCATTCTCTGGGAGAATGGTTGCTTACTGGTTGTTCCGATAGTAGTTGATGAGGCAGCCGTCGGCGATGATCTGACGCTCCGGCTCGGTGAGGGCACCGGTGGAGACCGGGAAGGCGGTCACGGTGCCGTCCGGTTTGACGGCGTAAGCAGTAAAGCTGGCCTTGTTCTCGAGAACGGCCTCACGGATACCGGGCACAAAGATGTAATCGCCCAGTTCAAACACCTCGGGGTTCTCTACGAGGAAGGGCGTCATGCCCCAGTTGATGCAGTTGGAGCGGTAACGCTTGGTGGCGTACTGCTTGGCAAAGTTAGCGGATGCACCCATGACACGCTGGCAGGAAGCGGCCTGCTCACGGGCGGAACCGTCGCCGGGCATATTGGCGAAGATGGTGGAGCCGATGTCGGTGTGGGCGGGATCGTTCTTCACACCAGCCTTAGTCAGGGCAGCATAGACGTTCAGGACTTCCTCGGGCAGGGCCTTGCCCGCCTCGCGGTCACGCTCGATCTGGCGCATGACCTTGCTACGGGAGACGTACTGGGGATCGCGGCGGCTCAGAGCGAACTCCGACAGACGTTCGGGGTTGGAGCGATAGGAAGAAGTCTCACCGGAGGGGATCAGCTCGTCGGTGGTGGTGACGGGGTCGGTGATGTAGGAGCAGACCTTGACCAGCAGATCGTCGGTCAGGGCAGGCATCTCGGGCCAGTCCTTGATGTTCGGGCCGAAGCGCAGCTCGGCATCCGGTTCGGCATGGCCCCAGCCGTTGTAAACGCGCTTCTCGTACAGGGAGGCGTTGTAGTGGTACTCAGGGTTCGTATACTCCACGTCCAGATCGGTGGCAGCGGTCAGCTTGCCGCCGTTGGCTGCGGTGGCGGCGATGGAACGTGCGTCCATCAGTGCCACGCTGGACATCTGACCCTCGCCCGGCTTGGAACCCTCGCGGTTCGGGAAGTTGCGGGTGGTGTGGCGGATGGAGAACTCGCCGTTGGCCGGGCAGTCGCCTGCACCGAAGCAGGGGCCGCAGAAGCACTCGCGCATGATGGCACCGGCGTTGACCAGATCGTTGGCACGGCCGTTCTTGAGCAGTTCGCTCAGGGCGGGCATAGAACCCGGATAGATGCTCAGGGTGAAGGCACCGTTGCCGCAGCTCTGACCCCGCAGGATGTCAGCAGCAGCACAGATGTTGTCGAAGGTGCCGCCGGCGCAGCCTGCGATCTCGCCCTGATCGACCCAGATGGCACCATCGTGGAACTTGCTGTCCAGATTCATCTTGGCACCCTTGATCTGCTTGTTGGCCTCTTCCTGTACAGCGTGCAGGATGTCGGCAGCGTTGGCCTGCAGCTCGTGGATGGTGTAGGTGTTGGAGGGGTGCATCGGCATAGCGATGGTGGATTCAATGGTGCTCAGGTCGATGTAGACGCAGCCATCGTAGTAGGCCACCTCCGCAGGCTGCAGCTTCTTGAAGTCCTGCGGACGGCCGTGGATAGTGTAGTAACGCTGGGTCTCCTCATCGGTGACCCAGATGGAGGACCAGCAGGTGGTCTCGGTGGTCATGACGTCGATGGCATTGCGATACTCGATGGGCAGGCCGGCAATGCCGGGGCCGACGAACTCCATGACCTTGTTCTTGACATAGCCCTTCTTATAGACGGCACCACAGATGCTCAGAGCCACGTCGTGGGGACCGATGCCCGGGCGGGGCTTGCCGGTCAGGTAGATGGCAATGACCTGCGGACGAGCGAAGTCATAGGTGCGGCCCAGAAGCTGCTTGGCCAGCTCGCCGCCGCCCTCGCCGACCGCCATGGTGCCCAGTGCACCGTAGCGGGTGTGGGAGTCGGAGCCGAGGATCATCTTGCCGCCGCCGGCCATGGTCTCACGGTTGTAGCTGTGGATGTTGGCCATGTTGGTAGGGACGTAGATGCCGCCGTATTTATGAGCGGCGGACAGGGCGAACTTGTGGTCGTCCTCGTTGATGGTGCCGCCGACAGCGCAGAGGCTGTTGTGGCAGTTGGTCAGGACATAGGGCAGCGGGAACTGCTTCATGCCGGAAGCGCGGGCCGTCTGGATAATGCCGACATAGGTGATGTCGTGGCTGGTCATCGAGTCGAACTTCAGTTGCAGCTGGTCGGGATCACCGCTCTTGTTGTGGGCCTGCAGGATACCGTAGGCCATAGTGCCTTTCTCCGCTTCCTTTGCGTCCACGGTGCGGCCGGTCTTCTGGGCCACTTCCTCAGGGCAGGAGCAGATGGTCTCGCCGTTTACAAGGTAGATCCCGTTATCGTATAATTTCAGCATGGTACTCTCCATTTTTCACACATTTGCGTTCTTATACTCTCTCAAAAAGGCACTCCGGAAAAGGGGAGCCTCCCCTCCCCGGAGTGAATCAGACTTTTACAGAACCATAGAAACGATGAGGTTGAATATAGCTGCAACACCGATGCTGATAGGCGTTGCGACGAACAGCAGACGGTTGAACAGGCTGCTGCGCTCTTCCTCATTGCCACAGGAACCCAGAATCAGGGAACCGCCGGAAGAGAAGGGGCTGATTGCACTGCTCTGCGCGCCGAGAACCGTGCAGGTGAACAGATTGGCCGCGCCCAGACCCGTCGTTGCGGACAGACCGGGGATCAGCGGGAACAGAGCCGGGCAGACAACACCGGTGGTAGAGCTGAAGAAGCTCATGACTGCGCCGACCAGACTGAATGCGATCGGAACCAGGAAGGTCGGAACGTTGCTGCCGATCCAGTTGGACAGCAGGTCAATGGTTCCAGCCTCAACTGCAACGGCGATCAGCATACCAGCTCCGGCGATCATCAGGATAGTATTCCAAGGAACACGAGCGATGATCTCCTTCTGCGGAGCAAGCTTCATCAGCAGCGCAATGACAGCGAAGACGAATGCGACCAAGCCGACGTCGATCTTTCCTGCAACCAGCTTGATGACCGCATTGCCGGGGATCAGCAGCTTGAGCAGCGGGAAAACCAGAACGACTGCCATCATCGCGACCATGAGATAGAGCGTCTGCTTCTGTGTGGTGGTGTATGCTTCCGGTTTTTCAAACTTGATATCTTTGCCGATGTTGCGGTTTGCAGGCAGTGCAAAACGGAAAATCGTAACGAGGATCAGAGAGAACAGGACTGCCAGACCGAACATTTTCAGGCAGGTCACGAAAGAATCAATGGCTTCCAGTTCGGGAGCTGCCTCATAGGAGCTGTCCATCAGACCACGGAAGATAACGCCAAGCGCAGCCGTCGGGAAATCACCGCCCGCCAATGCGCCGCAGTTGATGGCGACTGCACCGGTCAGCTTGTCCATCTTGGACTCTTCGCAGATGAGCAGCGTGATGGGAGCGAGGAATGCCAGAACCGTGAAGTATGCTGCACCCATGACCGACAGGATGACAGCAACGGCGAACAGTGCATATGGCAGCATTCCCGGGAATTTACGGCAGGCATACAGCAGCGAGCGGGAAATCTTTTCCAGCGTGCCATTGGCTGCTGCAACATTATAGAACAACGAAACGGAGATGATGACGAACATCGTGTTCGTCGGCCAGAATGCAATCAGAGCTTTCGGCTTGAGATCCAGCCAGAAACAGCCGATAAAATATGCAAATACAATGCAGAAGAAACCCGTATTGATCTTGGTTTTATAGCCAAGAAAGACTGCCAGTGCGATGGCAGCGATAATAACAGCACTTTGCATGGAACATCCTCCTTATTCCACTTCTTCGGCGTTACTCGATGCCGAGCAAGCCTGCCGCAATGGTGTGCGACATGTAGTAAATCTGGTCGTCCGGCACACCATGATCCGACAGATATTGGAGATACTGCTGCATCGCGATCTCCCAGTGAGGATTCTCGGTCTGACCGCCGTCTGTGCTGATGAGCACGTTCTTATAGCCGACCTCACGGATGACCTCGAGGTTTTCGGGCAGATTGCTCTTGTACTTGCCGCCGCCCATGTTCTGTGCATAGCAGCGTTCCAGCAGAACATCGTAATCCTTGACGATCCGTTTCTGGTCTTCGATGCTCATGTCGACGACCCACCATTCCGGATGGGTGACGACCAGCTTCTTGACACCGGCAGCGCGGGCTGCATCGCAGACGATGAAGCTCTCTTCGGGGGAAATATGCGCCGTGCCGAGTACTGCGTCATAATCCTTGACCAGCTGGAAGATGTCCTTCATCTCGGGAACAATTTTTCCATTCTCGGTCACCTTCACGCCATCGTCCGGGTTCTTGCCGAACTTTGCCAGATGGTTCTGGGCGTGCTGTGTCGGCAGCCAGACCACTTTGGCTCCCAGCTTCAGCGCGACCTCGACCGCCGCCGGATTCAGGCCGCCGACCGGATGGTTCAGGGTGATGCTGCCGAACATGGTAAAGTCCTTGTCGCCATGGACGATCTTGTTATAACGGTTGCACAGATAAGCCCGGTCCATCGTCGTACCCTGATGGGTCTTGATGACAATGGCTCTTGCGCCCACCTTGACCGCGGCATCCGTCAGCTCCAGATCATCATACGCTCTCAGTCGAAGATCCGGATTGGTGTGGACGTGCATATCAATAACGCCCTTCATTGGATATACGCTCATGTTTTACCTCTTTTCCATCATGATCCTGTACAAAAGAATCCTCATCTGCAGTTGAAGTTCTGGTGATTTTAGTATATAATCATTTCTGTGATTGGAAAAGTCCTGTTTTTATAATAGCCCCTATAGGCAAAACCGATAGAAAAAAAGAAATTTCTGTCGTTTTTGGAGGAATTGTCATGGATCTCCGCGAACTATACTATCTGAACGCCCTTGCCGAAGAGCAAAGCATCTCGAAAGCCGCCGAGCGGCTGTACATCGCGCAGGCCAGCCTGAGCCAATTCCTGCGCCAGTTCGAGGCGCAGCTTGGCTCCCCCATCTTCGTGCGCACCAACAAGGGGATCCGCCCCACCCCTTCCGGCAAGGTTTTTCTGAGTCACGCTAAGCACATCTTAAAAGAGTACCAGCAGGCCCAGCAGGAGTTCTGGGACAACGAGAACACCGTCGGCGGCACCGTGTTCTTCGGGGTCAGCTCCTTCCGCGGCAGCTATGTCATCCCGCCCATCCTGAAAAAATTCTACGACCAGAACCCTCGGGCCACCATCAACATCTACGAGGGCAACAGCATGAATCTGGTAGAGAAGATCCGGGAGGGCGAGTTGGATCTTGCGCTCTCCGCCTACCCCATCGTCAGCACCGAGGGCATCCAGATGGAATACCTCTACCGGGACGAGGTGCTGCTGGTCGCCACCAAAGACCACCCGATCTTACAGCAGGCCCGCATGGACGAGACCGGGCGGCTCCGCGTCTCGATGGAGGAAGTCACCCGCCATGAGTGCATCCTCAGCGGCAAGGATACCATGCTGGGTCACCTGATCCGAAGTGCGTTCGGAGCCTACGGCCTGCGGCTGAAATCGAAGCACGACAACATCACCGCCGCATTTGCCGCATCCATGGCACGGGTTGGCCTTGCTCTGGCTTTCACCTACCGCTCCTGCATCGTCGAAGAGCCGGATGTCGTCTATCTCTCGCTGGGATCGCAGGGGCTTTACCTCCGGCTGGCCCTGCTCTCCCCCACCACCGACTACCGCTCCAAGACGACGCTGGCCCTGACCAAGCTGCTCCGCGAAGAGCTGAGTGGCAAAAACGCAGATAAAAAGACACCCTCGCCGTCCAATCAGATCAACGAAGGTGCCCTGTAAGGTTCGATTCTGTTTATGCGTGATTGAAGCCCTTGCCGAACACCTCGGTGGTGCTGAGCATCGAGATAAAGGCGTTGAGGTTTTCCTTATGGATAAATGCCTGCAACTGCAATGCCTCGCGGTGGGTGAGGGTCGTATAGATCATGTAGTGGGGCCGGTCGGTGTAGGCACCGTAGCAGGGCGTATAGGTCGCGCCGCGCACCAGCTTGCGCATGACGAAGTCACAGATGGGGTCTTTGTCGTCGCAGATGATGAGGATAGCTTTGCACATCTTCATCTGCTCGAGAACGGCATCGACGACGAGGCTCTTGACCGTCAGACCCACGAAAGAGTAGAGAGCGGTGTAGAGGTCGAAGACGAAGCAGGCTGCCAGCACCATGGCGAGGTCGGTGATAAAAAGCGCCTCGCCGGTGTTCTTCATATGGGTGTATTTTTTCAGGATGAGGGCGACGACATCGGTGCCGCCGGAAGACGCGCCCACGTTGAAGAGCAGAGCCGACGCAATGGCGGGCAGGGCGATGGCGAAGACCAGGTCCAGCATGGGCTGGTCGGACAGGGGGCCGCTGAGGGGGACATATTTTTCAAAAAGAGCCAGCTCTGCCGTCATGACGACGGTAGCCCAGCCGGTGCTGATGGCAAAATCCCTGCCGAGGAATATCCAGCCCAGAATGAGCAGGAGGATATTGGCACAGGACGAAAAAGCTGAGGCCGACAGGGGCGTGAGCTTTGCCACAAGGGCCGCGCCGCCGGTCACGCCGCCAAAGACGAAGTTGTTGGGGAATTTGAAGAAGTATACGCCGATGGTCATGATGCTGATACTCAGGGTGATGATAACGTATCGACTGACGATCTGCAAGATCTTTTCCTGCGTGCTGATCTCCATTTGACTGTTTCCTTTCGCCGTCCGCACGGCACTCTCTTCTCACACAAAGGGCCGTTTCTCTGCCCATTACTTGTGTTATTGTAACACTGCCCACTGCGCCGTTCAAGAGGAAAAAGTTTTCCGCACAAAAACCGTCCGCTTCGTTTTCCACAAAGCGGGCGGCAGATGTTGAATTTATGGAAGTGCTTACAGCTTCTTGCCGGTCAGCATCTCGTAAGCTTCCTCATACTTGGCGATGGTCTTGTCGATGACGTCCTGCGGCAGGTCATAATCACTGTCGGGGTTGGCCAGCAGCCAGTTGCGGACGAACTGCTTATCAAAGGAGGGCTGACCGTGGCCGGCCTCGTAGCCCTCCAGCGGCCAGAAGCGGGAGGAATCGGGGGTCAGCATCTCGTCGCCGAGGATGACGTTGCCCTCCTCATCCAGACCGAACTCAAACTTGGTGTCGGCGATGATGATGCCCTGCTTGCGTGCATGCTCCGCAGCGGTCTCGTACACCTTCAGCGACAGGTCGCGAATGTCGGTCGCGGCCTTCTCGCCCACGATTTCAACCGCGCGCTCGGAATCGATCCCGCACGCGACGAAGCGCGCCAATACGCCGAACAGATCGAGGAAATCCTCGCCTTCCGTTACAAAGACATCTACAACCCGTAACTTACGATATGAACAGATTGAAGATAGCGTTTCTGGCCGGAGGTGACTCTTCGGAACGGGAAATCGCATTGCAGAGCGCAGCCCAGATCGAAGCGGCGCTCGACCCCGGAAAATACGACGGGACGGTGATCGACGTCCGCGGCCGCGACTGGCACTACACGGCCCCCGACGGACGCCGGTGGCAGCTCGACCGCAACGACTTCTCGCTCACGGTCGACGGATGCCGCCGCGAATTCGACTACGCCCTGATTCTCATCCACGGCACGCCGGGCGAGGACGGCAAGTTGCAGGGCTACCTCGACATCATGGGCATTCCCTATTCGTCGTGCTCAATGACCTCGTCGGTCATCACCTTCGACAAGATTTCGACCAAGCGCGCCGTCGCCGTCACGGGCGTAGGGCTGGCGCGCGAACGGTTCATCCGCCGCGGCGACGCCGTCGATCCCGACGCACTCGCGGCCGAACTGGGACTGCCG
>OLWA01002182.1_pt1 | contig 18051 bp, 15 predicted proteins | sample 1673251 | NCBI WGS metagenome assembly OLWA01 (sample SAMEA3178937, study PRJEB25190) | human gut metagenome | biome: human gut; feature: human-associated habitat; material: faeces | place: Austria | collected 2013
CTTCGCCGTCGAGGGCGTCGACTACCTCCCGTTCGAAAACGAATGCATGATCCCGGCCAACGCCGCGAGCACGAACCTCGAAATCACGCTGCTGCGCACCGAGGCCCTCCAGACCGAAAGCCGCATCCTGACCGTCGCCCTGAACGAAACCGACGAACTGAAATTCCTCTATTCGCGCGAAGTCTCCGACGAGCAGAACAACCGCCGCCGCATCGATCTGCAGCGCGTGATCGTCATGGACGAGACGCTGCCCCAGCCCGACTGGTGGTGGGGCGACATCAACGACATCTTCGGCGATTACTCGATGAAGAAGGCCATCACGATCTGTAACGTCATGGAGATCGACCGCGCCGAATGGATGAGCAGCGATTTCGGTAACCGCCAGGCCTATCTGTCCTTTGTCGGGCAGTACATGCAGCGCTGGCTCGACGAACAGAATCCGCCCATCTACGAGGAAGACGGTGAAACCCTGATGGAGATGGGCCCCGATTCGCAATATTAACCCCCGCAAAAAACGATGCGTATGAACTTCCACATATTACACCGGATCACGGCTGCCTGCAGCCTGACCCTCCTGCTGCTGACCTCGTGCTACGGCGATCAGGGCAACTACGACTACAAGCCGATCAACGACATCACGATCGGCGGCATCGACCGCGAAAACGTCTACGTGGCCTACGCCTACCAGACCACACTGGAGATCACCCCCGAAATCACCTCGACGATGGGCGACGAGGCAAATTACGAATACACGTGGCGGATCATCCCGCGCGATGCCGACACGAACAAGGGCGCCTCGCTCGACGAATTCATCGTCAGCCGGGAGCGCAATCTGGTCTATCCCGTCCAGCTGTCCGACGGCGACTATACGGGCTTTTTCGAGGTGAAGGACCCCTCGACGGGCGTCACCTGGATCGAGGACTTCTACCTGCAGGTCATCAGCCAGGGCAGCACCGGATGGCTCGTCGCCTGCCGCGAAGAGGGCCGCACGCGTCTGGATCTGATCGGAAAGGACAGCAAAGGCGAAAACGACGTGCTCTATGCCGATCTGTGGAAAACCGTCGACTTCGACATGGGCGAACCGCAGCACCTCTTCTTCGTGGGCGACAACTTCGCCGCCTACCTCGGATTCCCGGTGCTGGTCACCGACAAGGGCAGCTATTCGATCAACGGAAACGACTTCCACATCGGCGAGGACACCGACCTGAAATGGTACTTCGGCACGGTCAGCGACCGCATCCTGATCGCCAACAGCACCATCGAACTCTACACCACCACCTGGGTAGCCAACTGGTGGGTCATCAGCCAGGAGGGGCAGATCTACTCGACCGAATGCACCGACCGCGCCTTCTTCTCCTACCCGATCAACTACGCCAACGGCCAGACCGAATTCCAGGCCGCACCGTTCGTCGGCGTCAGCTACACCTACAACGATACGGACGAGGACTATAACTACAACTACGCCACGATCTTCTACGACGCGCAGGGGCGCCGTTTCATGGCCAAGTACGGCGAGAGCTACTACCCCGCGCTGATGCAGTGCAGCGGACGGCAGCTCTTCGACGTCGAGACCGGCCGCGACATGGTCTTCATGGACTCCCACTACGAAATCGACGGTCAGGTCGTGGCCGTCCTCAGGGAGCCCGACAGCCCGCGCTACTTCCTCTACGGCATGATGCTGGGCTACGCGAAGATCGAGCAGAACTACTACGGCGAGATCGGTGGTCCGGCCGCCGACGCACGGTTCTTCGCCCTGCACCCGAGCTACAACGTCCTCTTCTACGCAACGGCAAACAAGGTCTACCGGGTCAACCTGGCCGATCCGGAGACGGCTACCGAGGTCATTTCGCTGGACGAGGGTGAGGAGATCGCCGCCCTGAAGTTCAACAAGATCCTCAATCTGTGGGGAACTCCGGGCGCGGATGTCTACATGTACAACCTGGTTGTCTGCTCGAACAAGAAGAACCCCGCAGCCGGCGAGCAGAACATCGGCACGTTCCGCCTCTACGAGGTTCCGGAGCTCGCCAACGGAAGCGTCACGGAAAAGACCCGGATCGAGGGTCTGGGAGAGATCGTCGACGTGGTCTACAAGGAGAAGGGCCCCGAAAACTGATCGGAACAGGCCCGGGAGGTGCGGTCCGCCCCACGATGGAGCTCCGCACCCCCCGGGACACCCGACACCAAGCCGAGGAAATATAACAGCATATTTTGAGCATATGATGAAACGAGTGGTGACGGCAGGCATGCTCCTGCTGTTCGGTGCGGCCTGCAACCGGCCGCAGACGTATGAAATTACGGGGACGATTCCCGGAATGGAGGAGGGAACAGCCATCGAACTGACCGGATTGGATGCGGATGGCAAGGATTCGCTGCTGACGACGGGAACCATAACCGACGAAACGTTCGAGATTGCGGTCGACAGGAATTGCGAAATGGCCTGTCTGCAGCTGCCGGAGAGCAAACGGAAGATTCCGGTCTTTTTCGAGCCGGAGGTTGCGGACTACCGCCTCGAGGCCGACACGTCCGGCCGGATCCGGGTCGAGGGCGGCGTTCTGCAGAATCTGTGGAATGAATACCGGGCCGGCAACGAGGCCTTCGAACGCCGCAAGGCGGTCGTCGAGGCGGCCTATCGGGCCGCGGAAAAAGCGGACGATCTCTTCGCGAAGATGCACGAGCGAGCCGTCTATGCCGATCTCGAAACGGCGCAGGAGCAGTTTGAAGACAGTCTGCTGCGGGCGAACGACAACATCGTGGCCGCCACGATCGTATGGATGCGCAACCGGGCGCTGGCAGCCGGTGACCGGATCGGCGAGAAGGTGGCCCTGCTGGGGCCGAAAGCGTTGCAGACCGCTCCGGGACGGGCCGTCAAACGGATGGCCGACGCCATGATCAGCACGGAAAACGGCAGCATTGCTCCGGACTTCACGCAGGAGGATCCGCAGGGGAATCCCGTCTCGCTGTACGGAATCCGGGCGCGGGTGAAGGTGCTGGATTTCTGGGCATCGTGGTGCGGTCCCTGCCGCGCCGAGACGCCCAACGTGCGCCGCATCTACGACAAATACAAGGACAAGGGGCTGGCGATCATCAGCGTCTCGCTGGATACGAAACGCGAAAACTGGCTGCAGGCCATCGAAAGCGACCGGATGGAGTGGATCCACACGTCCGACCTGCAGGGATGGGACAACGCCGTGGCCCGGCTGTACGGCGTGAGAAGCGTACCGGCCATCTTCGTGCTGGATGCCGACAACCGGATCGTCGGCCAGAATCTGCGCGGGCAGGAGCTGGAGGAGACGATCCAGAAGCTTCTGAACGAATAAGTCTGTCGCACCGCGGCGGGTTGAGCTCCGGTCGTGAAGCGACCAGCCCTCCGGGACCTTTGCAACAGACCGACCGCCTCTTCCGAGAAAAAGCGAGGCATCCTCCGTGGAGGATGCCTCTTTTTATGCCGCTCCGGAACCCGGCAAGCCCGGGCCATGGGTTAAAATGCCGCAACCGCTCGGACCTGGTACGGGAGGAACTTGTAGTAGCCGTTCAGTTGGCCATTGTAGAAGCTGACGTTCCATGCGTTCGTAGAATTGCACTCCGAACTCGACCAATATAGGGTCTCAACAAAAGGAGAGCCCCCAAATTTTTCAGCTTGAGCGGAAAGATAATCTCTATTCTCACATAACTTTTCCAACTCCTTCTTGGCCGGCAAATACCAACCTTCGCCCAACACGGCACATGCGGCGAAAACCGGATACTTTTCCCGCCAGCCGGATATTCGTCGTACCGCCTCCATATTTTTCATGCCATCCTGTTGATCGACAGCTCCAATCTTCTGCACGCCAACGTCCCATTCCTCTTTTGTACACCACTCCAATTTCTTCGGCAAATCATGCATGACCATGATCTTGCCGTGACGCCCCGTGGCATCCACTTCGAAGACAATACCTTCTTTACCGTTTTCATGGTAATAATCCCCAACCTCGTACATTTTCAGGTGGGCCGCATTCGATATCGCAGCAACAGCATCCCCCTCGGAGTTTGTTGTCTTCTCTTGGGAACCACTCTCAACCTTGCTAATTTTCGCATCGGGCGAACTCGAATTCAAGGCCGGGACATCCTTTTGGGCGACTACTGCCTTTTCAGCCTTCTGTTGGGAATCACTCGCAGCCTTGTCAGCTTTCGCATCGGACGACCCCGATTTTGAGGAGGTGACACTCTCTTTGGGTGCTATTTCCTTCGCGTGGGAATAATCCCCGATCTGGCAAGTATCCAAACGATCTGTCAACTCCGATTTCGAAGCGGTAGACCTTAACGAGATGAACCCTATCACGGCTAATACAAAAACAAGTAATCCCACGGCTACCAGCACAAGGGTTCTCACCCTTGGTTTCTTTAGATCTGGTACAGGCTCCGATGAGGGTTCCGGAATGGGCTCCGGGGTAGGTAATCGCCCGAGAAAACGCTCGGTCGCCTCGACCAGTTCGCCAAATCGCGCCTCGGCATCGGGATAGGCCTCGATCCAGTGAGTCTGATTCAGAATCAAGCGCATGGCTCCTGTCAACGGCGTCTCATCAATCCGATAGGGAATGATGATTTTCCGTTCGGTGAAGGCGAGATTCAACTCGCCCTTGACCCACTGCGAGAGTGTCGCCGGCCCGGAAAAGACCAACACGAACAAGCGACAACCCACAATCGCTTCGTCGATCACATCGCCGTAATCGGCTCCGGGCGGAATATCACGCGGAGCCATCCAGCATCGGATCCGGTGTTCCTCCAATACGTGACAAATGGCCAGGGCCGTCGTTTTGTCCCTGCTCGAATAACTGATAAAAACGTCGTGATTCATAAAAATTACCTATCTCCAGATCATTTCGATTCGGCCACAAGCGGCAGACACTCCGAGATGCAGCGGTCGTAATCCTTCGTCCCTTCGGCCAACTCGCAGTAGGGACGAATGTCCGGGTGGATGAAGCGTTTCTCCTTGTACTCCTTGCGGACGGCCTTGTCCCGACAGCGGATCTCCTCCTCGGGGGTCGGCTTGCGGTATCCCAACAGGAGCTTCTCCAGGTTCCAGCGGGTGTGTTCCACCTCGGCCAGCAGTTCGATCTGTCCCTTTGTCAATCGCATGGGCGGTGTCGCCCCGAAGCCCAGCGAGCGCAGCTTTATGTCGACCGAATCGGCGCAATAGAAGTTCGACCACTGAAGTGCTACGGGCAGTTTGTCCCATGCTTGCTGCAGCTCGTGGTCCGAAGGTGTTGCCGACGGACTTGTGCCGTATGTGCCTTTGTAATCGTAGATGTAGTTGACGAGTTGTGCCCGGCGCATGTTGCGGCGGTCCAGGTCGAACGAGTTGGCCAGCATGCCGAACGGGAAGACGTGCGAATAGCGGTTCAGCGGCTCCTTTTTGCGGCGGTTGTTGAGCAGGTCGAGCAGTGCACTCGAGGTTTCCTGCCGCACGAAAACCGGGATATTGCACGCGTAAATGACATCGGGCAGGTAGAGCCCCATGGCCATCGCTTGCGGCGGGAAGTTCAGGCAGATGGCGATCGACAGTTGCTGTCTGGGATCTCCGGCCCACTCCGCCAATAGCTGTTGTACGGCAGGAGTTTCGGCGCGACCCTTGATAAACTCAAACTCCACGTCGAGAAAATCCGTCCGGGAGCCGTAATCCCAGTTCGGCGGCAGGATATGCTCCTCGTCGGGGCGCGTCATGTCCCGGTAGTGGCACGGCGCCAGGTCGAAATAGTGGCGGTAGCGGCCCCGGAAGAAGTTCATCTCCTCGTCGGCCGCGGCGTCGATGAACGTAATCCGGCTCTTCAGCCGTCGGTCGCGGCAGAAGTTCGGGAAGTGGAGCAGTTGCGCCGCCTCGACCCCCAAGGCCACCCCCATGCGGCTCATGCCGATGATGACCAGATGGACCGTTTGGTCGCTCTCCTGCGTGATCGGTTCACGGTCCAGAGCCGGGTATTCGACCTTTACGCTTCCCTCCTCGTAACACCGCTTGACCAGCAGTTTCTTGGCCCACTCCTCGTAGAAGTTGAAGGGGTGGAAGTCGATCTGCTTGCGCCACCCCTCGGCCAGGTCCGAAATCTGGAACGCTGCGTAGGTGGTCTGATACTCGAACAGCACCGAGACCGGGATGCGCGGGCAGCTGCGCGTCTTGCTGTGGATCTCCACGATTTTCTGCAGTGAGTCGATGTTGAGCGAATCGTGGTCGTACTCGTTTGCCTCGCCGATCAGGAAGATCTCGCGGGCACGGGTCGTACAGAGCTTTTCCAGTTCTTCCGTGGAATTTCGCTGGGCGTGCAGCACCAGGATGCGCCGCTCCTGCCGGGCATCGAGCACCGTGTGGATGCGGTTGCGCACTTTGTCCGCAGGTTGTACGCTTTGGATCAGGATATAGCAGTTTCCGTAGCGGGGTTCCGAGCAGATTTGCCGCACGAGCATCGGCACCATCTCGTCGAAGCCGATGACCACGACATGATTCTCGAGCGGATAGGCGATCTCGCCCTCGCGGTAGCGCTCGACACGCCGCTCCAACATGTTCGATACCACCGAGATCAGAAGGCCCGTAACGAGCAGCAGTCCCAGAATGGCAACCCCCAGCGAGAACCAGCGCAGTTCAGGCGTGACATTGGCCACGCTGCCCGGGTCGATAAACAGGCAGATCAATTGCAGCAGACGGCCCATCGGGACATCGCTGCCGCCGGCACCCTGCGGCAAATTGGGTGTCGCTGCGTCCGAAGGCTCCGGAAAGGAGAAGAACCAGCTGACCAGATAGATCACCCCGAAAAAGAGCAGCAGAATGCCGACCAGCCAGGCAAACTGCTTGCGGCCACGTCCCGAGAAGGCCCGGTCAAAGCCCAGTGTAAAAAATCGTTTCAGCGAGTTCTTCATGGATAGCAGCCTGGGTTGACGGTTGATTATTTAAGGCCTCGGAGTTCCTTTTCCAGTTTGGCCAGTTCGACCTCCTTGCGTTTCGCTTCAATGTCGGGATCCGGCAGGACCGCCTCCCGCTGTTTATCCTGAATCGCCCGTTCGTGGCGGACAGCCTCCTGATAGAGCGTCAACTCGGTCTCCGAAAACTTCTGACGGCTTTCGGAATAGATCTCCAGCAACCGTTTGCAGCAGTAGCCCAGCCAGCACAGGGCGCATACGGCAACAAGAGCCCAGATCACAAGGACAAGCACGCCGAAGCAGATCGACTTGTCGCGGTAAAAGTAGACAATGCCGGCCAGCGCCACCAGCGCCACGGCCAACAATCCGTAAAGAGTCTGTTTGAACAGTCGGGCCACGTTTTCGGCCCGTTCGATAAATTGGGGTGCATTCGATTCCATAGGGACGGTTATTTGTGGATCTTGAATCCGAGTTTGAGAATCAGTTTGAGGGTCTGCACGGCGGTCTGGCGGTCGTATTCGCGTTCGGCATCGGGCAGCGCCTCATAGGGCACCAGGCAGGGGTGCGTCTTGAGTTTGTCGTCGCGCTCATCGCCATAAGTCCAGCCTTCGGCCATGCGGCCCTGCGCCCAGACATCATGGACATTATGGGCCATCCGTTCGATCAATTCATCCAGCTCCTTCGGCAGTTCAATATCCCGCGTATCAAGCGGGACGGGGGTATACGTTTGGTTCATCGCCTGGTTTGTGTTTTCGCAGATGCAAGTTACACATTTTTATCCGATTTCGGAACGATTGCACGACTTTTCCCGCGCCGGCAATGCAACATCCCGCCGACAACCGGATACCCCGGATCTGCACGATACAACCCCATTCATGGATCCGAATCCGGACCGGAATCCGCCCAAACCAACCGAGGAGAAGCAAAAACGCCCGAGGCTCGCCCCCTACAAACCCAACGAAAGGCAAAAAATGCTATATTTGCAAAACCGGGACTGTCTCAGATCAGACATCCGATCCCGACCGATTCACCCTTTAACCCTGTACCGTCATCATGAAACCGCGCCATCAACTGCTGCTGATTCTCCTCCTCTGCCTCGGCTGCTTACGGGCCGCTGCCCAACACCTCCCCAACTATCCGATCCCCCAGCATCCCGACACGCTGCGGATTCTCGGCGTCGGCAACAGCTTCACCGATGACGGCATGATGTATCTCCCCGAACTGCTCGAGGCCGCAGGGATGCGGAACGTCTTGCTGGGCCGTCTCTACATCGGTGGCTGCTCGCTCGAACGCCACTGCCGGGAATATGCGCAGAACAACCCCTCGTACATCTACTACAAATCAACCGGCAACCAATGGAAGACCGTCTCAAAAGAGGCTACACTGGTCGAGGGCCTGACCGATGAACCCTGGGACATCGTCGTGCTGCAACAGGCTTCGGGGCAATCGGGACAGTATCCGACCTACGTTCCCTGGTTCGGACGGCTGGTCGAGATCGTCCGGTGGCACTGCCCCAATGCCGGCGCCTGCATTGCCTGGCAACAGACCTGGGCCTATGCCCGGAAATCGGACCACGGGGACTTCGTCCGCTACGAAAGAGACCAGCAAAAGATGTTCGACGCCATCGCAGCATCCGTCCGACAGCTTCAGAAGGATAGTTCCGTCGAAATCATCATCCCTACAGGCACAGCCATCCAAAACCTGCGCAACAGCGAATTGTGCGACTCTCTGGATCTGACACGCGACGGATACCATCTTTCGCTGGACAAGGGGCGTTATACGGCAGCCTGCACCTGGTTCCAGGCACTGGTGGCTCCGGCCTTCGGCACCAATGTCGCGAACAATCCCTGCCGCCTGGAGGGAACCAACCATGTACTGACTCCCGAAGAGGCGGAATGTTGCCGACAGGCTGCCCGAAAAGCCTGCATCCGAAGATATGACGTCTGGAAAAGCAATCTCGGAAATATTCCCGAAGAGGGTTCATCCCGCTGAGAAGACCAGCCGAGGGGAGGGGCCGGACCGGAAAGGCGTATCGGCCGCAGGGATTGACCAAAAGCCAGTCCAAAGGCGCGGTTCCGGTATATCTGAATAAATCAACGAAACCGGAGCCTAATCGTGACCTATTTTCGGTCCGAGCAAAAAGGTCACGATGAAGGCCTAAAATACTTGCTGCCTTTTGCGTCAACAGGAGTGGGGCAATAAAAGAAAAAGCCTCGTATATCGCTGATATACAAGGTTTTCTAGGATTTGGTCAGTTCTCTGCTCGTCCTTTCTTCTGACCCAGTGAGCGGAAAACGGATTTCCGACCCAAGCATATTCCTCGTTCACAATCAGCGCATTACGCGAAGCATTTTCCTCAAAGGTCACTCCCGCGATGTGGTCATCATGCACTCGTTTGCATCCCAATGCTTTCGACAAAGATAAGAAATCTTCCGTCCAAATACAAACTCAAAATCCGATTTTGCGCCGCGACTGCTCTGGCTGTCCGAGCATCTCCGAACGGCAATATTCATCGAGTTGCTCGAACGAGGGTTCCTCGCCCCGAAGAATCATATCAACCGTCCGTTTGCGGGCGATATTTTCAATCTGCCCACCGCTGAAATCGTACCGCTTGGCCAGTGTGGCGGCTGTCTGCTCATCGAGTGTCGGGATCATCGACCGCCAGATCCGACTCTTTGCCTCCCGGGAGGGCTTCTCGAACTCAATTTTATAGAGAAAGCGCCGCTCGAAAGCCTTGTCCAGATTCTGTGTGAGGTTGGTTGTGGCGATTAGAATGCCCTCCAGTTGCTCCATCTCCTGCAAAATAATATTCTGGATTGAGTTTTCCATCTTTTCAACGGCCCGTTGTGCCCCCTCCTGACGAATCCCCAACACGGCATCCGCTTCGTTGAAGAGCAGAATCGGAGCCGGCTCCGACTGGCGCACATAAGAGCGGTAGCGATTGAAAGCCACCTTGATATTCTTTTCGCTCTCACCGACCCAGCAACTTTTGATTTGCGAAACATCGACAACCATCAAGTCGCGCCCTGTACGACGCGCCAGCTGGTAAACCGTCTCGGTCTTGCCCGTTCCCGGCTCTCCATAGAAAAGACAGGCAAAGCCCTTGCGCATGCCGACGGCCTCCAGCCGCTGCTGAATCTCGGTGAAGTGTTCGGGGGAAAGCAACTCTCCCAGCCGGTCGATCTGTCGTTGCACCAACGGGTTGTAGAAGAGCTCCTTGGCTGCAAAGGTCGTGCAGTCGAGCAGGTGATTTTTCTGTTTGGTCTGCTGATTTACCCACTGTAGATCAGCGAACAACTCTTCCTTGGCCTTGCTTGTCAAATGATAATACTCCGGATCATTCATGCCGCCGGAGTTGCAGTTTTCGAGGATATTCTGCCGCAGCAAACGAAGATTCCTATTTTTCAGACACCAGGATATGAAACCCCTCTCGCCACGGGAAAAATAATCTTTCCAGTCACGTTCTCCTATCATGTCGTCGTCCTGGTTGATGAAACAATCGCAGATGATGTACAAAAGCAACCTTTCTTCGTTGTAATCCCTTAAATCGTAGGATTGAATCGTCCGGCAGAAGGCAAGCTGCGGGTTGGCGGCAACCAACAGGTCAAGTTCCTGCAACAGCCGCTCCTTATCGGTTCCCTCAAAAACCTCGGCCATCCGGTCGAAAAGCTGTTCCGTTGTCAAATGATCAATCGGAGCCGGAATATATACCCGGTTCTCCTTGATGGCGTTCACCACCTCCATCGGCACGGAATAACAGATAGAATCTCCATCCTTGATGCGTCGGATGAGACGTTTTTCGACCAATATATCGGCTTCGGCCATCATCGAAATAATACGCACTGTACGGCATCCCACCAACTCGGCGAAGTCGCTGATTTGGATATGGTCGTCTGTGCTTTTTTCAATAAAGAGGGCGAAAACCAGAGCTTGTTCCTCGTTGAGCGACATGCGCTCGGCAATATACGCCAAGGCTGGGCGGGCCTTTTCATGGAAGGTATCCTCGAGTTTCAGCTCAACTGCCAGGTTGACAATTTGCTCGATGGCCCCGATTAAGGTTTGCTTCGACTTCTTTCCGTCCTGAACCTGTTTAGTCTCCGTATCCCAAACTGTTTCTTTCGCTTCCAATCTTCGCTTCATAACATCCGAATTTGATTTCAGAGACAAAGATCGAGATATGTTACGCCAAAATATGACTCAACCTACTACTAGAAATAATCATTTGAACAAAAGCCCCCTCTAAGAGGGGGCTTATCGCAATTCAATTCTATTCCGAAATCAGAGGCTACATGTATTTCTTCGCCAGTTCCGTCAAGGCAGCGACATGTTCCGCTTCCGATTTCCCTTGCGGATGTTCTGTCCCAATGAATACAACATCTCCGATTTTGTAAACAACGGCCTTGTACCTGGACCAGTTTTTCTCCCCGAGAACAGCAGGCGCCGTATCATTGTTCACACTGCACAGAAAATCATAGTACCAACTTTTCCCGGTTAGCAGTATGACCACCTTTGGCTGCAGGACAGCCAATTCCTGCTTGAATATCTCAAAACAGAGGTTTTCCTGTTTCCTGCACAGCGCATTGGAAGGATTCGAGCCATCCGGAGACAGTTTGTAAAGATTGTCCCACGCAACGTATTCATACCAATCCGGCTGCGGGCCAATCACACCCTGCGTAACATTCCGGATAACCCGCCAGAATGCGGATTTTTCCCAGTAGCTCTCCACCCACTTCATCTGGTCGGGACGGGCAAATACCTGCGATTCGCAACCATCCGTGAACAACCGTTCGGTATCCCGGTCATCTACGGCCCATCCGTAGGTGGCGCGCCCAACGAACAGCAAGCCTCCGGGTTGGTATTTTTCACCCCACTGCACGCAAAATGTCGTGTAGCTTTTCTTCTGCTCGATTTTCGCCAATTCCTCATACAACGGGAAGATGGCCGTTTTCAACGATTCTTTCAGCCCCATAAAGAAACGATTTATATAAACACAAATTTAATTAAAAACAGGTTAATCTCAAAAACGAACGGTTATGCGCAATCAAGGCGTCAGAATCGGGATTGCCGTCGGTAAAAACGAAATAACACTCCGACTATGACACAACCTCGGAGGCGATTAAGAGGATGAAAAGGAGGGTACCTGCCGTCGACCATGCATATCCCAGTTTCTTCTTGGCAATCTCCCAATCGGGGTTTGTCCAGAAATCACGCGGGGCAATGCACATCTCAACGCTGTACTTGTAAGCAATCAGAAATCCAATCAGGGGAAGCAGACCGGCAAGCCCGGCTTTCCAGGTCAGGCCCCACATGAGCACATCGAAAGCAACAAGGGCTATTATACTTGCAGCCAATAAAATAAAAGTTAAACATCCAACCATACGTATTTCATTCATTAATTAATAAGTAGACAAATTTTGTCATTCTATTTTTTACGCTTCGAGTTTTAAGCGATAAGATGCACGATTTTTTTCATCAATGCAATTGTGGTTATGTTTTGTTCATTGAACAAAAATACCCCCTGCTTGGGAAAAATCACGACACATGTTTTTATCATGCATTCAGCAATAGCATTTTTTAAACGAAGTATCGAGAAGCTCTCCCGAAGAGTCTTGTTAAGATTGATTATATGAGCATAAGGAGAATTAAATACATAAGCCATAATTTAGCACATGTATTTGTTATCTTTGTCACCGAAATCAGATGCTTACCTTCTTAAACAGAATTTCATATGATACGGAATCGAAAAACGCGCTCCTCGTCGAAAAGCAACGCCGCCCTACTCTTCAACCGTTATGTCTGGCTGGTCGATACAATCTACCGCGCCGGGCGGATCTCGTTCGAGGAGATCAACGAGCGGTGGCAGCGCTCGTCGCTCAACGATACGGGCGAGGAACTGCCCCTGAAAACCTTCCACAACCACAAGAATGCCATCCAGCAGATGTTCGACATCAACATCGAGTGCGACCGGCGTGGTGGATACCTCTACTACATCGAGCATGCAGAGGATATGGAGCGGGGCGGCGTGCGGACGTGGTTGCTGAACACCTTTGCCGTGAACCACCTCATCAACGAAAGCCACCACCTCAAACGGCGCATTCTTTTCGAGGAAATTCCCTCCGGACAGCGCTTCCTGACACAGATCATCGAGGCGATGCGTGATAACAGAACGCTGGAAATGTCCTACCAGAGTTTTTGGAATGAAACGGCCCATACGTTCGAGGTGGCGCCCTACTGCGTCAAGGTGTTCCGCCAGCGGTGGTATGTCGTGGCATGCAGCGCGAGCGATGACCGGCTGCGCATCTATGCGTTGGACCGCATCCGGGAGCTCCGTACATCGGAGCATCTGTTCGTTCTGCCCGAGGATTTCGACCCGCAGGCCTACTTCGCCGACTCGTTCGGGGTAGTGGTTGACGGAAATTGCGAACCGGAACGTGTTCGGGTTCGCGTATCGGGCATTCAGCGGCAATACCTTCGCACGCTGCCCCTGCACGCCTCGCAGCAGGAGACCGAAATTACGGACGATTCTTCTATTTTCGAATTCTACCTGCGGCCTACACTCGATTTCCAGCAGGAACTGCTCTCCCAGGCAGCCAACACCGACGAGTGGGTTGAAATATTGGAGCCCGCATGGCTCCGAGATCAGATGAAACAGGTCGGAATCAATCTGGTGAAGGCCCACAACGGCACATTGTAAGATGGTTCTGAATCCGTCCCATATTACCCGTCTCCGAGAGGTTCGTAACGGTTTTGCCATCTTCGGCATTGGATCGGCACAGGACCGCCGATACGGATTGATCGACCGCAACGGGGAGATTGTTGTCGATGCGCGATTCCGATATGCCGACTTCCATAGGTCCGACCGACAGGGAACTGACCTGCGGTATGTCAAGTTCCATCCGGAGGATTCGGACAGCAGCTATCATCTGTTCGACACACAAACCGGGGCGTGGATACGCATCGGCAGTGGCCGCCGTCCCGAACCGATTCCCGGTCATGACGGACTTTTCCTTACGTTCCGGCAAGGCCTCGCCGGAATCGCAGATAACGACGGACGACAGATTGTCCCCGAGATATATGGTGCGATATTCCGTATCGGGGAGCGCTTTCTGGTTCAGGATCCCCGAACCGGGAAATTCGGAATCCGGACGTCAGAAGGCGAGACGGCGGTTCCGTGCATCCTTGCATTCGATCGGATAGCCTGTGATGCCGGGAAAGTTCTTGCCCGGCAGGTCGGTGAATGGTTTTATGTGGACGATTGCGGGGAACGAATGGCCAATCGGCCTGTAATTACGCTGCCGAACAATGTGTTGGGTGTTAATTTGTACGGCAACCGTATCTGCTATTATATTCCTCGCCGGGAAAAGTTGCGTGGACTGGATGATCGGGCGTGCGGCATGCTCGATGCCGTCGGAACGGAGCTGCTGCCGCCAATTTGGTTCGTAATAAACAGATTGAATGGAAAGTATTTCAGCGTGGGTGATGCAGAGACGTTCTTTTGCGGATTGACCGATTCTGACGGCCACACGATTATACCGGCAGACGCTGGCATTTATACCTGGATTCCAATAAAAGGGAATGAGAATCTATTGATATTCGGGGCCGATAGGGACGGTTCGAATCTGAACTATGGAATGGTAAGAATCGGTCCGGACAGGGAGGTACAAGAGACTCTTCCAGCCCGATTTGTATACCCGCACTGGCTGCCCGATTCTGAAGTACAAGGCCTTGGATGCATTGTTCTTGCACAAAACAGACATCAAGAAGAGGTCCCGCATTGCGGTATATTCTCCCTGAACGGAGAACAACTCGTGCCGTTCGAATACGACGACATTCTTTTGGGCGACGATTCCGAACGCATTGCCGTCTGCAAGGGCGGTGAATGGTTCTTCATCAACCTGAAAAACAAACGGACCCTGTTTTAATTTTATGAGAAATGATTGCGAAGCCTTTGCACAGCAGGCAAAAAAGTCATATATTTAGCGTACGACATAACATACAACGACATATTACAGTTTCGACGGCTTGTTTTTGTCTCCTGAACCGACCAAGTAACAAGTAAAAGGATAATACCACAGAGCCGAAGCGTCGAACTTCGCGTACTGTGCAGGCTTCGCTTTTTGTGGTAGGGGTACCTTGATCGGACCCTAGAGATAAAAAGTTGGAGGCGACGCCTTTTTTACATCAACATGAACCAAAACTTATCTGACAAATGAAAAATCTCACATTCTATCCGAAAACCATTGAGCTAACTCATATCGACTGGCAACAGGTTGATTCAATCACCAATCCCGACTTGCGATTGTTTTTCATGGAAGCCAAAAGCTGTCTTGCCGATTTTTTCCCTTCCATGAAAGAAAATCCTGCTCCGGAAGATTCTTCCTATACGGAAATAGGAGATTTGTTTTCCAAGAAGATTCCTCTCTATTTGCCAGAGCTTTTGTCTGCAGATATCGTCTTCAAATACCTTTATGATCATTGGCCACTTTGGTGCAAATTGTCCCGTATGGCAGCATTGTTTCACGATACGTGTCTCCGGCTTTTCGAACAAAACGGCAACTGGCTAAACGATTGGTATAGCTGTAGACGGGAAGACAGACGCATAAAGTTCGGTGTGAGTAGTTGGTTCGAGGAAATGATGATAATGGTGCCGACTAACCGTCAACTTAGCCTACATACATGTGCCGAAGAATCGCGTTACTGGCATGATCTGACAAAAAGGCTTTCGGTCCTGGAAGAAAGGAGAAACGAACGGGGGCTGTGATAAGCGTAATGACATCAACAAAAGAATCTCATACAAAAAAAGATTGAAATAATATAGGAGTATCTGGAGAATGATCCGTAGGATGAAAGAAATACGAAGGAAGATTCTGACTATACAGGCTGTTCCTCTAATTCTGCCTCGATTCCAATTCGTTTGGAGAAGATGATCTTCAACGACTCCCTATTTCGATATATCTATGCAACCAACAGGCAAACATCGACTTATATCGAATGATTTGGAGAATAAACCGGCAAGGCTGTCAGTCGACAGATGATATTAAGAAAACATGCGCATTTGCGGCATATTTCAAAAACGAGGAATAAATAACGTTATTTTTTAGGTTTTGACGGCGTGCTGAATGCCTTTTATTATCCGAAGCAGCTGGCCGACCACGGGCAAACATGGAGAGATCCATTCGGAGTATTGTTTGCGCCCGAATGTGTCTTTTGGCTTGGACACTTCCTATATGATAATTGATGACTAGAAGATTGTTCTGCACAAACATGAATCTCATTTTGTCCAAACCGACAGAATAATCGGTTTTTACAAAAGGAAAATGCAGATCAGGCTATTGAAATATTGCTGAATCATTAGAAGAATCCGGCTTGACAAGCCGGATTCTTCTTTGATTGCATGCGGCTACAAGGCTGGAGCATGTCGTCCTTTATGAGGTCCGTTGGGATGTCGTAAACAATAGCCGGAGGTCAAGGATGAAATGCTGTTGAACGATTGCCCACAGTATTTACAGGTATATTTGCTTTTCTCGCTTCCTTCATAAAGTTTATGTCTGCCCTTATGAGGGCCATCCGGATGTCGCAGACAGAAGCCAGAAGTCAAAGAGGATACTGAAGAAAATTTTTGTCCGCAGTATTCACAATAGAAGTTTGCCATAGGTCTTAAAATTAGTTTGGTTAAACAAATATACGATTTTTCTGCCAAAAGACATTTGTTATTTTCTTAATTGTCAATCTATCTGCTGCTCCCAAAGAGATTAATCCATATTCTCAAATCTATCGATAGAGTGTGCCAAACGACAGCCCTATGAATAATAAGTTTTTAATTATTCTATTTCTTTCGCATCCGTAACACAGTGATACATATGTCATCATTCGACATATGCCTATTTTATTTTTGCCGTTGTAAAGAGAATAAAGAATAGAAACAGAAAAATATCAAGGACACATTTTCATAAAAACCGATATGATATACCTTACATCTTTTACATTGCCAACACAAAAAACGGAAGAGGATTATCTGGATAATTTCTACTACCATAAGAAGTCTCCGGGAAATAATTATTATGATACGCTTTATCCATTTACAATTTTCCCTGAAATAGATATGGCCAAGGTTCAATTTGGAGATGTAACAATTTTTTATGGCGGCAATGGAAGTGGCAAGTCTACACTGCTGAACATCATATCTCAAAAAATAAAGGCAACACGTAGCGCTCCCTACAATACCAGTATTCATATGGATGCGTATGTAAAACTGTGCTCATTTCAAACAGATATAAGATGGTGTGGTGAAGAGTTCAGCTTAACAGGTGAACGCTCGTCAAAATATGATATAGGATCTATAACTCGAGTTATAACAAGCGACGATATTTTTAAATCTTTACTTGCCGGAAGAATCAAGCGCGAGCAGAGCCTGTATAAGGCAAATATATTAATTAAACGTTGCGCCGCAATAAAGAGAGGTGGTGAGTATGATGTGGAGGGCAACTTAAAGCGACCTCGTCATCTGAACCTTGAAACGGGCGAAAACGTTCAAAAATATATTGATTTCGTAAATGTCCGCAAAGAATCTTATTCTAAATATATCAAGGATAAATTGGGCAAGGAGGAACTCGGGCTCTCCAATGGAGAGAATAGTTTTTTTCAAATCTCGCAATTGATGGAAGACGAAGGTGTCTACATCTTGGATGAACCGGAAAACAGTTTATCACCGGAAATGCAATACAAATTGTCTCAACTTATCCTCTATATGGCTCGTTATAATAATTCGCAGATTGTCATGGCGACACATTCACCCTTTTTATTGGGGATCAAAGGAGCAAAAATTTACAATCTTGACGAACAGTCAGTCAGAGTGTGCAAATTTGAAGAATTGGAATCGGTACGATTCTATCATGATTTTTTGTGTAAACGGCTGAATGCGAAAAATTGAAATATTCATCATGTTTTATCCTGTGTTATAGACCGAAACGAGCATGAGTATATTCAGATATTATAGAAAGGAACGGGCTGATGCACATTAAAATGTCGTTTTCTCACTCTTTTCTCTTTCCACCCGATAGCGACCAGCCCCGGACTTGGCGGGGTCGGATGCAAGGCCGTCCCCGTGGGATGCTCTGTATAGCCTTGCGGCCGATGCCGGCAAGTCGGATCTTTGCAGACGGGTGG
>OLWA01002191.1_pt1 | contig 18012 bp, 13 predicted proteins | sample 1673251 | NCBI WGS metagenome assembly OLWA01 (sample SAMEA3178937, study PRJEB25190) | human gut metagenome | biome: human gut; feature: human-associated habitat; material: faeces | place: Austria | collected 2013
ACTTTTGATTTTGTCGCTCTACTCTATCCAAAACTACTATCCCTTGCAAACAAGGACATTACAAGGCTTCGAATCATCGTGTCCACTTTTGAAAAAGGATTTCGGCAAAAATTATTGTCCGTGTCCACTTTTGAAAAAACAACTTCCGCAAAAATGTTCCTCATGTCTACTTTTGAAAAAGCAAATCAAAAATAAATATTTTTCGTGTCTACTTTTCTTGACTACTACAAACGACCTGTTGCGCCTGAACGCGCTGTACGATTTGGAGTACTGGAAAGTCAACTGTATCTAGACTCCATCATACAAAACGGGAGGGAAAAGAATGAATCTCAAGCGTTTGTGAAAATGGTTAATAGATTAGAGCTTACGAAGTCGGTTATTCGGATTGCGGATTACGGTTACAAGGTGTATAACAACATGGTGTATATCAAGCAGAAGGGCTGGAACTATTTGATTCGCGTTAAAGAAACACGGGAGATACTTTCAGACCTTCAACCGCCTGATACGCCGGAATTTGAGGCAATTTTCAGCCATTCTCTCTAAGCACCTTGCAAACCATATCCGTCAAGTGCCGCAGAAATATCGTTGGCCGCCCACGCAGGTTCATTTCGACTATATCGGCGAAGCAAGTAATACACTGTACTCAATTTTCCCGTGTATTAAGGCTTATGGGCTTGTATAAAACCGTGATCACGACCCTTTCCGCAAACCACTTTCCTCATTTAGTATTCTATATGCTTTACCATAAATGCCGGGGTATCGAAACTTCTTTCTGGGATCTGAAATATTCCCTCGCACTAACGCGAAAAAATATCCATTCATTATGCAGGAGGCCTTCGCTGGAATGACGTTCTACAACTCTACATCTCTGCTTCGCCCGTATGTCGGTTTTACGCAGCCAAAGGACAAATATTCCTGCTGTGTAAACGCTGCCTTGCCTCCCGTGTTACACGGGAGTTCCTGTTCGGTTTTGTGTCTGCGGAAAGAGTAAAATTGCTCATCTCATTGCGAGTTTCTTGCCCCCTGTCCGGTCAGACTAGTAAAAGCCGAGAAATATACGCTTGAAATGCCCGCCAGTTCCCAATACAGAGCAATTTTGTACTGCTTTTCATTTGATTTTTGCAGAAGGGACTCCGCACTTTTACCATGCATTTTTTGTGTCTATGTGTTGGTGAACCCGTCTCTGGCTTTCTCGCTCAGAGACGGGTTCCTTTGACTGATTATCTTAATGAGATTAGACTTGTTTGGCGGATATTTATTCAGAGTAAAACTTGATATATTTAATTATCTTTGCTAAATTTGAAAACTAAATCACAGCATGGAATAGATTCTCGACATTAAATCGTCTCGATTCTCATAACCGCTTGGAACATTTTCGAGGACTTGCAATGCTTGTTGGAGATAATACCGTCTCGTATCGCCTTCTGAATCGACTGCTTTGTAGTATAAACTCCATGCGTGTTTAAGGTACTCAGGATAGGTCATAATACACCTCCGAACTGATATATTTTTATTATACGAGTGCCTTGTTGAAATGTCAATAGAGCGCAGCGAGAAGTTGCGATGCACGACGCACATTGATAGTGTGTTATTAACTTAATAATGAGGCGCGTAAAAGGTGTACGGCTGCTAAGGAGAGAAAACACCATTTTCTCTCCTTAGCGGTCACGTTAGCTTAAAACACTGCGCAGTTTAGCCAGATGCCTGCTATACACTACTTGGCAACTTCACGGAAAGATTATCAAAGGAGATTGCTCTGCTACCGCTTCGCGTTCATGTTTCATTGAGTTGTTGAACAATCTAAAATCTCATCATCCAAGGACGATAGGCAATATTGAACAGAGCTTTCCCTACCAGCCACCTCTCTGATTTGATGCCATACATGGATTCCAAGATTGCTTGGACATATTACCATAGGCAACAGATGGTTGCCCAGTTACCGGACAATATGATGCCAACGCGCCGCAAACGATAAATCAAAGGATACCGTTTGATTGATTTTTCTCAACAGGAACTTTCCGGAGATTAATGACTCTATATCTACAAAAATCATTTTCATTCACCTGCTTTGCTATCCTATCATATCTCCCCATGACTATTATATGATACAGCTCTTTCTCAACAGTTTCCAATCTTGACAGCGCCTCATATTCGTTGGCATTCTGTAATTCGAAGAAGCCTTTTACCGCCATATTGAGGATTCAATTACTATCATTTATATCTGTAAACCTACTATCGACCTCACTATGCCTTCACCGGTCAGTTCACTGGTTCGGTAAATCTTCCGGCAAAAAGGTTTCAGGCTGAAATCCATGCCAGATTGCCCTTCGTCCAACAAAATACCCGTTACCGTGAAATGATATGCGACCTGTGCCGCCTGCAATTCCTGCTGGCAGGCATCGGGCAACTCACATTCGCCATCCGTGATGAAAACCACATCGGCCTTTTCAAAGCCCTCAGTGTCCATCAATCGGATCGCTTCACGGACGGGGCGTTCAAAGTTGGTGCCGCCGCCGAGGAATATTTCCGCAGCGGACAATTTATCCTCCAGCGTGTATTCGCCTGGACGGAATATGTCCACATGGCAACTGCTGCTTCCGGCAAAATGGATCAGTGCAAAGCACCTTCGGCTCTCGGCGGCAATCTCCAGCAGGGTCATGGCTACCGCCTTGCCCCAGGCCGCAGCTTTGCCTTCGGTGGAACTGGACTCATCCAGACAGCAGATAATATCGCCCATACCTTTATAAATAGGTTCGCGCCGACGATACTGTTTGATCTGCTTTTGCTGATACTTCCGCAGGAATAGCGGGATAGTCTCCGGCGTGGCCAGCATGGCAAGCTCCGAAGTCAGCGCACGGGACAGGTTATTACCTAACTCCAGAGAGTAGGTTTCACCCCGCCCATAGGCGTAGCTGTTTTTCTTGGCCTGCGCGAAGATCTCGCGGAGGCGCCCCAGATACTTGGAAATATCCTTCAGCACCGTGCTTTGGCGTACCTTTTTCAGCAGCGCAAGATTCTCGGGTGTACGGCACATATTCATAGGCTCATCGCTCCATGCGCCGATGATGCTCTGCACCTCCTGTGCCCGCACTGTGGCAGCCTGCACAGCGGCGGATACCGCCAGATCGACCGTATCCGTTTGGCGCAGCATGGTCGTGTCCAACATCTGAGATACAGCCTCCACCTGCCGCTGCTTGCTGTCCAGTCGATTGGCAGCATTTATCAGCTCCTGCTTATCCGTCTCGGTCGTTTCTCCTGTAGCTTGGACATCAAGCAGCTTAGCGAGCTCCTCTGCCGCGGCATCCCGTGCTGTTTCCAGCTTTTCAAGAGTGTTCAGCACCCCTTTATCACCACCCAGTTCAGACAACAGTCCGTCCAGCTCTTCGGCGACTCGACCAGTAAACTCCGCCGCTGCTTCATAGGCGGGTAGGCTGCGGCCTTCGCAGATGTTTTTCAGCGTGGGATAATCGTCCTGCTGGACAATATGGTCGAGGATGGGCGCGTTGAATTTCTGTGCCGCAGTGGTGAGCATATCCGCGTCGTTTCTGCGCGGGGCCAGCGAATATAAAGATTGAAACACATCGCGGGAGAGGGCGGGGAAAGACTTGAGTCTTTGCGCCGCGGCATTCTCTGTCATATCCATTTCAGTATCATCCTCGCGTAGCTCTGCGTATATGCTGTCCTCCAGCTTGTTGGAACGCATCACCCGGTCGGTTTTCTGTGCCGGTTTTCTCCGAAGTGCCGCAAGCTCCGCAATGGGGGAATGCAGTACATCCGTTATTGTCCGAAAGGCTTTTCGCCTATTGGTATTCATAAAGCATCTCCTATCCGCAGGGAGAGGCGTGAGCCTCCCCCTGCTATTTTATTACCCTACAGGATTAGAACGGCAGCTCTTTGCCGGAGCCGCCCGCAGCGGACGGGAAATCATCCAGCGGCGGGAAATCCTTAAAGGCATCGGTCTCGCCAGTCCCGGAGGATCCTTCGGCCTGCGTCGGGCGGGAATCGCCGAAGTAGACATTATCAGCGTTAATCTCCGCGCTGCGGCGCTTGTTGCCCTCCTTATCCTGCCATTCACGGATCTGAAGCCGCCCTTCTACCGCGACCATGCGGCCTTTGGTAAAATACTTGCTGACAAATTCTCCGGTGGTGCGCCATGCCACCACATCAAAGAAGTCGGTCTCCTTTTCTCCGGACTGCGATTTGAAATCGCGGTCACAGGCAATAGAGAAGCTGCATACCGGTGTACCGCTGCCGGTGCGGCGCAGCTCAGGATCATGGGTCAAGCGGCCCATCACAATGATTTTGTTCAGCATAAATCGTTCCTCCAAAAATGTAGTTATTGTAGAGCAGCCATCTGCTCCAACGGGATATAGGTGAAATTCACCGCATTGTGGGCGGCCATGCTGATGGTCTCCAGATCGTTCAGGAGCTTGTTCACCATGTCCTTTTCACTGTCAGACTGTGCGGTGGCACATAGCTCCTGCTGCCGCTTATACAGCTGGAGCAGTTCACCACGCAGCTTCAGCAGTGCCTTGCTGCCAGCCTTGGGATTGCCGCCATCCACAACAACGGTGTTGAAATCCTCCTGCGCCTCCACCGCCATGGCAAGGATACTGTTTACCTTATCCTGCAAGGGATTGACGCACAGGCGGGTCAGCGTGTTTTCTACCGTGGGCCGGTCGCCGGGCGCCTGCCAGAGATAGCACTTGAGGATCAGCAGGTCTTGGGACTCCACCTTGTCATGCCCTTCCAGCCAAGCCTTGGCCTGCACCAGCGGGTAGTAGTTGAGATATTTGCGGTCGGACACCTCGATTCCGTTGCCCCGCAGTTCACAAAGCACATCATCAGCCAGCTCATTGATAGCGTCTGGCACAGGGATGGCGGCCACCTCCTGCTGCATGGCGTACAGCTCGGACAGCGAGATCGTGGCATTTGCCGAGCCATTGCCGCCGTTTTGCTTGCTCTTGAGGATAGCCAGACGCTTATCGCGGTCAGCAATGTCCTCTGTCACCACCTTGATATGCAAACGGTCATACAGCGGTGTTAGGATCTGCTCCTGCGGATCGGCAAAGTTGGGTATCTCATTGGACGCGGCAAAGAAGGAAATTGTCGGAATGGGATAGGTGCGACCCTCGTTGGTGTATTTGCGCTCGTTGAGTGCTGTCAGCAGAGAGTTCAGCACACCATCATTGGCCTTGAATATTTCATCCAGGAACACGATGTCCGCCTCCGGTATTTTGCCGGCGGTTTGTACCACAGGCTCATTCTGATGCAGCGCGGCCACGGCCTTTCGGTAGCTGAGCAGCTTATCCGTCGCCTTTTCCAGCGCAGCAAAGGTGTCCGGCGCATCTTTCCTCGCACCGAGACCATCCACCATACTTTGAAGATCAAAGCGCAGGTTTTTATGCACGTCATCATCCTGCAGCACAGCATCCGGCACGCTGCCGGGTATCAGGCTGGACAGGTCGATGCGGCCAAAAAGCTGATCCTCATCGGTCTGCTTGGAAAGCAGCCGTTCAAACTGCCGCGCCCCGGTGATTCGCTGGCGGAACAGGTTGATGGACAGGCTCTTGGCCTGACCGGGCTTGCCGAGGATGAACAGGTTATTCCGTGTCAGCAGCGCAATGGCGATCAGCTCAACCAGCTCTTCGCGCTCTGCCACCTGACTGTTGACGTCCTGCATCACGGCCAGCATTTTATCTCGCAGTGTCATACTATCGTAACATCCTCCTTCGTTTCATTGTTTCCGCGGCACAGATCAATAAGCTTCTGGCATTGGTGCATCTCAAAACCGCCGATATGCGCCTTGCGTTCAGGAAGGTGCATTTTCTTTGCCAGCCAGCGATACGCCTGTGTCCGGCTCATGCCGTGTTCCGTCCAAAAGGCGTCAAAAACCTGATGGGTTTCGATACGCTTGAGACGCAGCACTTCATTGGCCAGATCACCAAGAGGGCGAACCGTCCCCTTGTGACAACCTACTCTGGCATTGCAGTTCTGACATTGATACAGCTTTTCGCCCTTCAGACCCAGCCGCACGGCAGAATCGCCGTAGACGCTTTCTGCCGGCACAAGGCGGACAATACCGCCGCAGTATCGGCAAATATGGGGTATCTCCAACCGCACGCCCCCTTACGCAGCCCTTGCGGCTTTTTTGCGGGCAGACTTTGCTTTCGACGCGGTCATGCGGAGCTGTGTCTGCATATAGAACGCATCCTCCGTGGAGAGCGTCAGCATTCCCGTCTGGGCGATGCCCAGCGTAACGGTGCCGCGCAGTGCCCGCAGGCAGCGTTCCAGCCGATCCACCGCAAAGCAGTAGTCACCGGCAGGTTGTCCCGTCAGAGGAATGACCGTCAATGCCGCGTTGGAGGAACCGACCTCACCGGTGCAGCGAAGGGTCAGCCGATTCCCGTCAAAGTGCAGGATCGTTCTGTTGTCCATGCACGCGGCAGTGGCCACCTGCAATGTGCGGCGCAGCTCCTCGGAATCGCTCAGCACCGTAAATGTGTTTTGTGTCCCCGCAATGAGACTGTCTGTGTCCACATAGTTGCCGTGCATGAGCCGTGCGGCAAACTGAAAACCCTCTTTCACAAAGACGAGCTGCCTGTCAGCCATGCCAACGGAAAATGTGTCCTTTTCCTCGCAGAGCTGGGCCAGCTTTTCCAGATTGGCAGCAGGGATAAGAAACGTCTGGTCACCGGTACATTGCTTATCTCCCCTTGCGGAAACTATGCAGACGCCATCGCTGCCAACGGCGCGCAGGCCATCAGAAGTCAGGCGGAGGTTTACGCAGCGCAGCAAGGGCATATTGCTGTTGTTCGGGTCTGTGGCAAACGCCGCACGGCGTACCATGGACGGTATACCACTGAGCTTCACCATGCCTTCGGGAACAGAAATATTCATGCGCGGGAAGCCTTTGCCGCCGGTTACCGGCACCTGATAGTACGCCTGGTCACTGGATAGTGCCAGCGTATCCTTGTCTCCCTTGCAGCACTCCACCGTATTCCCCGGAAGGTTGACGAGCATGGCGGAGAGCAGCTTGGCATCAATGGCGAATGTGGTATCACCGCCCTCATAGGCCAGCAGCGGCACGTCCTGCCGCAGCGTCACCTCCATATTGGTGGCGGTCATGTGCAGGGAGCGCGTTCCCGTGTCGATCTCCAGCAGCGCACACTTCAGCACCTCTAGTGGTGATGCGGACGGCGCCAGCTGCGCGGCACGCTTGGCGGCAGTCAGAAACGCCGCCCTTTCAATGGTAAAATTCAATAATATTCCTCCTTTACGCGGCAGTATCGAACATACTGAGCTGGTCCTCCAGTTCGGTGTGTTTCGGTTTCCTGCCGGTTCTCGATGTTTGCAGCAAGCCATCATAGAGCGTCTGCCGCGCTGCGGTATCTGCGGCACGGACACTTTCGGGCTGCGGTACTTCGACCACCCTTTCCTCTTGAATAGTGACCGGCTCCGGAAGCTGCTTTACTGCGCGGTGCGGGTTGATAATGGCCATCTTCTTGAAGGTGGCGGCAATATCCTCCACGTTGTCCTTAATGCCCAGCATCAGCTCCTTTGCCATCTGCGAGGTCATGTCCTGCACGTCACTCATGGCCGCCAGTCCTTCCTCGGAGAAAGTCCCCTCGATCAGCCCGGCCACAGCCAGCTTAGAGGCCATCAGCTTCATCGCCTTCGCCTGCATGGTGTCGGCGTAATAGAGCATATAGACCTCGACTCTCGGCGCTGTCTGGTTGATGCGCCATGACCGGCGCGACGCCTGCCGCAAGGTGAACAGGTTATAGCCCATGGAGTAGAAGATCAGCGTCGTAAAGGCGTTCAGGTCAAGACCGGTCTCCACACATTTGGGGTTGGTGATAATGACCTGTGTGCCTGCGGACAGCCTCTTACTGAGCCAATCCTCCCGCTTTTCCGGGACGATCTGTGTGCTCAGGATCTCCGTTCGGATACCTTCCTCACGCAGCAGTCCCAGCAGCTTCCGCTGGGTATCTGTCCGTGTCCAGCTGGTGTAGATCATTACCCTCTCGCCTGCGGCAATCTTGGCCCGCACGATCTCCAGCACCTTCTCCTCTTTCGGGAGGACGGTCTGGAAGTCTGCCATGTCCTCCGGCTTCACGATGGTGCAGCCGCTGATGGGGTGGATGATCTCTGGCTGGTCATAGGGCTGATCCGGATACACCGTCAGCAGATTGAGATAGGCGGACAAGATCTTATTGGCCGCCTTACGGTCATTTCTCAGGACTGACGTCAGTTCCCGTTCCACTTCTTTGTATGCCTCTTCGATTGGCTTCGGCATCGTCAGTGGTATGGGAATTTCCTCGTAATCAGGAAGATCCTTGCCCATATCGGACAGCGACAGGAATGCCGTACACTCCAGCAAGAAGCGGGAGAATACCAGCGGAGAAACACCAGGGAGCTGCCGTGAGCGTTTTTTGCTTTTGGCACTGCGGCGGTTGGAGTTATAGTCCGCGTCGGTGATCTCATAGGTGTTTTCCACCACGCCGTATTCCGCATCGAACCGGGAAGGCGCATCGTGGGACTTTCCATCCTTTTGCATCAGTCCGGGGACGATCCGGTACAGAAGGTGAAAAATGCCGGAGCTGTAACCGTTGATCAGCGTTGCGGTCATGCCGATGAATTTCCGGCTGATGCCGTAAAGCTCCGCCATGGCATCGCCCTGGCCGCTGTCGTTATTGTACTCATGCAGCTCATCACAGAGAAAGCTGCCGATCCGTCCGCGGTACTTCTTCTTGAGGTAGGTACTCAGCGGAAAGCGGCGGTGCGCGCCCTTGATGCAATACGGGCGTTCCGGATGCTCCACGAGCTGCCGCAGCTGCTCCAGAATGTGCTCGTTTTTCGTGCGGTTAAGGTGCATAGCAGCCTGTGGCCGGAATACCCAACCATACCCGCCAATTTTTATCCACGGCATTTGACGCCGGTCATTGACCGGTGCCCAAAGCGGTGTGCCGCAATGAGGGCATAGGTGGTTTGCCAGATGCTCCTTCTGGAAGAAAAACTGATCCGAAGGTACCATGTATCTTGTGCCATCGCTGCTGGTCTCCATCTCAATGAGCTCCAGACAGTCCGGGCAGACAAAGCCGCGCTTTCTGCGGCTCCATAGCACGGCAGGATAACGCATATACCCGTCTCTGGCACGCTCTTTACTGAAAACGGCGTATACATTTTTATCCCCGCGCTGGTACAGGTCGAAGAGTCGATCCACGTCGGTGATACTTTTGACCACCATGCCATAGGTATCCGGCAGTGTTTCTGCGATCTCCCGTACCCACTTGCCTGTGACATGAGAAGGGCACATGACAAGGTTGAAGGATTTACCGGTTCCGCGGTCGTTGAGTGCGTTCAGTGCTCCTGCCGCAGCTGCACTCAGCTTGGTCTTGCCGCTGCCGCATTCCGCCACAATGAGTGCCATTTTGTGTTGACAGAGCTGCCGTTTGACAGCCTCCGCCACTGCAAGTTGGGCGTCATAGAGGGAGTACCCGGCTTTTTCGTGGATATAATCGTTGACCTCCAGTATTTCTTCCGAAAGCGGCTCCGACGCCGGATCAAACTTGGGAACGAACTGGCTGCGGATACGATCGGCCACAGTAACGCCAAAGGTGTTCAGATAGCTGGTTACGCTGTTTACCTCCGCAAAGCCGTCTGCCGCATCTGGGATAGCACCAGGAATGGTGATACGCCCATCTTTGAGCCCCTGCTCCAGAATGTCCGTTACGTTTCGATCCTCTGGCAGCAGCGTCAACGACCAGGCTTCCATGCGCTCAGTGAAGGAAAGCACTTTCATCTGCCGCAGATCACCACTGACAATGAGAGAATCCAGCACATAGTCCTGAAACTCAGGGATCAACGGTGCGGCGGTTTTCCGGTCTACCTCAGCAAACAGACTCGCACGGTCTCCGGGCGGGCAAAAGATATAGCATTTGCGTGGGTTTTCGGGGGCGTCCTCATCGCTGTCGTCGGCAGTATTCTCCTCCATCTGGCTGTCATCGTTGGCCATCAGGGTCGCAACGGCATATATCCCGTCGTGGGACAGCAGCCGTCGGTAGCCTTTGGGCCTGCAATCCAGATATAGAGTCGTATCGTCTTGTTTCAGCTCTACCGACGCGCCACCGTATATGGCGTCCGATAGAGCCCGAACGACTTCGGGATAACCGCCGAAGCGAATGGCGCTGATCGTCTGCTGCGTACCGCTGTCGATGATAACGGTATCCGCGTAACCGGTCAGCCGGATCTGAAATTTAGGGTCACTGTAGCTGATTTCCATCAGCTTACTTCTTATGGGTGCCATTCATTTTGAAATCTCCTTTCTTCCGGACAATGAAAAAAGACCGTAACTGCCCCGAAAGGCAATTACGGTCTTCTTGATGTCCTATATTTTTACATACTTCAAGTCTTAGTCAGAACGAAGAAGGAAAACTTACCTCCTTTCTCGCCCGTGCCTGCTCTGCTCCGTCCTTTATGCTTTCACCTAAAGTACAGGTTTATTGTACCGCAGTGCAAGCAGAGCGTACAGGTGGAAAAAATTGCTGTATTATGTCAGGAAGAACAAAGATGCGACATATAACTGTTGTGACTTGGATTTTCGCCTGCATTGCAATTATTAAAAATAAGTGTATAATAACTGTAATATAAAGGTGATCGATAACTACGCTAATCGAGACTTGAATACAGGATAATCTCTAATTATCAATTGTTCAATCAGTTTCTAGAGCCGGCATAAGACATGCGCGGGGATTCGTCCTCATTACGAATGATGAATCGTTCCTGTGCGGTGGAGGGCGGGGAGGAATAATCTATGCGTATTGGTCTTGTTTTTGATATCAGAGAGGATTATGGGCTTGAAACAAACGATGTGACCTTTTGCGATTTCAACTATCTGAGCGATATACAGTATCTTCAAAACACACTTGAACACTCCGGCCACTATGTATTACCCGTTGGGTCGCCCCACAACTTTGCCCGCATGCTTCGTGAGGATAAACTTAAAGATATTGATATCATCATGAATTTTGGCGAAGGATTTCTGTCAAGGAATCGGGAGGGGATCGTGCCAGCACTCTGCGAAATCTTTCATTTCCCCTATACAGGAAGTGATGCCTTTGCCATGGTTCTCACTTTGGACAAGCATATGACCATGCTCTATGCAGAAAGCTTGGGAATACATACGCCGAAGGGATTCCTTTATCAGCCACAGTTTCACACGCTGGCTGAACTGGAAACCCTCTCCGCCAGGGCGGGGATCACATATCCTTTGGTAGTAAAGCCTAACCGGGAAGGCACTAGCATGGGGCTGACACTGGTAAAAAATAAAGATGAGTTCTTGGCCGCTGTTGGACGGATCGTGCGGATTTACCAGCAGGAAGTTCGCTGCGACGAATATATTGGCGGGCATGAGCTGGCGGTTCCTATCCTGGGGACCGGCGCAGAGGCAGAGGCATTGGGAATCGTAGAGTATTGCGAACAGGATGGCGGTATCATGCCGTTTTACACTGCGGAGAAAAAAGAGCACGGAAACCACCGAACCGAGTGGAGATCATTTGGGAGAGAGACAGATCAAGCAATCATCGATATGGCTCTGCGAGTCCACAGAGGATTCCAGTGCTGTGATCTTTCGCGCATCGATTTGAAACTATACAACGGTATCCCGTATCTGCTGGAGGTGACCCCCATCCCCTCAATGAACCGGGGTGGTACATTTGAGTTTTGTGCCGCCCAGAAGGGGATGTCCTATGCCGATCTACTGAACGCAGTTTTGGCATCCGCAATGCAGAGATATTCCGCTACTCGGTGATGGAGAAGCGGATCAGGGTGATTCCGTGGCGGAGGAGACGCTCGTCGGCAGGCGAGGTAACTTTTGCGAAAGCATCCACGCCATCCGGGACAGGGCGCTGAAAATAAGCGCAGATTTTTTGAATGTATTGTCCCGCGAGGGACAGCCGCCGGCGGCCAAAGCCGGGATCTTCCTGGATATATTTCAGGAAAAGCGGGTAGGCCTCCTCCAACTGTCCTCTGTCATAGAGAAGCAACGCCTTGCCGATGAGGAGATGCGGAAGCAAGATCGCGTATTTCGAGGCATCCCCGCTGTTTGAAATCTCTTCCGCCTGCGCCAGCCGCTGCGCTGCGGTGTCGTAATGCCCGAGCTTTCTGTGGGCAGTCGCCTGATTGATTCGGATGGCGATTCTGGTAAACGCATCGTACTCTTCGCGGTAAGCCTCTTCAAAAAGTGGAAGTGCCTGTTCAAAATCGCCTCTCAGACACCAGTAATCCCCCAGACCATTAATTGGGACGTAGATTGTTTCCGCTCCGAAACTGCGAAGGATCTCGGCGCTATGCTGGTAATTGCTCCTAGCTTGCTCCATATCTCCGTGGATCAGAAGCTCCGCTGCGAGGTTGCACAAGACCTTTGCCAGTTCCTTATGATTCCTTATCCGCTCGAAATACACCCGTGCGCTCTCCATCAGGCTGATTCCATAAATCCCCTTATGCACAATCAGTGCTTTTCTCAAAAGGACATAGTACTCGTCCTCTAAATGATATCGCTTGGCAATATCCAGAGCCGCATTAAAATGGGATTCATGCATTGGATCGCAGAGCGTTTCTTCTATCGAGGTCAGGCAGGATAGTGTGCGAATTAGAATGGGCGCGACCCGGGGGTCGGTCTCTTTTTGCAATTCGGATAAGAGCGTCCGTAGATATTCCAGCGGTCGGGAGATTTCTCCCGATTCATACAGAACGACACAATAGCTGCATTGGGCGTCCATCCGTTCGTATTTAGTGAGTTTTGCACGCTCCAAAAAGGTTTTATATGCGGTGATTGCCTTGGGAAAATCAGAACAATAGCGGTAGCAGTCTCCCTCCAACTGCCAGGTGCGGTTCAGATCGTTCGGTGTACGAAGATCAGGGACAAGCTCACAAAGATCACGCATCCTACGGAGCACCTTAATCGCATCCCTGTATTGCATGATAGACATGAGTTCCATGCTTAGGCGCTCGTACAGTTGAATGGCCTGTGTGCGGTTCATGGCTTCATCGTAGTAAAACGCGCTCTTTTTCAGACTGTTCAGACTATCGCTGACCGCACCTTCGGTTATCTGCCGCTGGCTAAGTTTCCAGAAATACTCTCCCAACCGGCTGTTCCAAAGGACGCTCTCTTCTTGGGATACAAGATCACGGATGGAGAGCCTGGCAAACACGCTCTCGAATTCGTACAAATCGTCTACCTTGCGCTGGATGATCCTTGAAATGGAAAGGAGTCGTCTCACCTTGTCCTTTACCGCCCAGAAGCCCAATGGGTCGGATAGGAGATGGGCCTCAAATTCCACGCCGATGATACTGGAGCCGCGAAGCAATTCCTGTAGTGGGTGTTCCATCCGCATATACTCCTCTGTCACCGGAACAGGGCCACAGGTGAGCAGTACCGTTCCATCTATACTGCCGCAGCAATAGAACCCATTTTCCTCATAAAGAAGACCTCGGGCTTTCATGCGCTCGGTCAGGCTGATCAGTGTGGCTGGGTTTCCCATAGCAGCGTCCAGCAGCAAATCACGCTGCCCTGGAGGCATACGGAGCTTGCCCTGAAACAGGTCGCTCTCCAAAAAGCGTTGGAGTGCCTCTCTGGTCCAAGGAAAGCAGTACAGGTAGCATGTATTCTGAGGATATCGGGAGAAAAGTCTAATCAACTGGTCGGCACTGTGGATTTGGATGTCGGATTGGCTACGCAAAACACCGTCGGTGTGCAGACAGCAGCAAAAACAGACGTTGAAGCTACGATATGGATCCAAAAGCAGACGGAACAGCTTGGCGGTAAATGTCCACAGATCATCGTTAAAGGACTGAAGCCTGTTCAGAAAGATAATCGTACGTTTTTTTCCACTGCACAGTTCCAAAATGCTCCGAATTAATTGTTCCGGGTAATTTAAACCGTCTTTTATCTCATGGCTGGGTAAAGCGGCATCTGGAGCACTTTGTCGGAGAGCCTCCTCAATGGGCCAGAGAGAAAAACTAAACGCATCTGGATGGATTGAAAGGACGGTCACATCCTGGGTGCTCTCTCTAAGGGCCTCAGCCGTAGTGGATAAGATGCTGTGCTTTCCAAGGCCCCTCTCCCCAGTCAAAATATAGACCCTCTGCCGTTCTCCTTTTCTAAGCTCTGAGAGCAAGTTTGGATAATCGTTCTGTTTCATGCTGACACTCCAAGCATCGTCTGAATTTCCCTATCCAGCCGTTCAAGCAGGCCGGCCAAAGAGGAAAATTCCAACCTTGGCGTCAGTTCCAGCAGCAGCCCGCGGTTTTCCAGGTGATACTGGCACTTCGGGGCAGACCATGTGACGTAGCCCTGATAGGCGTGGTCGTCACAGGAGCGGCTTCCCGGGTGCATCCACAGGCATACACCGTTTTTTCCGAGGAGTTGTCCCATCTGGACTTGGAGCAGCACAGCAGCCCCGGATTGCAGTCGCAGGAACAGCTTATTAGCCTGCTGGTCAGAGTGAAGCGTAAACTTGTATTGGGATGCGTATCGATTTAGGATCTGAATGAGTCCGTCTGCGAGCGACTCATACAAAAAGGTATCGGAGTTGTCTTTAGCCGTTTTACCCTGCATTACTTCATATATGAAATCGGCATACGCTTCTGGTTCAGAGAATTCCGCTACGCTTGAGTAAACAAAGTTGCGATTCAATCCAGGAATCGTTACATCATCAAACTTGAAAATGTACATGAAATTTTCTTTGAAAAGGGTTTCAGAGAGAATAATCTGTGATTCATAGCGCGTGACAGGCTTTTCAACATATGCGTTTGACAGGAACAGGATGCAGCACTTGGATTCCTGAAGATAAATCTTGTGCAGTTCCTGATCTAGAATTTTTCCGACCATCTTTGCCTGTGCATTTCGGTCATAGTATACGCGCATTTTTTGAGACTGCAGCCGTGCGACAAACCGCTCCACATAGGGTCGCTGTTCACTGGCGTAAGAAACCGCAACTTCATATTTTTGACGCTTCATCCTTCTCCCACTCCTGTCAGGCTGATTAGGTTCTATCCTCCTGCTGGTAACGGAGGATAGTAATTATTTGATGCCACAATTGATAATTAGAGATTATCCTGTATTCGGGCAACCCCGAACTTAAATCGATTCTATAAGGGGAGACGTTGGTAAATTTCTAAGATAATTAGGAAATCAGCCCTATCATACTATCACTATTAGTACCGGGTTCGTCCATCATCTATCATCTCATCAGTCAAACTATTCTGCTACCCAAGGGTTTCCTGGAGGACAACCATATTCGCCAACGATAAATGTTCAATACGGATTGGTCCTATGGAATACTTAACACCTATGATTGCTTTGAATGTTGTTTGAATCGGGGGAGGCTAAGAATCCTCTTTGTCGTTTCCTGAAAATAACATAAGATAATACCTGATTATCTCTTATAATTGACCCCAAATGTAGAAACACTTCTCTTCTTACTGGCATTTAGAGATTATGTAGCCATTATACATATGATGTGGCAATACCGAACTGTCATTGGCCAACCAGCACTGTCGCTTATTTGCAACTACCAAACGTCACCACGAGCCACATGGCGACCGCCAAAGCTAACCACACATGAACCCAAAATCTCTGGCTAAACCTAATTTCATTAAGATAAGCAATAGCCCAGACCTCCTTGTTGGTGGTCTGGGCTATTGCGTGACTTAAGATGCGAACTGTGGCAAAATATTACGAAAATCCGGTTCCCATTTTACAACAGAGCATTAGACTAACTAGTCCCGAGCAAAATGCGCGCAAAGCTAATGAAATCAACTCTCCATAGAATTGTCATCCGCTTGCCGTGCATTTATATCGCCATTTGGTTTCTAGGGTGGCAATTAACCAGCACTTCGCGTTGCTTTGCGGTTGATACTGCTGTATAGATTTGTGTTGTCATAATTGAACTATGGCCAAGGAGTTTCTGTATATACCGGATGTCCACATTGGCTTCTAGAAGTGCTGTTGCGAACGAATGTCGAAACATGTGGGGGGTGATATGCATTTGAGCGTCGACTCGGCGAGCGAAACCCTTTACTATAGTTCGTATTGATTGCTCCGATATGGGATTTCCAATGCGGTTAATGAACAAAGCGGATGAGCTATATGCACAGCCGCTACAATGATCCTTTAGTAGTTCTATCACCTTTTCATTGCCGATTTGAAGAAGACGTTCCTTTGCCCCTTTCCCCATTATCAATAAAGTACCGGTTTCAATATTTACATCTAGCCTTGACAATCCACACAATTCGCCCACACGCATTCCCGTTGAGAACAAAAGTTCCAAAACAAGTGCATTTTGGATGGCTATAGCTTTCTTTCGGTGTGACATGTTAGCAATATCTTGGTGTGCGATTCTCAGCATTTTTTCAATTAGTGACATGGGTATAACCCTTGGTAGTATTTTGGGTGTCCGCATACGGAGTTTTATCCGCTTAAATGGGTTCTCTTCAATTACTTGTTCTTCTTCTAAATGCTGCAAAAAAGCACGTATTGATGCGATTTTTCTTTTTACCGTTTGTGGTTTGTATTTTGCATTCAGAGCCTCTATGTACTCCAGTATTGATTCTTTAGAAAAGGATTGTGTCTCACCGTGGAACTCCACGAACTGCTGCAAATCTATTCGATATGCCTTTAATGTCTTGTTATTTAAGTTTCGCTGGGTCTCACACGTTGATAGGTATCTTGTTGCCAACTCTTTACTCATAACTCTGATAAATTCCTTTCGTTTTAGAATAATTTTAATTATCCTAAAAAACGCTGCTGCTGTCGATTACTAACTCCAATTTTTTAATTATGCGTGGAAGCCTTGACTATGCGAGAGGCTCTTTCCTTGACGTAACGGTCATAAAAATATGCATTGCGACATATTTGTATATAATCGATCGAAGCGAATGCTTACTATTTGTTAACACCCCTAATTCTATGGTGGTAAAAGACTCAATACAAGCCGGAGAAACCACCCTATCACCATGAACTTATTCTGAAATCGCTTTTGCACGAGTGGTTAGACATAAAAAACTATCAGAATACCGTTGCGGTAATTCGGCAACTGTGGCGCGAAAAGAAGAGGTATTCGAACATGCGGAATTAAAAGTAGGATACAGCATTTCAATAAATCATTTGGGAGAATTATCTTTTGAGGACTTGGAAAAATGGAAACTATCCATCGATAAATGTCAAAAGCCAACTGCTTATCCTTTGGATCTACTGTATAGCCGTATAGGCCTACTATAAATTGTCCTGTAGCATGAGTTGATTGCAGATAGAACATCGTTATCAGACATAGTAAGCGAAACACGAGGGAGGCAGGTTGATGACCTGCCTCCCGTTTTTTGTCATCCCACAGGTAACCGATGCTTAAGTGGAGTTAGTAATCCGTGTTGTATTTATGCGGCACTCAGTTTGGAATGCGACTTACGCCACTTACTTATAAGCGAAGGCTCAGTACACATGAAGCCTGTTCTCTTTTATCGTTTCAGTCAGGTTTTAGATATATACTAGCCTGCGCGCCTTCAGTCAATTGATAAACGATGAAGAGTCTATCGCTTTATTTGACATAAAGTTGCTTATTAATACGGTTGCCGCTTAGCCCAAACAGGTCGTTTTCCGTAGATGCGGTTGCTGTTATCCCGGCAAATAATGGATACCGGGTTCCACAAGCAGTATCTATGCGCTTCTGATTGGTGTTGCGCCAAGTAATAAGCTTCATTCTGACGCAATGGCGATTCATTTCGCGGTAATTTAACTTGGATACGCTTTCCTATACATCAAAATACTGCTTTAAGACATCTGATAGTTTGTAATCAAAAGCCTCCCGCCTACTTTCGATTGAATTATAAAAAATCATGTAATATTTGCATCTAAAGAGGTAGTTAATATATAGAAGGGAAAAGGAGGAAGCCCTGCCATATGGATGACAAACAAATTATACGCCTGTTTTTTGAGCGCTCAGAGCAGGCCAT
>OLWA01002208.1_pt1 | contig 17865 bp, 22 predicted proteins | sample 1673251 | NCBI WGS metagenome assembly OLWA01 (sample SAMEA3178937, study PRJEB25190) | human gut metagenome | biome: human gut; feature: human-associated habitat; material: faeces | place: Austria | collected 2013
CTCATATATTATTTACTCCGTCTATAACCTAAATTCCCCTAAAAAATAGAAAAAAATTGATATTTCTATCAACTTTTTAACTATTTTAACTTATTTTCTTTTTTATATTCTTTACATGCTTCATCAAAATCTTTGATAATATGTTCTATCTCATCAAAAGTTTTAATTCTAGCACCAGCCGCAAACTTATGTCCACCACCATTATATCTTTCAAGAATTTTATTTATTTCTGGTCCTCTACTTCTAGCATTAACTCTTATTTGATTCATTTTAATATCTTCTGAAAAAGTTACCCAAACAAGTACTTCATCAATATTATTAAAATTATTAACAAGATTACCACTTGATGCCGGATCAGCATTAAAACTTCTTATAACTTCGTCAGATAATTTTAAATATCCAAGTCCATTATCTGTTACTATTATATTTTGATACATGTATCCTTGAAGTCTTATTTCAGAAAGTGGTCTTCTATATAAATCATCATAAAGTGAAGTAAAATCTATTTTAGTATCATTAATTAATTTTGAAACTAAACTCATAGTTTTTGGTGAAGTGTAATAAAATAAGAATCTGTTTGTATCAGATACAAGTCCCATAAATAATCTTTCAGCAGCATATTTAGTCATTTTAAGTCTTGTATTATAACATAAATCAATTACAAGTTCACTTGCACTTGATACTTCTTTTACTAAACTTATGCTTCCAAATTCATCTACTACAGGATGATGATCTATTTTTATTACATCTTTAAATACACTTATATCCTTAACACCATCTATTCTTTTCAAATCTGGTGTATCTAAAACAATTAATAATGCTTTAGGAAAAATATCTTCAGATACTTTATCTACAGTACCAATATATTTAAATTTAGATGCTGCTGCTCCTATAGTATAAACTTCCTTTTTTGGAAATGTTGCTTTTATTATGTCTTTAAGTCCTATTGTACTACCAAGTGCATCAGGATCTGGACCAATATGTCTAGCAAGAATTATTATATCGTTTTCTTTTATTTTTTTATATATTGCTTTATTCATACTTCACCTTTTTCTACTATATTAACTTATATGTATCTCTTGCAATTACAACTTCTTCATCAGTTGGTATTACATATATTGGACAAATTGAATCATCACTTGAAATGATTCCTTCTTTTCCAAATCTCATTTCTTCATTTTTTTCTTTATCTATTTTTAAACCTAAACAATTAAGTCTATCAATTACCATTCTTCTTATATGTGGTGCATTTTCACCAACACCTGCGGTAAAGCAAAGTGCATCAAGAGAGCCAAGTTCAACAAAATATTTAGCAATATAACCTACTATTGAATTAACATATAAGTGATGCGCTAAAATACTTTGCTCATGACCTTCACCAATTTTTGCATCAATGTCTCTAAAGTCACTACTAACTCCACTGACACCAAACATACCACTTTTTTTATTTAAATCATTGTCAACTTCTTCAATTGACTCACCTGTTTTTTTCATAATATATGGAATAATACCATAGTCTATGTCACCACTTCTAGATCCCATAACTATTCCTGCATTTGGTGTAAATCCCATTGTTGTATCAACACATTTACCATCTCTAACAGCACTTATACTTCCACCATTACCTATATGACAAACAATTACATTAGCAAATTCTTTATCAAGTAAATGCATAACTCTTTCTGATACATATTTATGACTCATACCATGAAATCCATATTTTCTAACTCCATATTTTGTATACCATTCATCTGGTACTGCATATCTAAATCTTTCTTCTTTTATTGTTTGATGGAATGCTGTATCAAAGCAACCAACTTGAATTGCACTTGGAATTTCTTTCATAAATGCACGAACTCCAGAAATATTTGCTGGATTATGTAGTGGAGCAAGTTCATTTAGTTTTGAAATATCATCTAATATTTCTTCATTTAGTACAAGTGATTTAGAATACTTATCAGCACCATGAACTATTCTATGACCTACTCCTTTTATTTCATCTAATGATTCAATTACTTTATTTTCTAATAATTCTTTTATTAATATATTTACTGCATCTTCATGTGAAGATAATGTAGCGTCTTTCTTAATTTTTTCTCCATTAATTTTTATAGTATAAAAACTATTATCTAGTCCTATTCTTTCAAATACACCAGATATTAAAACTGTTTCTTCAGGCATTTCATACATTTGAAATTTTAATGATGATGAACCTGCATTAACTGATAATATTTTCATCTTTTCACCTCACATATATTGTATCAAATTTCTAGTAAAAAGTCATTGTATATATTGAAATTTATTAAATAAAAAAACATATATATAAATATATGTTACTTTAATTTTAATATTAAATTAATTATTATAGCTGCATAAACAAGTACAATAATTGTAAGAATTAATGCATCCGCAAATCCAGCCTTTTTCATAGGAAGCATTGGCTCTGGTTTTAGAGTTGGAGCATAACTTTTTTGTTTTTCAGGCTCAACAACATTGTTTTTTTCATCATTCTTATCAGAATTTTTCGCAACAGGTTGACCATTTAATTTATTTTTTTGAAGTTCAGCTTTTCTAAGTTCATCACCAAGAATAGTTGCATATCTTTTTCTTACCTCTTTCATCATTTCGGAAGTAATATTTTCCCCTTTAATTTTTGCTGCTTCTATATATGGTTTAACTAAATAAAATGCTTGTTCAGCTGCTTGTTCATTTTTACTCATTTTCAACCTTCTTCCTTCCAGTTACATCATATTTTGACATATCAGTATCAAACTCTTTATTATTAATAATACAGTTAGCAGCTTCTTTTGCTGCATTACTAATAACAATATTCAAAGCCTTGTTCAAATCAATAACACCTGTTTTTTCATTTATCGCAAATGTTTCAAGTGCTTTATCGATTGCTTTTTCATCTTTATTTTTTATTGCTTCATTTAAATCAGCCATAGTTTTAGGAACATTAATGGTTTCTTGTGGTTCTTCTATCATTTCTTCTATTGTCTCAACTTCTTCATCTTCTTCAATCATATCTGGTATAATTTCAAATTTATCAAAATCAAACTTATTATTTTCTAGAATATCCATAGAAACATTTTTTTGTACACCATTTTTTTCAAGAACTATTTCACTAGTAACTGAGTCTATTCCTTTAATAACACCACTCTTAATTAAATCTGCATGATTTACACAATATGCTTGTAATCTTTTAATAACATTACTATCCATAATATCCCTCCTAGTCTATACTACAATAATTATAACACATAATAAAAATTTTTGTATATATTTTTAAAAAAAAATCAAACTATACATTTTAACCGTATAGTTTGACTTATATATTATATAGTTATGAAACTAACTATTTATTTTGCATATTGTAGTTACCACTTATTTGTGATTGACCCATTTGTACTAATCTACGAGTGATTTCACCACCTACTGAACCATTAGCTCTTGCAGTAGCGTCAGCTCCTAATTGTACACCAAATTCGTTAGCTATTTCATATTTCATTCTATCGATAGCTTCTTTTGATCCAGGTGTAACTAGTTTATTTCTGTTTGAACCTGTCATTTGTATTTCACCTCCTATACATTTATAGAATGTGAAATTTTTTCTAAACCATACATTTTATTACATGGAAATTATTTCCAAAAAAAAGATTAGAAATAATTCTTCTAATCTTTATTGTTCCCTTGAAGTACACTTAATATTCCATTCATCTTTTTATTAACACCATCTAATTCTTCTTTTAAAGCATTTCCTTGATTTTCAAGTTCTTCTTTTTCTTTCTTTAAAGATAATGTTTCTTTTTGTTTTTCAAATAAATCAAATTTAGTTTTAGATAATTCTTCTTCTAATGCCTCAATTTGTTTTAATTGTTTTTCATAAACATTTAAAAGTAATGGTTCTACTTCTTCTTTAAATTTTTCTTTATAATTTGTTTTAATTGCTTCTGGTTCTTCTACCTTTTCTTCTACTTTTTCTTCTGGCATTTTAAATTCTTCTAAAGGTACTACATTATTTTCTGGTTTAGAATTTAAAATAACACTTTCTATATTTTTATTTCTTGCTTGTAATTCTTCAAATGTTGGTATTTCTATAGTCTTATTTAGTAAATCCTCATTTGATTCTTTTGTTTCACTTCCAAGTATGAATTCTGCTGGTGTATTTACTGCTGCTTCTACATTTAAATCTGGAATAGTATTAATTTTTGGTTCAGATTCTTCTTTGTATTTACTAGCTAGTGTATCTGCAAATTTTTTTGAAACAAGAAGTTTTTTTGGCCTTCTAACTGATACTTCTTCTCCCTCAAATTTTAAATCACACTTATATGAATCACTAAGTGGTTCAGATGGATCTCTTGCGATATCTTTCATTATAGTTTTAATCTCATCCCATTCATCAGATGATACTATTTCCTTATATGAATATCCATCCTCTTCTTTTACAACACCAGTTGAATAAATCTTAATCATATTATTGTCATTTATTTCATTATAAGTATAAGTTATATAGTTATTACCATTTGATAACTTATATTTAGCAAGTATTTGGGCATCTTCTCTAATGCCTTCTTCATTTATTACAAAAAACATAACTTTGTTGTTCATATTCTAACACCTCATTTACTATAAGAAAATTATATCACATATTATTCCTTTTAGCAACAAAATATTTGCATTCATAAGCACAATTTTCCTTTAAATACCTATCTAAAGAGCTAATTTTATTAAAATCTTTTGCTTTTTTGTTATCATCTTCATAAAAACCTTTAAGTCTAAGCTTATCATAAGCCCAATCACCAACAACATAATCAAAGTCATAAAAATAATCAGTACATTTATTAATAAATTCTTCTTTATCAAATCCATTTTTATATTCTTTAATTATTTCATACTTATTTTCATCTATAATTACTATTTTTTCCATAATATTTATCCTTCCAATTCTACATAAAGATTATAACATATTTTTTTAATCTGTTTCAATTGGTAATGACAATATATTAGAACTTGAATTTAATTTTCCATCACTATAATAATCTGGAACACTTCCATTAATTATCTTAATTGCGACAGGAATATTATTAGTAATTTTTATTCTTTCTGTTTGAAAAGGAATTATTACTTCCTCTGTTATTTCGACATTCGCATAAATTTCAATTAATGCACTATTTATACCATAATTTCTAACTTTTGTTTCAACACTACTTACAACATTTCCAATTAAATTTATTTTAACTGGTATTTTAGGACCTAAATTTGATAAAAGTACATTATTAGTTATTATTCCCATTGGAACTTCTGATATTACTCCATTTTTTAAGTTTTTAACATCATAATTATCTGAATTAATAAATGAAATATCATCTATATCGCCTTTTTCTAATTTTCTTAAATTATTACTTACAATTGATGTAGTTTTTGATAAAAATCTATTAACAATGACAGGATTAAAATCAATTGTCTGTATTTCACCATTTTTATTTTGAATGACATTATACATTTCATCATCTAATATTGATAAAACATCATCATTTAAAGAATTTTTTATAGTAACTATTGCCATTTTTTTACAATCAATTTTTGCTTGATTCATAATAACTGGCATAACTTTTTTACCAGAATAATCAACTAATAAGTATGTACATATTATTAATACAATTATAATACATGATATTTTTGTAGACAATTTAATTTTTTTATGTGATCTTAATCTTATTTTTTTCAAAGGTACATCACCTATTTAAGTATATGAAAAAAAGGAAAAATTAATTTTCCTATTTTATAAAGAAATTATATACAATAAATCCTGCACCTGCGAGTACAATAAGTACTACAAGAACAATTAATATTTTTATAAAAGTACTACTTTTTCTAACACTTTCTCTTAAATCTGATATATCATCAAAATCTTTTGAACTAAACATAAATGTATCTGTACTATATTCCTCTGTATTTTCATCAGATACTTTTCTAACATCTACCTTATCTGCTAAATCAGTTGGTTTAATAAGTTGTGTTTTCTCACTATCTTCTGTTAAGTCATTAAACATATCTTTAGCAAGATCAACAGAACTAACATTAGTTAATGTATTCATTATATTCAAAAGTTCTTTTTCTTCTTTGACTAAACTTTCATATACTTTTCTTGTTTTTGATAGTTCTTCATCAAGATTTTCATTAAACTTATAATTTTGAATTTTTCTTTTTTCATTTGCATCTTCCATAATATCTCTTTGACTTTTGGCTTCTTTTAGTACTTCATTTATATCATATAACTTATTTTCATAATTCTTTGGTGGAACAATACTATCATATTCTTTTTCTAGATTAGGTGTTTTATCGACTCTTTTATTAACATTTTTTTGTTTATCTATTATTTCTTTAATTTTAGAAATATCTATTTCATTTGAATCGTCAATAACAACCATATTAGAATAATTAGTATTTGAATATATATCATCATATAAGTTTTGATTTTTATTTACTCTGCTAAAAGATTCTTTATTATCATATTTGTCTAATCTAGATTTCAATAGAATCACCTACTTTATAAAAATAATAACATATTTTTTATTTTTTTTAAATAACTTAATATAAAATATCGAAAAATGTAGTATAATTATATTGATTTGGGAGGATATTTATGAAAAAAGTTGTAATTAATAAAGATAAATGCCTTGGTTGTGGTATGTGCGTAGGAATTGAAAGCGATGTTTTTGATTTTGATGATGACGGACTAGCAAAAGTTAATAATGATAATATTAATGATGATAATAAAGAAAATGTTAATAATGCAATTGACTCTTGTCCTGTTGCCGCAATTGAAGTTGTAGACGAAGAAAGTGAGGAATAACTTTCTTTTTTTATGCATAAAAAAAATCAAACTTTTTATTGTTTGACTTTTAGTTTAATCTAATTATTGAGTACATTACAACTGCACCAATTATTACTGCGATTATTGAAATTATTATAGCACTTGCATTACCTTTTTCTGAATCATTTTCTTCTGGCATTACTTCCATAGAATCATCTTCTTCATTGAATAAAGGTTTTGCTAAAAGTTCTGGTTCTTCATTTAATACACTCATTTCACTTGTAAGAGAAAACGATGGTTTTAATTCTTCTTCATCCTCTTTTTCTTCTACTTTAGGTGCATCAAATATAGTATCATCAAAAGTCATTGACTCAAGATCTTCATTTTCTTCCTTAGTAACATCTGGTAATATTTCTTCCTCTTCTTCTTTTTGAGATGCTAAATATTCATCATATTTCTTTCGCATATCTTTTTCAAATGTACTAAGTTCAGATTCGATAACTTCAAAAGGTATTGATAAATCATCATTTTCATATTTCTTCAAAACTGATATATAAATATCTTTTGTTATTGTTGGTATTTCTCTTGCCAAGTCATTTAATTTTGTAACTATTTCATTCTTTCTTGTCTTTTTAAGTTCACTCATATATTCTTCATATTGACTTCTCTTTTCTTCATCAGAGAAATTAACATTATTTAATATTTCCATTGCATCTTCTCTACTATAATCTAATTTTTGTGTCATAATATTTCATCTCCCGCTACTATATCTCGTATTGTTAATAACATTATAACACAATATACCCTAGTTTTGTAAAGGCTTTTTTAATTATTTTAAACCATTTTCGCACCTATTTCCCCATGAATCGATTAATTTTTCCTCTTTATATATTCTAACTACCTCACAATTGTTAGCGCATTTAGAACATTCTTTTATTTTTGCCTCAAATTTTATATTATCCATATTAAACGAAAAATTATCTATTTTTTCTTTTTTCTTACTTAAAATAGCAATACCAAATGCACCCATTAAGTGTCCAATATCATCTACAATAATATCCATTTTTAATTCATCTTTAAATGCTTTTACAACACCTATATTTTTACTAACACCACCTTGAAATACAACTTTAGGATATATCTTTTTTCCTTTTGCCACATTACCTAAATAATTATTAACAACTGCTTTGCATAGTCCTGAAACTATATCTTCTGTCCTATAACCTATTTGTGCTTTATGAACAAGATCAGATTCTGCAAATACTGTACATCGTGATGCTATTTTTACTGGATTATTTGAAGTAAGTGCTATTTTCCCAAAATCATTTATATTAATACCTAGTCTTTTTGCTTGACTAGATAAAAATGAACCTGTTCCTGCGGCACATAAAGTATTCATTGCATAATCAGTTATTACACCATTATTAATAAGTATTATTTTTGAATCTTGACCACCTATTTCAAGAATAGTTCTTACATCAGGATGAATTGTAATAGTTCCAACAGCGTGTGCTGTTATTTCATTCTTTATAATATTTGCACCAAGCATTTCACCAATAAGTCTTCTTGCACTACCAGTTGTACCTACACCTACAATTTTATATTTATTATAATTAAATTTAGTTGATAATCTTCTAACAAGTTCTTTGGATGCTTTTATTGGATTTGCATCTGTCATTATATATTCATATGCAAGTATATTATTTTGTTCATCTATAATTACTCCTTTAGTTGATATTGAACCTATATCTATACCTAAATAAGCATTATTTTTCATTATTCCTCCTCATTATAAGCATGTCATTAAATGCTTCTAATCTTGTTTTTATTCCAAGTTCACTAGTATTTGTATCGAATGTTAAAAACATAAGTGGTATTTTTTCATTTGTACATAATTTTTCAAGTACTTTCATCGCACCAATTTCTGGAGTACAACCAAATGGTTTAATATGTATAATTCCATCATATCCTTTATCAATTAATATTTTTGCCCTTGATATATTTTCCATTGCATCTGAACCCATTGAGTATTTACAATATTTTCTAGCTTTCCATAAATAATACTTTTCTTTAAATCTTTTTGTAACAAGTAAAAATGTAACATTAGTATATCTTGTTACTTCTATATTCATGTTAGATAATTCTTTTTCAATGAAGTAATTTGCATTTTCTTCCATTGATGTATATAGTTCTCCTATAATTCCTACCTTTATACAATTTTTAGGTTTATCTAATTTTATATTTTTAAATTTTCTTTTATATTTGTAATAATTTTTTATTAAAGTAAAGATGTTATTTGATTTATAAAATGAATTTAACATTCCTTTTTTTATTCTTTCAAAACTACCTTTTTTTATTTCAAAACCAATATTTTTTCTTATATACATATCAATTTTATCCATATAGTTTATCATTAAAAATGTTAGCACTAGATAATATAAATATTTTATTTTTTTCAGGTTTGGATTTATTTTTCTAAGCATATTATACATACTATCAATTCCATTTACATCATTATCTGATAACGAATAAAATTCAAATTTATAACCTAAATCTTCAAGTATTTTCTTTTGTAGTTCAAAATAATAACCAAATCTACATCCACCACCTGCTTGAATCAAAATATTTGCGCCATTATCTAACGATTCTATATAATTACCTAAAGTATATTTAAAAGGCATACAAACATAATCTGGACTATATTTTGAACCTAATTCTATTGTTTTTTTAGTAATAGATGGAGATGGAATTACTTTTGCATCTGTTAATTTTTCTATTAGATATTTAATTGGAACATCATAATTTGAAAGATGAGGAAAACTAACTACTTTATTATTCATATTTTTCCCCCTTAATTATATCTACAAAACTTTCTATTCTTGTATTTGTACCTTCATTATTAATTGGGCCATCTGCTAAAATTGTAAGAGATGGAATATTTATGTTTCTTGTAACCATTTCATTTACTAAGGAATCTGGTCCACAAGGGAATGATGAAAGAAGAATTATTCCATTTACTTGTGATTCATATTCTATAACTGAATTTAAAAGTTCTTGATTACTAAGCCATCTTAACGTTTTTGTTATTTTTTTGTATAAATCCTTATCATTATCAGGATTACCTACACATGCGTATATAACTTCACAATCTAAATCATTAAGTATTTTTGTCATTTCTTTTCCTATTAAATTATCAAAAGTATTATAGTAATGTGATACAAGTAATATTTTAGTTTTATTTCTTTCTAATTTTTTATTCTGAACTAAATAATTTATTTTATTTTGTTTATATTCTTCTTTTTTTGCTTTATGGTATGCTGATTCTATAAAATTTTTCCCAAATCCTAATTTTTCACCCATTTTAATAAATGCTGATTCTTCAGTTTTTCTTTTTCTTTCATCAACATTATAATTTAAAATGTTTACATCAAATGTATTATTTATAATATCGTATAGCGCAATAAAATTTGTACATGATTCTGAATTTATTTTTTCACATACAATTCTTGGCACTAAAACATAATCTACTTTATCTTTTAAATAAAAGACATGTCCAATATAAATTTTTAGTGATAAACACATTTCACTTGCTGAATATTTTTTACCATTTTCAAGTATTTCAAAATTTGTTTCTGGACTTACTATTATGTCACAACCTAATTCTTTAAAAAATTCTTTCCATAATACATTATATTTGTAATAATAAAGTCCTCTTGGAATACCAATTTTTATTTTATTATCCATACATATACCCTTTCAATAAAATATATTCGAATAATAAAAAAAAAGACTAATAGTCTTTTAAAAATTAAACATTAATAATTCTGGTTTTATAATTAATAATAAACCAATTATAAGCATAATTATTCCACCTATTAAATGTGAATATTTTGTATATTTAGTTGATAAACCAGTTACTTTAAGTGTTACCATTGATATAACGAATATAACTATATCATCTATTAAGAAGAAGAATATGTATATAAACATGTATATCATATAACTAAATGTACTTAAATTATTCATCGCAAGTATTTGTGTAAATAAAAGTGGAATACCTATTGAACACATAAGTTCAATAATATTAACTGATGCTGCTAAAACCATAATTCCAAGAAGCGCAATTATAAATTTCTTTTCATGAGTTATAGAAATTATTTTTTCCATTATTTTCTTTCTATCTTTTTTATCTACTACATCGCAGCCTTCATCTTTTTTCTTTAATGAATCAATATATTTATATACATTAATTAATCCAACAACAAGCGCAATTACTGCGATTAATAATCTTATAAATGCAATTTTACTTATAAATGTTGCTAAATTTAGCCAAGCAAGCATAAACATTAGATATACAATTCCTGATGTTAAAATAAATGTTAAACCAAGTATCCACATCTTTTTTCTATCTTTCATATTAAATAACATTGTAATTAAGAAAATTAATATCCACATTGCACATGGATTAAATCCATCAACGAAACCTAGTACTACAGCAAGTATTGGAAGTGATACTTTTTTAGCATTTATTTTCCCAAGTACTGGAACTGTAACATTTTCATCTGTTTGATCAGAATCTTTAGTATCATCTGCTTTTTCTATTTTATTTTCCTTTTTATCTTCTGTTTTACTTTCATCTTTTATTGTATCTTCTTTTACTTCAGTTTTTTTAACTTTTCCTGTTATTTCACCAGCATAATCTCTATAATCATTATTTAAATAATAGTTAATTGCATCTTTTATTTGTTCATCTGTTACTCCATCTGCGTATCCAACTATTGTTTTTTTACCAATTACAGTAAATGGTACACCATTTTTATTTGTTGTTCCCATTTCTTTTTGAACTTTTGATAATAGTTCTTGATTATGTGAATCATACCAAATTTCATATTTATATAATTTAACATCTGTTCTATCTTTTAAATAATCACTTAAAAATTCTTCTTCTGCGGCACAATGAGGGCATCCATTTCCATAGAATAAATGAATATTTATTACCTTTTCATCTGCTTTCGCACTTACTGGCAATAATAAGAAGACTGCAAATACGATTAAAAACTTTAATATTTTTTTCATTTTACATCACCTACTGCTTTCATTATTTCTTCATAATTTTTTTCGCCTATTAGTCTGAATAATTCTTTATCTTGATCCATAAAAATAAGTACTGGAAGTGTTGTTCCTACATTATATTTTTTTACTTCATCTTCATCAAAATCATAGTCTAAATTTTCTACTTCAATATTTTGTTCTTCTTTAATTTTATCAATTGCTTTATTTGTAATAAGACATGCTGGACACCATAAAGCACTTATTTTTATAATCTTCATTCTATCACCAAGTACATTGTACCATACTTTATATTAAAATTAAAGATTTTAATTTGGAATTTTTAATTGTTGACCTATACTTAATAAATTACTTGTTAAATTATTATAACTTTTTAATTCTTCTGTAGTTATACCATATTTGTTTGCGATTACCCAAAGGCTATCCCCTTTTTGCACAGTATAAGTTGTTTTTCCATTATTAGATGAATCTTTTATTTTTAAAACTTGACCTATACTTAATAAATTATTTGTTAAATTATTTAAATTTTTCAACTCTGATACTGTCATATTAAATTTATTTGCAATACTCCAAAGATTATCTCCTTTTTGAACAATATATGTATCACTTACTTCTGGACTTATGCTTATACTTGGAATTACAAGTTTTTGTCCAACGCTTAATGTATTTGTTTTTAAGTTATTTGCACTTTTTAATTTTTCCACAGTAGTATTATATTTATTTGCTATTTTCCATAAACTATCTCCTTTTTTTACTGTGTATATCTCTTGTGATTCTCCTTCTTTATAATATGGAACATTCGTATAATTTGCAAGTGATTTAACTACTGCTTCAGCATAATCTTCCCATTCATTTTTAATATTTGTAGCTTCATTTATATTATTTATATTTCCATAGTTTACAATAATTGTTTCAATTAAACCTGTATCTTTTTGAATATTATAATAGTCTTTACTTGTATCATTTTCACTTCTTCTTTGATAGTACTTGCTTACTGTTAAACCTGCATCATCTAAATTTTCTGCAAGTGCTGAAGCAAGATTACTATTATTTCTAAGCGCATATATTATTTCTGCTCCACTTCCAGTATTTCCAAGCATATTTGATAGCGCAACTACTTTAGAATTATTACCATATGCATTTAATATTTTATTTGCTCTATCATCTTCACTTATATATTCATCTGTTGTTCTAATTATTTTTACATCAGCGCCTAAACTTTTTAATCTGTTAAATATATACTCACTTATAAGAAGGTTATAATCTTTTTCAACTATTCCGTTACCTGTTACTCCACTTTCTCTTCCACCTTTTGATGGATCAATTACTATCATAGTCTTCACCCTAGTAAATCATATGATATTTTTTTCCAAAATAAAACTCCAATATAAATTGAAGGTTTATTTTTTTCTTATATTTAATTGTATTAAAGTTCCTACTATATACATTATTATATAAAGTACTGAATATATTACTGTATCATTATTGTAATAAAATAATGCTGATGGAACATATATAAACGCTACTAAAAATGAATAGTACCATTTAAATCCACATTTTTTAGTAATAATCATTCCTGCGATTAATGCATATATATTATTTACTAAAAGTACGCATATTTTTGCATAAATATTCGCACCTGACTGGTTAAATCCATACGCAAAAAATGGAATAAAGTAATATAATAAAAGACCATAACCTAAAACTTTTAATACTTCTATTACTTTTTCTTTTCTACTCACTTGTTTTTTTCTCCACTTCTTCTTCTATTTCTTCATTTAATTTAATTAATTCGTATTTATCGTTAAAATACATAAATATTGTTTTAATAATCGCAACACATGGGGCTGCAATTATCATACCAATAATTCCAAAGAATTTTCCAAATACAAGAAGAGCAATAATAACTGTTACTGGATGTAACTTTAACCCTTTACTTTGTATAAGTGGTGTAAATATTACATTATCAAGCATTTGTGATACTAAAATACTTATTATTACAAATATACCTGTTGGCACTCCTTGTGTAAAACCTACTATAGCAGCTGGAATACCACCAATCCATGGTCCAACATATGGAATAGCATTTGTAATACCACAGAAGAATGCAAAAAGAATTGATGCTTTTAATCCTGCGATTGAAAAACCAATTGAATTTTCTATAAAAATTAAAGTCATTGTCATTAATATTCCTTGAATATAGTTAAATAACGTTTTATTAGCAATATTCATTAAGTTACCAGTATCTTCTCTTGCTTTTACTGGTAATATGCTTAAAAATACTTTACTAACATTATCAAAATCAAAAAGCATATAAAGTCCAATAAATAATCCAATTACAAATGTTCCAAGACCTGATACAAATGAAGTTGCAATTGTAATTACTTTTGATGGTAATCCAACAGTTATTTGTTTTCCTACATCAACAATTGTACTAAATAAACTTGCTTTTATATCTGCTGCATTACTATCAAGTACTGGTTCAAATATTTCAAATATTTTGTCTATAAATGAACTTAATTTTGTTGTTAAACTTGGAACCATGCCTATAAAATCATTTATTTGTTTTGTTAAAGTTGGAACGCTAAATACACATAATACTATAAGTAACGCAATGAATACTGTATAAACAATAATAGTTGCAACTACTCTATTCATTTTATGCTTTGTTAAGAATGTTACAATTGGATTAAATAACCAAGCAATTATTATACCTATAAATAATGGAGATAATGTATTTAAAAGTACTCCAATAAATTTAAATATTTTCCATTCTTTAAATATATATGTTACAAGCATAACTGCTGCTACAATAAGTGCTACAAACATTATTTTAAGCATCTTATTAAGTAAAACAACACCTTCGTTTACTTTTTCTATATCTAAAGTATCTTTTTTGTTATTTTTTCTAAGCATAAAAACACATCCTTTTGTTATTAGTATAACACATAATAGGAAAAACTTCCCATATTTAGGAAGTTTTTTACAGTTTTAGACAGTTTTGGTTTTCTTCTTTATTTTATCCACAACAAAAATATAAATAAGCATATAGATAATTGATGTTAAATATCCACCAATTATATCACTCGCATAATGTACTCCAAGATAAATTCTGCTTATACCTACTAAAAGTATTATGGTAGATAATAAAAATATGTATATTACTTTTGTATATGTATTAAATTTTGATTTTGCGATTAAATAAATTAAAAATCCGTAAAAACTCATTGCGGCCATTGCGTGTCCACTTGGGAAACTAAATCCTGTTTGTTCTATTAAGTGAAGTACTATTGGTCTTTCTCTTCTTATTATTCTTTTAAATACCGAGTTTATAATCACACTATTTACAGAGTTTACAGAAATTAATATACCCGTTTTTATATTTTTTATAAATATTAAGGATGCTAAACATAAAAGAACTATACATTGTGTACATGCCATATTAGATATAAACTGGAAAAACCTTGTTTTTTCTTCTGTTATGTTTCCCGCAATTAAACTGTATACTGCATCATCAAATGGAATTATTTTTCCACTTTCTATAAGATATATAAGACAAATAAGTAAAATTACTAAAATGCTAAATACAATATATTTGATTTTACCTTTCATAAATTTACCCTCTTTTCTATTAATAAAGTGCTTTTATATTTTAAAAGCACTTCTTGTTATGTTAAATCTATATACAAAATTTGGTGACCTGTATGGGATTCGAACCCATGAATGCTGCCGTGAGAGGGCAGTGTGTTAAGCCACTTCACCAACAGGCCATGGCTGCCCAAGTTAGATTCGAACTAACGCATAATAGATTCAGAGTCTACCGCCTTACCACTTGGCTATTGGGCAATCCAATAATATTATAACAAAAAAGTCTAGATTTTTCTAGACCTTTTTATATATATTAATTAATTCCGAGTCCTAATTTGATAAATAATATAAGTATTCCTATCAAACCTGTTATTAAAGCTCCTACTGATGTCCTCCATAACCATTTATTTCTGTCTTCAATTTTGTTAATAGTTTCTAAGTTTCTATTTGCTAAATTATATGCTTCATTTGACTTTTCTTTTATAAGTTTGTAATCATCTATTTTACTTTCAATAACAGCGAGCCTAGTTAAAACTTCTAATTCAAATTTTTCTCCCATATGCATCACCATCCTTAATATATATTTCTATTATATTAAATGCATATTTTAGTATTTTGAGTTTGTTATTAACTATAATTTTGAAATTTTTAACAGTTAAAATATTTTTGTATAATTAATTATTTAGTTCAACGCATACTTGTGTATCACATTTTTACTTATTTTATTTAAAATCAAACTCTTTATAAGCCTTATTTAGTAAATTTTGTCTCATATCTTTTAATAAACAATCTACTACTTCAAAAGATATCTTTCTTTGATTTTTATTTGTTGTATCAAATAAGTTAAAGTTTATGTTTTCTTCTTCAGATAACTTTTTCATATTTAATAATGATTCATTATATTCATTTAAATTTGTCTCATTAAGAAATGATCTTTTTTCAAGTGATAAATTTGCATTATAATCACGTTTTAATGATGTTAGACTATCCGCATATGTTGAAATAACAATATCAATTTTATTTTTAATTAAAGGTATATATAACTTTTTATATTCACCATATTCTTCTTTACTCATTCCATTTTTTAAATATAATCTATCAACCCAAATTAGTCTATCAAATAAAGATCTATCAATTATAATAATGTCCGGTTTTCTCTCAATCGTCAATTCCTCGCCGTCTGATTTCCAAGCGTTGACGGACGCGATTAACAATTCAGAAGGTGCAGCTCAAAGTATGGCGGATACTATGAACGATACCGTAAGCGGAAAGCTGACACTCTTGAAATCGCAGTTTGAGGGTGTGAAAATCGCGATATTTGATGCTTTGGGAAGTTCGCAGTTTAAAGGTGTTCTGCAGTCCATGTGTGACGGATTGTCGGCTATAACACCGTATGTAACTGCACTTACAGTGGCAATAGGAAACGGATTATTCGCTGCTATTCAGGGGATTTACAATATTGCAAGCACTGTGTTTAATGCGGTTAAAACAGCAATAGAAAATAACGAGCCTGCAATAGAGGGACTGCGTTCAGCGTTTGATAATGTAAAAAACTCTATTGTAAACGCATTCAGCGGTAACGGCACTGCACTTATACAGACACTCGCAAATGTTATCGTGCCGAGCCTTTGTAACTCGCTGTCAATGGTGATGAATATTGCATCGGGAGTTATATCCGCAGCAAGCACACTATCTCCCGTTATAGCCGGAATAGCCGGAGCAGTTATGGCATACAAAATTGCGGTTACTGCGGCAAACGTTGTCGAGGGTATCCGTAACGGACTGATTGCATTTTCGGCTGTTATGACAGGAACACAGGCAGCGGCGTTCGCACCACTTACCACAGCGACCATTGCACAAATTGCCGCAACGCAAGCCTTGAATGTTGTAACAGGAGCATTCGGAGCGATTATGACCTTTGTAACATCTCCGATTGGACTTGTTGTAATTGCTATCGGTGCGGTAATTGCTATTGGTGTGCTTTTATATAAGCATTGGGATACCGTAAAAGCAAAGGCACTTGAGCTTTGGAACGGCATGAAAAATGCTTTTGAAAATATAAAGAATGTTGTGTCCGAAAAATTTAACGCTGTCAAAAATGTTATGGGAAATGTAATGGACGGTGCGAAAAATATCGTATCGCAAAAGCTTAATAACATCAAAAATGCCTATACACAGCACGGCGGTGGTATAAAAGGTATTGCCGCCGGATATATGACCGCTTTAAAAGAATATTATACAATCGGCTATGATGCGATAAATGCTCTGACGGGCGGTAAGCTCGGACAGGTGGTTGAGAGTGCAAAAGCAAAGCTTGCACCGATGGTCGGTGCAGTAAAGGAAAAGCTGACAGGAATTAAGAACGCTTTCGGAGGTGCATTTTCAAA
>OLWA01002215.1_pt1 | contig 17822 bp, 18 predicted proteins | sample 1673251 | NCBI WGS metagenome assembly OLWA01 (sample SAMEA3178937, study PRJEB25190) | human gut metagenome | biome: human gut; feature: human-associated habitat; material: faeces | place: Austria | collected 2013
TTTGCAAATATAGGCTTACAGTTAGATATCTCACAATATAAAAAAACTGCGGAAGATCTGCTTTTCAACAAATCACTGCCGGGAGACCTGAATACCTCCCAAAGTTCTTTTGCACTTGATTCCTCTTCCAATTCAGGTGAAATCATGATGACCGCAATGGGACAGGGAAAGACGACAGTCAGTCCTTATCATATGGCTCTCATCGCAGAGGCAGTTGCCAATGGTGGAACCGTTATGCAGCCTTATCTTGTGGAATATGTAACCAACTATACAGGAACTCAGATCCGCAAAAATGTTCCAAAAAGTTACAAAAAAGTAATGACTTCCGATGAAGCCGCACAGTTGAAAGAATATATGTCTGCTGTAGTAGAAGAGGGAACTGGTGCTGTACTCCGTGGCAGAAGTTATACCGTTGCCGGAAAGACCGGAACTGCTGAATACAGTATGTCCGATGGAGAGAAAACCCATTCCTGGTTTATGGGATTTACCAATGTAGACAACCCCGAACTCGTCATCAGTGTGATTACCGAAGGTTCTGACGGAAGTTCCAGTGGTAAGGCAGTATCAATTGCAGGAGAGATTTTAGATTCTTATTATAATTAGAATTAGCAGGAAGGCGGCAGGTATGCAGATTACTTTTTACTGTCATTTATATATGAGCGAAAATCTGAAAAGGAAAGAAGCGAAAATTAAAAAGAAGCTGTCAGCCAATAAACTCCAGCCCTCCATTTACGTTATTGCTTTTTCTCAGAGTCCTCAGAATCAACTGGATTTTTTCCCTTCCCTGCTCTTAAAGCAGCACATTTACGAGGACAGCCCTCTATTTGTGGTCGGACTGGCTGACGGATATGACAGTGCTTTGGAGCTGATCCGGCGGATTACAGAGGAAGTTTTCGCTGCTACCCGGAGTGCTGATATCCGGCATTATATCCTGCAGAAGCACAATGAATCCATAAAAGAAAACCGGAGGTGTCAATGATACATATTTTCTTTTTGATCTTAAAAATACTTGGCATGATCCTGTTAGGCATTTTAGCTCTTCTTTTGCTTGTGATATTGCTTGTGCTGTTCAATTCTTTTTGTTACCGGGCAAACGGAAGAGCTGATGGATCTGTTGATTCTGCACAGGCAAAAGCAGTTTTTCACTGGCTCTTTCATCTGATTTCAGGAACAGTCTCATATAAAGAGAGCAGATTTCACTGGCATATCCGTATTGCGTGGAAACACTTCGGGAATGACATTCCAGCCCCCTATTCTTCTCATCAGGAAGAAGGAAGCAGTGAGAATACCGTTCCTTCCTCTTCGCATCACAAAGAGGATAGTACTGACGATATCATTCCCGACAAATTTCACCAGGAAAAGAAGAATGGTGATACTATCATTCCCGACGCTCCTCCTCAAATAGAGAAGGAACGCCTCAGTGGCTCTTCTTATCAACAACAGACTCAAGCTGATCCAGAGTCAAAAAGCCGGATAGAGCGGTGGTGGAAAAAAGTCAGGGCAATAGCAGAAAAGATAAAATGTACATTTGTCCGGTTCTGTGATAAGATAAGAGCATTAAGAAAGAAAAAAGAAAAGCTGACAGCATTTCTGACCTGTGAACCACATAAAAAATGTTTTTCAAAAGTGATTTGCGAGGGGAAGGAATTTCTTTTCAGAATCCTTCCCAAAAATTTTTTACTGAAAATACACTTTGGATTTGAAGATCCTTCCGTTACCGGATATGTTCTTGCAGGACTGAGTATGGTATATCCCCTGATTGGAGAACATACAGATATTACTCCTGATTTTGAGAACAAAGTACTACAGGGAGATTTTTTTGTCCGTGGAAAACTCAGGCTCATTCATCTTGCAGTTCTGATACTGAAGCTCCTGGCAGATAAAAATGTCCGGATCACTTATCAGCATTTTAAAAAGATTAAATTATAAATTTAAGGAGGACGCAATTATGGCAGGCTCAAATAGTTTTAAAGAAACCGTAGAATCTCTTTTTCATGGAATGGACAGTGTGATCACTTCAAAGACTGTCGTAGGAGAGGCGATCCACATCAACGGAACGATCATTCTCCCTTTAATGGATGTTTCCTTTGGAATTGGTGCCGGTTCGTTCAATGCAGACAAAAAAGAAAAGGGAATGGGTGGAATTGGTGGAAAAATGACTCCAAGTGCTGTTATTGTCATTCAGGACGGTAAGACAAAGCTTGTAAATATTAAGAATCAGGACACTGTCACGAAACTTCTTGATATGGTTCCGGATGTGATCGATCGGTTTACTTCCAAAGATGAAAAGCTCTCTGAAGATGATGTTGCTGATATTCTTGATTCTGCAGATGAGTAATTCCATAGATGAATCATCTCATATGTCTGGAAACTGAAAGCTCCTGTCATCTTGGCAGGAGTTTTTTCATATATTAAATCAACCGACTTTTGAAAGCAGTAATTCTATTTTGAAAAGACTGGTTGGTTTCGCATTATTCTGGCTCTCGGTCGGCATGGTGATCATGATGTTCCTTTCTGATATTTTCTGGGGAACAGTACTGGTGATCATGTGCCTGATCCTTGCTTATTGTCTTTTTTGCAAATGAAAAAGAGCTGTATCTTGATCACTCAGGATACAACTCTTTATTCCGTGTCATTCTTAATCATCAATTCTAATGAACTGTCCTGCAATTAAGCACGCTCAACGCGTCCTGACTTCAGGCAGGATGTACATACATACATTTTCTGGGATCCGCCTTCTGTCTTAACTCTTACAGACTTAACATTTGATTTCCACATTTTTGGTGATTTTCTATGAGAGTGACTTACATTGTTTCCAAAATGAGCACCCTTTTCACAAATAGCACATTTAGCCATGACTGCACCTCCTAACAATCTGAACTGGTCATTTAGACTCATAACAATGATATTCTAACAGAACCCAACCACAAATGCAAGTATTTTTTTAAAAAATCAAAACTGTATTGTAAAACGTCGGAACAGATAGTATAATAAGTTTGTTATTTATGGTAAAAACCAATAGAACTGGAGGTAATAAATGATGAAGGGTAGTATGAGCACAGATCTTGGTATCATTACTGTTAGTCCTGATGTCATTGCGAAGTATGCCGGATCTGTAGCGATCGAATGCTTTGGTATCGTAGGTATGGCTGCTGTCAATGTAAAAGACGGGCTGGTGCATCTTTTAAAAAGAGAAAGTCTCACGAGAGGAATTAAAGTCGGAATTTCTGATGAGAATATTCTCACCCTGAATTTTCATGTGATCGTTTCATACGGTGTGAACATTCTTTCCGTTTCGGACAACCTTATGAGCAATGTTAAATATAAGGTAGAAGAGTTTACCGGCATGAAAGTTGGTAAGATCAACATCTTTGTAGAAGGTGTTAGAGTCATAGATTAAGGAGGATATATCGTGGCAGTTAAGACGATAAATACAGAGATGCTTCAGAAGATGTTCCTTGCAGGTGCAGCCAATCTTGAAGCAAAGAAGGAGATCATCAACGAACTGAACGTATTTCCTGTTCCAGACGGAGATACAGGTACGAATATGACGCTGACGATCATGTCAGCAGCAAAAGAAGTAAAAGCTTTAGAGAATCCGAATATGCTTGCCATTGCAAAAGCAATTTCGTCCGGATCACTGAGAGGTGCCCGCGGAAATTCGGGTGTTATCCTTTCCCAGCTTCTTCGCGGATTTACAAAAGAGATCCGTGAATATGACGAGATTGATACATCCATTCTCGCAAGAGCATGTGAGCGTGCGACAGCCACTGCATATAAAGCAGTTATGAAGCCAAAAGAGGGAACGATCCTTACGGTTGCAAAGGGAGCTTCCCAGAAAGCAGCAGAACTCGCTGAGACGACAGACGATCTGGATACTTTCATTTCAGAGGTAATCGCTTATGCTCAGGAGGTTCTTTCCAGAACTCCTGAGATGCTGCCTGTCTTAAAAGAAGCTGGTGTAGTTGATTCCGGTGGTCAGGGACTTCTTGAAGTACTGCATGGTGCATACGATGCTTTCCTCGGAAAAGAGATTGATTATTCTGCAATTGAAGCCACTTCCGGAACTACAATGGTAAAACCAGGACAGCAGGCTGAGACAGATATTAAATTTGGATACTGCACAGAGTTTATCATTATGCTTGAGAAGGAGTTCACTTCAAAAGATGAGGCTGAATTCAAGGCATATCTTGAGTCTATCGGTGATTCTATCGTATGCGTGGCAGATGATGATGTCGTTAAGATCCATGTTCATACGAACGATCCGGGACTTGCCATCCAGAAAGCACTTACATTTGGACAGCTTTCCCGTATGAAGATCGACAATATGCGGGAAGAGCATCAGGAAAAGCTGATCAAGGACGCTGAAAAGGTCGCAGCACAGCAGGCTGAAAATAAAAAGAAAGAGCCTCGTAAACCGGTTGGATTTATTACCGTATCCATCGGTGACGGCATGAACGATATTTTCAAAGAGCTTGGAGCTGACTATATTATTGAAGGTGGTCAGACGATGAATCCGAGTACCGAAGATATGCTGACAGCGATTGACCACGTGAATGCAGATCATATCTTTATTCTGCCGAACAATAAAAATATCATCCTTGCCGCAAATCAGGCTCAGTCCCTGACTGAAGATAAGGATATTATCGTAATTCCAACCAAGACAGTACCACAGGGAATTACTGCCATCATCAATTATATGCCGGAAGCAGATGTTGATACGAATATCGATGCTATGAATGAAGGCATTAAAGCTGTTAAGACAGGACAGGTAACCTATGCAGTCCGCGATACACGAATCGATGATAAAGAGATCCATGAGGGAGATATCATGGGAATCGGTGATGCCGGAATCCTTGCTGTCGGACAGTCTGTCGAAGAGACCACTAAAGAGATGCTTGCTGATCTTGTTGATGAAGATACAGAACTGATCAGCCTTTACTATGGTCAGGATGTTCTGGCTGAAGATGCAGAACGTTTTTCAGCAGAAATAGAGGAGCTTTATCCTGATGTAGACGTAGATGTTCATTCTGGCGGACAGCCGATCTATTATTACGTTCTGTCTGTTGAATAAATTTTGTCAGATCAGGCAGTTTTGCCTGTATTATATCATTAAAAAACCGGAACACTTCTCATAGGCGAAAGTGCTCCGGTTTTTGTAATCAGAATCAGGAGAAAAAGACATGAATAAAAATGCCGGGATCAGCACGTTAAAGGGGATTGGAGAAAAAACCGAAAAATTATTCCTTAAACTTGGTGTGGCCACTGTTGATGATTTATTGCATTATTATCCGCGTACCTATGAGATCTTTGGTCCACCTGTTCCTGTCAGCGAAGTTCAGGAAGGACATATCTGCACCGTTTCCGGTGCTGTTTTCGGACGGATACAGGTGTCCGGGACAAAAAATATGCAGGTGACAACTCTTTATTTAAAAGATCTGACCGGAACTTTAAAAGTGATCTGGTTCCGTATGCCTTTTTTAAGGAATACATTAGGCAGGAGCGGCCCGGTCATTTTACGTGGCAGAGTGGTTCGTAAACGTGATGGACTGGTCATGGAACATCCACAGATCTATGATCCTGCTGCCAGATACAATGAAAAACTCCATTCCATGCAGCCGGTATACGGACTTACCGCAGGACTGACCAATAATGCCATCATCAAAGCTGTCCGTCAGGCACTGGAAAGTAATTCCATACCCGAAGATTTTCTTCCTGAAGAACTGGAAACTGCTTACGATTTTCCCCCTTGCGAGGCAGCACTGTATGAAATGCATTTTCCACATTCCAAAGAGACTTTTATTGAAGCAAGAAGACGCTTTGTCTTTGAAGAATTTCTCACCTTTGTCCTTTCACTGCGATATGTAAAAGAATCCGGAGAACGGATGAAAAATCACTTTACTATGAAGCAGCAGCCTGCCATCGATACATTTCTTCAGTCTCTTCCCTATGAACTGACTGCTGCCCAGATGCGGGTATGGAATGAAATCCAGAAAGAGATGACCGGAGACTATGTCATGTCCCGCCTGGTACAGGGAGATGTCGGTTCAGGTAAGACAATCGTGGCATTTTTAGGGCTTCTGCTTTCCGGACTCAACGGCTATCAGGGTGCATTAATGGCTCCGACAGAAGTGCTTGCCCGGCAGCACTACGAAAAAATTTCCGGGATGCTGGAACACTTAAAGCAGAACTTCTGACCGGATCTATGACTGCAAAGCAGAAGCGTGAAGCCTATGTCCGGATCGAATCCGGTTCTTCTTCTATTATCATTGGAACCCATGCACTGATCCAGGAAAAAGTGAACTACAGAAACCTTGCCTTAGTCATCACAGATGAGCAGCACCGCTTTGGTGTCAGACAACGGGAACAACTCGCAGGCAAAGGACTTACACCACATATTCTCGTCATGAGTGCAACACCTATTCCACGAACCCTGGGAATCATTCTTTACGGAGATCTCGATATTTCCGTGATCAATGAACTCCCTATGAACCGTCTTCCGATCAAAAACTGCGTGGTTGATACAGGCTACCGTCCAAAAGCTTACGCTTTTATCAGGCAGCAGACAGAACTGGGGCGGCAGTGCTATGTAATCTGCCCTATGGTAGAAGAAAGCGAAAATCTGGATGCTGAAAATGTTACCGATTACAGTCAGATGCTTCAGGAGATCCTTGGGCCTTCCATCCGTGTCGGCTATCTGCATGGAAAAATGAAAGAAAAAGAAAAAGATGAGATCATGACTGCTTTTGGACGGAATGAGATCCAGGTTCTTGTATCCACAACCGTTGTAGAAGTCGGTATCGATGTGCCAAATGCAACCGTCATTATGATTGAAAATGCAGAACGCTTCGGTCTTGCCCAGCTCCATCAGCTCCGCGGGCGGGTTGGCCGTGGGAAATATCAGTCCTACTGCATTTTCATGACCGCCTCCAGGTCAAAAGAGACAAAAGAACGGCTGGAGATCCTGAATCATTCCAATGATGGTTTTTATATTGCAAATGAAGATCTCCGTCTCCGCGGACCGGGAGATCTGTTCGGTATACGGCAAAGCGGGGTGCTTGATTTTAAAATTGCTGACGTTTTTCAGGACGCAGCACTGTTGCAGGAAGCAAATGCCGCTGCTGAAAAACTTCTTCTTGAAGACCCGGATTTCTCCCAGAAGCAGCACCGGAAACTGAAGGATCATTTGCAGAAAAAGCTGAAAGATCTCATGCTTGAGACAACGCTGTAACCACCAGAACTTACCAGTTTAAATTCACCGTTCCTCCACATACTAACATCGTAACAAAGGCGAACGGAACCAGTGATGTATGATGACCGGCAAAAGCATGGTACATACAGAAACTGGCCGGTCATCTTCGTTACAACAACTCAGGAAAAGCAGTCTTCAGACAGACTGCAGGATGCAAAAGGAGGAAATGGATCATGGCAAGTCGTTCATCTAACAAAGCAGCAGTGCCTGAAGCAAAAGGCGCACTCGACAAGTTCAAGTACGAGGTAGCAACAGAGCTGGGAGTACCGTTGACAGACGGATACAACGGCGACCTGACATCCAAACAGAACGGATCTGTCGGTGGATATATGGTAAAGAAAATGATCGAGCAGCAGGAAAAGCAGATGGCAGGAAAATAACCTGAAACCATCTTCCCGGCTTCTGCGGTCAGTGCAGTCGTAGCCGCGACAGACCAAATGTACGTCAAAAAATACAGCAGAAGCCAAAGAGAAAAGCACTCGGCATTGACCCGGGTGCTTTTTTCTGCTAAAATTCAGCATAGTTAATGATTGGAGGTGTCGATGAATGAGAGTAATTGCCGGCAGTGCCAGAAGTCTGAAACTGAAGACTCTGGAAGGAATAGATACAAGACCAACCACCGACAGGATCAAGGAGACCCTGTTCAATATGATCGCTCCTTATCTGTATGACTGCGAATTTCTGGATCTGTTTGCGGGAAGCGGAGGGATTGGGATCGAGGCTCTCAGCCGCGGAGCAAAAGAAGCCGTCTTTGTAGAAAAAAATCCCAAAGCAATGGAGTGTATCAAAGAAAATTTGAAGTTTACCAGGCTGGAGAAAAAGGGGATCACACTGACCAAAGATGTGCTGAATGCACTGTACCAGTTAGAAGGAGATAAGGTTTTTGATTATATTTTTATGGATCCGCCTTATGATCAGGAACTGGAAAAGCAGGTACTGAAATATCTCGCCGGTTCCTCACTCGTCTATGAAGATACCGTGATCATCGTAGAAGCCTCACTGAATACTGATTTCTCGTATATCGGGGAACTTGGCTTTTCTCTCATCAAAGAAAAAAGATATAAGACGAACAAGCACGTCTTTTTGGAAAAAGCCGGAAAGGAAGAAATATGTTAAGAGCGATTTATCCGGGAAGCTTTGACCCGGTTACATACGGACATTATGATATCATCTGCAGATCCTGTAAAATCGTGGACGAACTCATTGTCGGAGTATTGAATAATAAAGCGAAAATGCCGTTGTTTTCTGTTGAAGAACGTGTTAAAATGTTAAAGGAAGTGACAAAGGATCTGCCAAATGTCAGGATCATTCCGTTTGACGGACTTCTGGTGGATTTTGCCGAACGAATGGACGCAGACATGGTAATAAGGGGACTTCGTGCAATTACGGATTTTGAGTATGAACTTCAGATGTCTCAGACGAATCATAAACTCAGTCCGAATGTTGAAACCATGTTTCTGACGACCAGTATTGAATATTCTTACCTCAGTTCAACTACTGTACGGGAGATTGCAGCCTTTGGCGGAGATGTTACTCAGTTCGTACCACAGGCCGTTGCAGTTGAGCTTGAAAAGAAGATGAAAGAAAAAGGAGAGTGTAACTGATGAGTAGCCGCATTGAACAGATCATTGAAGAGATTGAAGAATATATTGACAGAGACTGTAAATTTCAGCCCCTGTCCCAGACCAAGATCATTGTAAATAAAGAGCATATGGATGAGTTGCTCCGTGAGCTTCGCATGAAGACTCCTGATGAGATCAAGCGTTATCAGAAGATCATCGCGAACCGGGATGCGATTCTGGCAGATGCAAAAGCAAAAGCAGATGCTATGATTGAAGAAGCACAGGTACAGACCACCGAACTGGTCAGTGAGCATGAGATCATGCAGCAGGCTTATGCACAGGCAAATGAGATTGTTACTCAGGCAACTGCCCAGGCACAGGAGATCATCGACAATGCAACCATGGATGCCAATGAAATCCGGATTGGTGCGATCCAGTATACAGATGACCTTCTTGCAAATGCGGAAAGCATCATCGGTCATACACTGGACAGCTATACAACCAAGTATGACGGTCTGATCAATTCCCTGCAGGAGTGTTATGATACAGTCCGCTCCAATCGTGCAGAACTGGATGTTCCTGAGGCTGACTCTTCTGATTATAATTATGATTCTCAGAATGGCTCAGACCAATAGGAAACAGGGATCTATTGACATCTGATGAAATGAATTTAAAAATTGAATTTCGCATACAGTATTGCGAATCCACTGGCTGCCATTGCGGTAGCCAGTTTTTGTATGATATAATCTGAAAGTTTCAGTCCTGTTCCACGGATCATCGACTGCGTCTGTGCCATAGAACAGATGCCTCCCATAGAAGTCAGCCCGATCAGCAACGGATAGGCTGTGCTTATTTCCGGGAATCTTTTCGCAATCATAAGAATCCCATTCGTAACTTCCAGTGTTGAAAGCAGGAGAGTTGCAGCGATATTTTTCTGCCCGGTCTGCTCTGCCAGTTCCAGTAATACAGAAAAAATAATCAAATATCCCCCGACTTTCACGATTGTCTCAAAGCTGTCCATCATACAACTTTCTACACTTTTCTTTTTCATAATATAGTTTCTCTGCATTCCCAATGTATTTCTGCCCCCACCTCTTTTTCTGCCACTTTTGTAAATTTTCCTGAAAGGGAAGCTCATAACAACCGGTGTTCCTAAAAGAATCACCAGGCTCGGAAGCAGAAGCTCTTTTCTGTCCAGCGTTTTCCATACAAGAAAATTCATGATGAAAATCGGACTTGTATTATTGCAGAAAGAAAGAAGATAGGTTCCTTCTTCGACACTTATGGACTGATTTCTGATTAGATCTGCCGTTATTTTTGCTCCCATGGGATACCCGCAGAGAAATCCTGCAACCACTGCAAACGAGCCTTCCCCGGAAACTCGGAATAAAATTCCGAAAGGAACAGACAGTACTTTCGAGATCATCCTGATCCCGCCGGTTGCCATCAGAAGATCTGTGATCAGCAGGAACGGGAACAGTGTCGGGAATAAGATCTGAAACCATAAAAGGAGTCCTTCACTTGCCCCGTTGAATACTTCTTTCGGGTAGCAGAGCATCAGCAGAAAAACTCCGATCATACCAATTCCTGCCAGGCTCTTTTTGGAAAGTTTCTGCTTCATACTCCACCCATTCTGTCATTCCTGTTCTTCTTTCACTATTTTATGATTTTCCTGAAAAAGTATGCAGTTATCCGGCTTCTTTGGCATATGCATTATTAACTTCTTCACTGCAAAGGAATTGAACCAATGACTGCTGTTCTTTCTTCTTTTCGGTCACATTTTCTGAAAAGGCCATGGATCCTCCTCTGTTCTGTTGTATTTTTCTGTGGACTGTTGATTCCCAGACTTTCATTTCTCGCCAGAAAGAATCTTTTAAACCCGACTACCGTTGAAAGCAATGAATTTCGAAGTCAGCCGGTATCTGAAGAACTTTTTCCGATCCTCGCATCCTCTGATGATCCCGGCAGGTTTCTTGGTCTCTACTGGCTTGAGACTCGGTTTCAGGCAGATCCTCACGCTCTTCGTACCTGTCTTACCGCTTTGAATCATTCGGATGAACCGACCGATTTTTCTGTAAAGAAATACGAACCACACTGGGAAAACCTTCCTGACTGGAACGAATACCTGAAACTCTGCCGTGCCATATGGAATGATCTCCGGTATTTTCCGGTTGCTACATCCTCCGATTGTCCTGACTACACCGTCACCTTTGAAAATTCCTGGCAATACGAAAGAACCTATGGAGGGGAACGCCATCATGAAGGTACCGACATTATGGCCTCCGTTAACCAAAGAGGTATCTATCCCATCATAAGTATGACCGATGGAACGATTCAGAACCTTGGATGGCTGGAACTTGGCGGTTACCGGATTGGAATCCTTGCCCCCGGAGGTGCTTATTTTTATTATGCACATCTTGATTCCTATGCTCCTCTTACAGAAGGACAGCAGATTCATGCCGGAGATCTGCTAGGGTATATGGGTGATACCGGATACAGTAAAACCGAGGGGACAACCGGCAGATTTCCGGTTCATTTACATCTCGGGATTTACCTGACCGTCAACGGAAGAGAAGTCAGTGTCAATTCCTATCCGGCACTTCGTCTGACAGAACAATGGAAAGTGAATGCAGTCTATGAATAACTCTTTTCTGAATATCGGTTTCGTGGTATACTGAATGTTATGGAAAATTTACTTTGTAAAGGAGTTACAATGAACTTACCAAAAGAATTTGAAGAAAAGATGAAGACTCTGCTCGGGTCTGAATATGAAGAATATACCGCCTGCTATGATGAGCCAAGGCATTATGGTCTGCGTGTCAATACAGCCAAGATCTCTGTTGAAGATTTTTTAAAGATCGCACCCTGGCCGCTGGAGCCGGTTCCGTGGATCGAGAATGGATTTTACTATGACGGAGATCATATCCAGCCTTCTAAGCACCCATATTATTTTGCAGGACTTTACTATCTGCAGGAACCAAGTGCCATGACCCCTGCCAGCCGTCTGCCGGTGGAGCCGGGAGACCGGGTACTGGATGTCTGTGCCGCACCGGGTGGAAAAGCAACGGAACTGGGAGCAAAATTACAGGGGACAGGTGTTCTTGCAGCCAACGACTTAAGCAGTTCCCGTGCCAAAGGGCTTTTAAAGAATCTGGAGCTTTTCGGTATTGGCAATGTTCTCGTATTAAGCGAAGAACCCGGTAAATTAGTTTCTTATTTTGAAGGTTATTTTGACAAGATCCTGATTGATGCTCCCTGCTCCGGTGAAGGAATGTTCCGTAAGGATAAGAAAATGGTAAAAGCATGGGAAGAGCATGGACCGTCTTTCTTTTCCAAAATCCAGAAAAGCATCATCACCCAGGCTGCACAGATGCTCCGCCCGGGAGGCATGCTGCTTTATTCAACCTGCACTTTTTCACCGGAAGAGAATGAGCAGATCATCGCATGGGTGCTGCGTGAATTTCCTGAAATGCAGCTGATCCCGATGAAAGGATACGAGGGATTTTCCGAGGGAAGACCGGATCTTGCAGACGGCAATCCGGAACTGAAAAAATGTGTGCGTATCTGGCCGCATCATATGGACGGCGAGGGACATTTTGTGGCTCTGATGCAGAAGAAGCGGACACCGGAAATGGATGATGTTTCACCAGAAAAATCATCCGCATATCTTTCGGAAGCAGACGAAGAGCCATCGGATCATGATGATGTAAAAAAGAAAAAGAAAAAAGCAAAAAAAGGACGAAAAGATCAGAAGGAAAGAAATGAGGCGGCAGGATGCACCAGACAGGAAAGGGCCGTTCTGGAGAGCTTTTTTGCCGATGTAAAGGCAGAAGTTGACTGGAAACGCATCGAGGTGCGAAAAGGGTTTGCCTATTACCTCCCGGAAGGTGTGGAAGGTAAAAAAAATCTGGTCTTTGTGCGAAACGGACTCTATCTTGGGGAGATACGAAAAGACCGCTTCGAGCCGTCACAGGCATTTGCGATGGTATTACAGAAAAAAGAATTTGTCTCCAGTATTGATTTTCCGGCAAAGGATGAGCGAGTGATCCGCTATCTGAAGGGGGAAACGGTGGATGTCTCGGATCTGGAATGTGGAAAAGAGAAAGGCTGGCAGCTGGTCTGTGTGGATGGTTACCCGCTCGGCTGGGGAAAACTGGTGAATGGGACGTTGAAAAATAAATATCTTTCAGGTTGGAGAATGAAAGTGAATGGATAGCTAAAAGGAGAGGTGAAAGAAAGTGAACTACAGGGTTGTATTGGCAGATGATGAACCGGAGGTTTTGCGGAGCATACAGAGAACGCTGGACTGGGAAAAGTACGGATTCTCGGTAGTCGGAGCATTCTTAAATGGACTGGATGTACTGGAATTTTTGGAAAATCACGATGTAGATATCGTGTTTACCGATATCCGGATGCCCTTTATGGACGGAATCGAACTGATGCATAAGATCAAAGAAAAATATCCATACATAAAGCTGGTGATCATTTCCGGGTATGATGATTTCCAGTATGCAAAAGAAGCACTGATCCATGGCGTTTTGGATTATATTCTAAAGCCGATCAATGCCAGGGAAATGTCAGAAGTTCTTCAGAAAGTCAAAGACAAAATGGATACCGAGCTGGAAGAAAAGCAGAGCATCCAGAAGCTTCGAAACCTGTATCTGGAAAATCAGCCGATCATAAGGGAAAATTTCCTGAACCGGCTGGTACTTGGAAATATCAAGGCAAAAGCACTTCAGGAAGAAAAAAAGACAGGGCTGATCCGCATGGGAGAATATAAATACTGGGCAACGGCACTGGCACAGATTTATCAGATCGAGCAGAAAGACCATGGAGAAACCATGGACAGCCAGCTGGCATCCATCTACATCCGCAATCTGATCCGAAATTCCATATCGGATGATATTTATTATGAAGCTTTTTACAATCCGCTCGGGGAATGTATTTTGTTTGGTATGAATGAACCGGAAGAAATGGAAAAGATTCTTTTAAAGCTCAATGACATTGCAAAAGAGAGCAAACGTGTGATGAAGATCAAGGCAGCGATCGGTGTCGGAAAGATCAAAGATGAGCTGATCAAAGTGAAAGAATCTTTTGAAGAAGCCAAAGAAGCACTCTCCTACCGCAAAATGTCGCAGGACGGAGATGTCATTTATATGGAAGATATTGACAAATCCGAGCAGGTGATCCTGTTGTTTGATGAGAAAGCACAGGACAAGCTGTTCACGGCAGTAAAATTCGGAAAAGAAGAAGATATTCAGGCCGTGATCAGAAAAATGAAAGAATATCTGATCAAAGCCGATATGAGCAGTAACAGTTATCAGGCGTACAGCATGAGCGTCATCAATGCACTTCTTGTTTTTGCAAGACAGCAGGACCTTGAAATTGAAGAAGTCTTTGACGGGATTCCGAATTATCTGGAGATCATGCAGAAGTATGCCAGTGCGGATACGTTCATGGAATGGCTGGAAGAACAGTGCATCCGCTTAAATGCCAACCAGGGGCGGGAACGTGAGAACAAGGCGAAAGGTATCATTGAAGAGGCAAAACAGAAAATCCAGGAAGAGTTCGGAGATCCGGATATCGGACTGGAAAAGATTGCTGCTGAAGTCGGACTGACACAGACCTATTTTTCCAGCCTGTTCAAAAAAGAGACCGGCATGAGTTTCGTAGAGTATCTGACGGACACCAGAATGAAAGAAGCCATGCGGCTTTTAAAAGAGACAAATGAAAAAATCTATGTAGTTGCCCAGAAAGTGGGCTATCTGGAATCCGGATATTTCAGCCATGTATTTAAGAAAAAATATGGAATGTCCCCGATCCAGTGCCGCAGACAGGGGCAATAGATGGGAGGTTGTATGTGGGGGAAAATCAGACAGGACTTTCGGAAGTTTCTGCCGAAACAGAGTATGCAGAATATTCTGTATGTGATCATTCTGACGCTGACGCTGCTTGTCGCTGTCTTTGTAGGATTTTTTGTCTCAAAGTCTCAGCAGGAAAAGCAGGCACAGATCATCGTTCAGGATAATCAGGAGCTGGCAGAACAGATCAACGTATCTATGTCACAGTATCTGCACAGCATGATGAGTCTGTCAGATACACTTTATTATAATATTATCAAGGGACACGACAGCGGACAGATGAAACAGATGTTTCAGGCGATGTATGACGGCTACAAAGATTATGTGGAGAGCATTGCCCTGTTTCAGGAGGATGGGACACTTTTGCAGGTCATGCCGGCACTGTCATCTGCCGCTTCCTCAGATGTTATGCAGGAAGAATGGTTTTCCAGTGCACTTGAGCGAAGTGAGAACATTCATTTTTTCAGACCGCAGATACAGGATTGCTTTGAACATAACAGCAGTTTTCCGTGGGTGATCCCGATGAGCCGTTTTGTGCAGATCACGCACGGAAATCAGGTGCTGAGCGGAGTGCTGCTCATCAATATAAAATACAGTGCATTATCTGAAGTTTTCAGGAACTCAACAGATGATATGAACCAGTATTCTTTTCTGATGGATTCAAACGGAGAACTGATCTACCATCCCAGGCACGCCCTTGTAAACAGTGGGATTATAGAAAAACCGCCAGAAACACTGGCTGAATATCAGGATGGATCCTATGAAACAGAAATCGGGAAACAGCAGGTGTTCTGCAGTGTCAAGACGGTGGGATACACCGGATGGAAGATCCTTCGTGTGATCGGGAAAGAAGAACTTAGAAGTTATGGGATCAAAAGTACTTTTTTTGTGCTGGCGGTCATCTGCCAGGTAGTTCTGTTTTTCCAGGTTGTCGGATCGTATATTTCAATGGTGCTGACAAGACCGATCTGCAACCTGGAGGAGGATGTCCAACGAATTTCAGCCGGAGAGCTGGATATCAAAGTCCATACTGCCGGAAGTTTTGAAGTGTATCATCTGGGACGCTCTATTCAGAAGATGACAGTCAGGATCAAAAAACTGATGCGGGAAGTGATCCAGGAACAGGAAGCCAAAAGAAAGAGTGAACTGGACAGTCTTCAGGCACAGATCACGCCGCATTTTCTTTATAATACGCTGGACATTGTAGTGTGGATGATCGAGGAAAACCGAAAAGAAGATGCCGCAGGCATGGTTACGGCACTGGCAAGATTTCTGCGTATCAGCCTCAGCAAAGGAAAAAATATCATCACGGTAGCAGATGAACTGGAACATGCAAGGAATTATCTGATGATCCAGTCACTTCGTGCAAAAGATCAGTTTACGTACCGGATTGAAAAAGATCCCGGCACAGAATGTTTTCAGGTCATCAAACTGATCGTTCAGCCAATTGTGGAAAATGCACTTTATCACGGACTGGAAGGGATGTACGGCGATGGTGAGATCGTGATTCATGCCTATACAAAAGACGGGGATCTCTACATTTCTATGAAAGACAACGGTATGGGGATGTCAAAAGAACAGGCAGAGGCACTTCTGGATTACACGAAAGAATTAAAGACGGCAAAAGGAAACGGCATTGGTGTACGAAACGTACACGAGAGGATTCAGCTGCACTTTGGAAAAGAATACGGGGTACAGATCATTTCAGAGGAAGATGAGGGAACAGAAATCCTGCTGCATCTTCCGGCAATTATGTATGGAGAAAAGAAAGAATGAGAAGGGCAAAGAAAATCGGTATTTTGTGCGTGGGGATTCTGATGGTTGTTTTTATGTTTCTCTCGTATTCAAATTTGTTTGGAGGAGAGACGGAAAGAGATATCACAAAAATTTCTGTGATCGGGATCAAGAGAAAAAACAGTCAGGTAGAAGATTTTAAAAGAGGTATTGAGGAAGCAGCAAATGCAAAGCGTGTGGATGTCGAGTATCTGGAGATAGAGGAAGATTATGACACGATCAAAGAGTACATAGACCGTGAGATCAAAAATGGCTCTCAGGCATTGATCGTGTTTTCAGAAAAAGAAGAACAGATTCTCTCTTATCTGCAGTCAGAAAAGAAGAAAATCCCGCTGATCCTGGTGAATCCGGGCGGAACAGAAGAAAAAACGATCCGTGTCTGCTTTGATGTGCAGGATATGGCAGAATGTCTGGCAGAAAAAATCCATCAGAAGCGTCAGGAAGAAGAGCCGGTGGTATATTTAACGGATGAGAAAGAAATGTCGGAGCGAATGTGGACAATCTTTCAGGAAACATTTCAGAAGCAGGGGATTGCAATCGAGAAAAAGAAAATGACACTTCCAAATCTTGCAAAATATCGGGATCAAAAGCAGCAGGCTGTGTTTATCTGCAGTTCTCCAAAGATCACGGAAGAGGCATCAGACTATCTGAAAAGCAAAAACCAGGTCATTTATGGGATCGGTTATTCAGACGAAGTGCTGCAGGGGATCCGGGAAGGGAAAGTGGAAGGTGTTATGGCATACAGCATGTATTCTTTCGGGATTTATGCAGTGAAGTCTGCTGTTTACTCCATAGAAGGAAAGAAAGTGGATCATCTCACAAAGACAAAATGCGAGTGGATCACGCAGGACAATATAAAAGAAAAGTATGATTTTCTGTTTCCAATCTATTGATAAAATCGCAGGAGTTAATGTCCGCTTTACAAGGTGGAAGAAGGAGGCAAAAACAAATGGGGTCAAAAAAGGAACTGCAGGCAGCCATCGCAGTACTTGGTCTGTGCATGCTGGTCTTTGGATGTACAAAGACAGCGGAGAGTGAGAACAGCAAAAAGCAGGTCAAGATCGGGGTGGCTGTATACAACGAAGAAGATGTTTATGTCAGCAAGATCTGCGGTTATCTCGAGGATGAAATTTTTCAGTACGAAAAAGACCATCCAGGCGTGGAGATCCGCAAAAAGATCGCCGATGCAAGGGGCAGTCAGCAGGAGCAGAATGACCAGATCGATCAGTTCATCAGTCTGGACTATGATCTTCTGCTGGTCAATATCGTGGATCGCACCAATGCGGCTGTGATCATCGACAAAGCGACGCAGGCGGACATTCCGGTTGTGTTTTTCAACAGAGAGCCGGTGCG
>OLWA01002218.1_pt1 | contig 17797 bp, 14 predicted proteins | sample 1673251 | NCBI WGS metagenome assembly OLWA01 (sample SAMEA3178937, study PRJEB25190) | human gut metagenome | biome: human gut; feature: human-associated habitat; material: faeces | place: Austria | collected 2013
TTCGTCGTGTCAAATTCCGCCGGGAAGGAGTCTGCAAACGAAAGGAAGGACTTGAATGCGTCCGTTTCAAAGCTGCACGTGCCGGATTCCCAGTCGACAAATTGCGATAGAGAGCTTGCAAGGCAGGCAAAGACGACGGTGTCTTTCGTGTAGTCGACATTGAAAACCGTCGCGTCGGCGGGAAGCTTTTTCATCGCGTCGTGCATCGCGTCCAGCGTCCACGCATCGTATCCGCCGACGATCTCGTGCTTTCCGGCTGCGCCGATGACGGAGAAGGCGGTAGGCATCTGATAGAGCTTTCCGTCCGTCTTGATGGCGTCCAGCACATTCTGGTTAAGCTTTTCTTCCGATACTGCGCTGTCGGCGCGCAGGAAGGGCAGCAGGTCCTCCAGGAAGCCCTTCGCGGCGTACTGCGCGACGGGAAGCTCTGTGGCAGTGAAATCAATCAGATCGGGCAGTTCTATTATGAGGCGGATGAAGAACTGTGTGAGGATTGTGGCAAGCCAGTCTATGCATATTATATAGAAGGTTTTACTCTGAATGGAAGCATGCCGGGAGATGAAGCGATAATTGCACAGGTACAGGAAATAACGGATTCTATGTAGCCGGTTTTGTCGGAAAAAATGACGGAAGTATTACATATTCCTATGCAAGGGGGAGTGTAGACAGTGGATCCGGAAGTGGATTTGCAACAGGAAATGATGAACAGATACTTTATAGTTACTATAACTCTGTAAATACGGGAAATAAGGTGGGATTTGCAGAAAGTACAGTAAGGCTGAAAAAGCAGGATACATACTACGGCTGGGATTTCGCTCATGTATGGACAATGGGAGAGGACGGCTATCCATGTATCAGTCTGCGAGGAGAAGCAGAGGAAGTGGAGATTAAAGGAAGCGGAGCAGAGGATGATCCGTATATCATAGAGAATGAGAGCCAGCTTTTTGCCCTGGCGAGCAATCAGCTTCCGGTCAATGGAAAGAAGTATTATCAGCTTGGAAATGATATTGAGATCACGGCAGACAACTGGACACCGATAGGAAACTATAACCGTCCGTTTAATGGAGTCTTTGATGGTGCAGGACATGTGGTGACAGGGCTGAAGTCTGCGGGAACAGCCTATGATTATATTGGTCTGTTCGGCTATAATGTAGGAACGATTAAGAATCTCACAGTCAGTGGTGAAATTACAAAAGGGTCAAATAATTATGCAGGCTTATTGTGTGCATATAATCAAGGAACAGTAGATAATTGCAGTACAGAGGGTTCTGTAAATTCTACGAATTATAAAGGCGGCTTGATTGGATGGAATGAAGGTGTGATATCTAATTCTAAAAGTGATATCACAATCATTGGAAATGGTGGATCTACAGGTGGTCTGGTTGGAAAAAATACTAAAAGAATCAGTACCTCTTTTGTTACTGGTAAAATATATGGAAACCAATACGTTGGAGGTTTAGCAGGTGAAAATAGTGGTACTATAGAAAATACATATTCTAATGTGGCAGTGAATGGAGCATCATATATAGGCGGTTTGATTGGCTATCAGCAAAATGCTGGAAGCGTTGTAAATTCATATTCGACGGGAAACGTAACCGCAGAGAATTCTTATTGCTATGGAGGTTTAATTGGAAGTAATTATGGAACGGTAGCATCGTCATATTATAATAAGAACAGATCGGGGTGTGAGGATACAGATAAAGGAACTCCTTTAACAAATATGCAGATGAAAGATGAAAGTAATTTTGAAGATTGGGATTTTGTGAATATTTGGGGAGTTTATGATACGATTAACAATGGTTTTCCGTTTTTACAGGTAATGTCTAGTGATTACGAGGATGAAAATCTTGATTTTTGGTATTCTGTGAAAGAAAGCAAGAAAGGTTACGCTTTAACTGATCAGACGATGAATATATATTATAATACAGATGCAGAAAATACAGTCAAATTCATAGTGAATTATATTGATGCAGAAGCTGCGGATGCAAGTAAGGAGATAGAGGCTTTTTATGATAAAGAAAAAAGAGTCTTTATGGGAAGTTTTGCGATTGCTGATGGAATGAAAGAGATAACATCAGTTAAGGCTGTTATTTCTGGGGAAGAAGAAAAAGAAGTTGCTTTTTCTTCAAGCTTTTGGTATCAAATGCCTTTGAAAATAGAAGGTATTATGAATGTTAAATTTAATTCAGATATTATTGAAAGCACAGATATGACTTTGAAAGTTTTTAAGGGAAGCCGCTGTGTGTTTAAATCAAAGCTGGATGGAGAAGCAACAGATATTATACATTCTCTTGCAGAGGGTAGTGATTACCGGGTTACTGCACTTGGTAATGGTATTGAATATGCCAGTGTTGATGATATTACTGTAATTCAGGGACAGCAGATAACCGTTGATTTTACAGATGTACCGAAAATGGCATCATTAAATGTAGAATTTGATTCGGAGGGGACTGAAGTATCCAATAAGGGGCTGAAAGTGGTGTTTTATGATAAAACCATTGGTAAGTCGAGATTGTTGGGAGAAGGTACTTCGTTGAATTATCTGTCAGAAGGAGATGTGATTGGTTATTCGCTGGCATTAAGCAATGAACTAGCCAAGACATATAAAATGGATAGGACTGTTAATTTAACTACTTTGAAAGCAGGTGAAAATACAGTCAAAGTGGAATTGAAAAGATTTCAAAATACAGATATAACAGGTGTGATCTATGAGAGTGATGGAGAGACTGTGGTTCCCGGAGTAAAGGTGACGGCAGTTCAACAATTGAATGGTATTCATTCTACCACTTTTTCGGGCAGTACAGATGCGACAGGAACAATTAATTTAACAGGAAAAGATGTATCAACAACAATTACTCTTTCCAAAAATGGATATACGACCACTTCTTTTGAAGTAGAAGAAGGGGAACTGGATCATTTTACACATCAGATAGAACGGACACAGGGAAGAATTCAATTTGGAATATCCTATATTCAGAGCACAGAAGAAACAGAGACAGAGCTGTCTGAAGAGTATAATTTGGTTCCTGATAAAATTAGTATTTACAATGAATCACAGGATATAGAGATTTCAAATACTCAAATTAACTGGCCTAATGTGTATATTGGAACAAAACAAGCAAAGGTTGGAGATGTACTTAATGTAACAATAAATAAACAGGGATATGAAGAAGCTGTTTTGAAAACAACAGTATTAGATAATGGAAATGCATATGTTACCGGAAGTATTTATCAGTATGGTGGAATGAATTTAAATGTGTTGCGTGAAGATGGCATTGTTTCTGATAAGAATCATATCATGGTGTTTGATGAAAAGGGAGTGAAGTTATCATATAAAAAGGGAGTTGTAAGTAAATGTCAAATAAAAAACATGCAGCAAGGAACCTATACTGTAATATGTTCAGATGAGAGCGTTCCGATAAATTTATACAACAGTTTAGAGGAGCTAGAAAATAATACAGATATAGAGGGGCTGTATTCGAGCAAATTAGTGGAAGTTACAAAAGGAGTAATTTCTGTTTGTGATATGGATGTACCTTTAACAGGAGATCAGAATGTATATCTTGATAAAGAAAATACAAGCATTTCCTTAAATAATAAAAATGCAATGATTGGCGATAGCATTGTAGTACGAGCTGCAGTTGCCTTTAAAGCAAATGCAAAAAGAGAAAATACGAAAATTATTTTGAATATTCCTGCTGGTACAAGACTTGTCGACAACAGCCTGACTATTGATGGGAAAAATGCAGATATTGAGGTGAAAGACAATACATTAACACTTTCGGGAGATTCAAAGACAACAGTTATACGGTATCGAGTAAAAGTGCTTAGTACAATAACCAGCAGAGTATTAGAATTCACTGGTAAAACATCATATACAATTGATGGCAAAGAGTATATAAATAGCATAGGTACAGATACACTGGATATCAATGAATTAACCTTGATTGCACCAAAAAAATCAAGAACTAATACAATTATGGCAAGGGGGATAGCAGATAGAAATGCATCAATAACGATATATGATGGAGATGTTGTAGTAGGAAATGTTACTGCAAATAAATATGGTGTATATCGTGTAGAGATAAGCTTAGATAGTGACAAAGGAATGGTACATTATCTGCGGGCAGTCAATAAAGATACGAAAGAGGAGTCGGAGGTTGCACGGGTAACTTGTGGCAGCACACAGACAAGTGTTTCTTCGTTTAAAATAATTCATAATGGAACAACTTATGATGCTGGAGATCCATCTGTAGAAGTGAGAAATTTGAATATCACGATGGTTCCATCGGCGAAGTTTGAATTTATTGCAACCTTTACTGACGATGAAATAGCGTTAGTTCAAACGGAGATAACTCTTACTAACGGAAATGTTGAAGTTGTGGACATGGAATACAATGATGCCATGGGATATTGGCATGGTGAAATTACATTAGACTCCAGCAGAGTTCCAAGTGCTTTTAGTATTGGTTATTTGCCGACGAAGTATTCTCATGATTATTCAAATGGTGGAAGTTTGGAAATGGAAGCTTCTGAGTCAGAAGTAGTATTGGAAAAACATTATGATGATACAGATAAAGAATATGTACAGATAATTAAACACCAATTTGATGTAGCAGATTCGGAGAACAACGAAGTATACGAAATGACATTGCTTGAAGATGATGCGGAGTTTGAATTGTCAGATGAATATCTTTTGACGCAAATAGATGGTCAGGATGTTTATGTGAATAAATATGAGATTTATGGTAAATATGACGGAGTGGATTATTCAGGTTTTGAGTCTTATTATAAACAAGACGATGGAAGTTATGTTCGATATATTCGGGCATACGGTGTGGAGCTGGGGTCATCAAAGATGAAAGTACGGGCTTTGGCCGATGACAGTGATGCAAATGGAGAAAAAAAAGAAGGGAAGATATCAAAGTTTTTTAAGGAGCTTTTTAAAGAAAGCAGGAAAAAAGTTGAAGAAAAAGTAGAGGAGAAAGTACTTGAAAATTTGGATCTTAAAGAAGAAAAGTCAGCAATGGCGAAAGTGAAGACAGCGATAGATTTCCTTCAAAAACAGACGAGTCTTATTAATAAAAGTAAGGATGATGGTGAGGTCAAAAGGGCAGCAAAAAGTTATCAGGATAGAATGAAAGTCATTATGGAGAATGGCGGACCGGTCGCAAAAACAAAGGCCAGTATATATTATCATGAGTTGGAGGCGTATGTGTTTTTGGAACAAGCATCCAAGGGGATTGACTGGTGTGCGGTGATTTCAGACCAAAGTATAGATCTGGATACGGCATCCTTCGGGGATAAAATGTTGTACAAAAAAGTTATCACCAAGACTGATAAAGAGATAAAAAAGAAGTTGGATGAAAACTACAATGCAATGAAGGAGCTTGCAAGAAGCCAGATTGACAAGCAGTTTTCTGCACTGATCAAGGCAATAAGTGAAGATAAAGATTTATTAAATGCACTTAAAGAATTGGAAAAAACCTATACAAAGGCCAGAACGAGAGGAGGAAGTAGTTTAGGAGGACAGGATGAAGAAGGTGATGAATTATTAACCTCTCAAAAGGTGTCTACTGCGAAGGTATCGGTTGACCCAAGTGGGTATGTATATGAAACATTTGAAGATAATCGTATACAAGGAGTCACTGCTACTTTGTATTATGAAAATGATGCTGGTGATATGGAAGTGTGGGATGCGGAGGAGTACAATCAGAAAAATCCGTTAATCACAGACAATGATGGAAATTATGCATGGGATGTTCCAGAAGGACTTTGGCAGGTTGTTTATACAAAAGAAGGGTATGAAACTGTTTATAGCGAAAAGATGATTGTACCGCCGCCACAGTTGGATGTGAATATTGCCATGGTGTCCACGGAGCCTGCACACATCAGTAAGGTGACTAATTTGGGGGACAAACTCAAAATTACATTTGATAAGTACTTGTTGGTTGACAGTATATTAAAAGATAGTATACAACTAAGCCAGTCAGGTGATAACATTGATACAAAGCTGGTGATAAACAAAAATAATATCCGTATGTATAATGATCAACAGGTAACGAAATATGTTGAACTTCAGATTCAAGATGGCATTTTTGAAAAAGATCAGATATATGATGTTATGTTGAAGGAAGGAATTGAAACATATGCAGGTGTGCCTGTGGGAAAGGATATGATTCAGTATGTTGCAGACAGTGCAGCGAAACCTATAAATATTACAATTCCAGATGGGGTGAGAGTGTATTTGGAAGATTCGGAAATAACAGCCGAAGACGGACTGTATCAAAATGACAGAATTAAAATATCGGCAGACGTATTGGATGGATATAGAATTGCTTCATTGAAAGTGAATGAGAAAGAGATAGAAAATGACTCTTATGTTACAGTAGGTAATGAAGATATTGTAATTACCGTGTCATACCAGAAGATTTCTGATGGTACAGAGTATTTGGTTCGATTTGATTCGGATGGCGGTACTGCAGTTTCGCGTCAGTATGTAGCGGAAGGAGAAAAGGTACAAGAGCCAGGTGCACCACAGAAAGAGGGATATATATTTGTTGGATGGTATTTGGGTGATGATGAGTATAACTTTGAAAATGGTGTAACAAAAAATATTATTTTAAAGGCAAAATGGATAGCCGAAACAGAAGTGACAGTTAGTCCGGCACCATCACAAAGCCCAGGTAGTGTAATTACTCCAATACCAACAGAACCGACAGAGATAACGGCTAGTCCGGAGCCATCGGATGATATAAATGTTGTGATCAGCCCAAGTCCGACAAAGACGCCGGGTGTTATGGCTAGTTCAAAACCTACGAGAGTACCTGCTGGAACGATGAAACCGGTGATGTCAAAAGAGCCTACTGTAAGTGATACACCGATCCCTAACGTAACGGAAGAACCGGATGAAACTGTGAATCCGGGTGTAACAAATGAACCGATTATTACATCAGATCCTAAAACAACTCAAGATCCAAATGGGATGGTGACGGTAAATACAACAGCACGGCCGAATGTGACCGCTACACCGAATATAACTGTAAATCCTAAGAAGAAGGATGCGGTAAAAACGGGGACTGTGTTAAGGGATGAACAGGGCACAACTTATAAAGTAATAAAAGAAAAGGAGGTTGAATATACAAGTCCGGACAATGATTCAGTAACAAAGATTGTTGTACCAGATACAGTTACAATAGATGATGTGGAATATAAGGTTGTTTCTGTGTCAAAGCAAGCATTTTCCGGATGTAGCAAATTAAAGACAGTCACATTTGGAAAAAATGTAATATCAATTGGTGACAAGGCATTTTATAATTGCAAATTATTGGTCAAAATTGTAATACCAGCTCGAGTGGTTAAAATTGGAAAGCAGGCATTTGCTAGCTGTAAGAGATTGAAATTTATTACGATTAAAACATCAAAATTGACAATGAATTCAGTAGGAGCAAAAGCATTTAAAGGTATTTACAAGAAACCAGTTGTAAAAGTGCCAAAGAACAAGAAAAAGGCATATAAAAAATTATTGAAGGCTAAAGGATTGCCGGGTGGGGCAAAATTTAAATAGCTGGAGAATTATGTTATTAATTTAATAACAAAAAGAACCTCAAACAGGGGTTCTTTTTGTTATATAGTTAAAGTTTATAAAATGGTGGAAATAAGAAAAACAACTTTTTTGATAATTCCTATTGACAAAGTATGAAAAGGGGTGTAATATATCCCTAGTAAGTCGATAGAGATTAAAGGAATTGGAGAAAACAAATGACAGAGTATGGATTTAACACAATGCTTTTGCACGGTGTACCACAGGAGGATCCTTACGGAGCCACCCATACACCGATCTATCAAAGCAGTGCCTTTCAGCACAAAAGTGCCGAAGATCTGGAAAATATCTTCACGAATAAGGCGATGGGATTTTCTTACACCCGGATCAATAATCCTACCGTGGAGGCATTTGAAAAGAGGATCACAAAACTGGAGCACGGAGTGGCAAGCGTTGCATGTGCCTCCGGAATGGCAGCATTATTTAATGCACTGGCCAATATCCTGCAGGCCGGGGATGAGGTGGTTGCGGCAGCCGGACTTTACGGCGGCACTGTGGAGCTTTTTGAGGATCTGGAAAGCTTCGGGATCACTACAAGGTATGTGACAGAGAATGAGCCGGAGGCTTATGAGAAGCTTATCACAGACCGGACGAGAGTGATCTTTGCAGAGACTATCGGCAATCCGAAGCTGGATGTCACAGACATTCAGGCGGTGGCAGATATGGCACATTCCCACGGACTGCCTCTTGTCATAGATAATACCGTGGCAACTCCGTATCTGGTAAAGCCGCTGGAGCTTGGAGCCGATGTGGTGGTAAACTCCTCTTCGAAGTACATAAATGGAAACAGTGATGCCATCAGCGGTATCCTCACCTGGGGAGGAAAATTTCAATGGGATCCGGAGAGATATCCGGGACTTGTACCTTATAAGAAATTTGGTCCAATGGCATATGTGGCAAAGCTTCGCAACGGATTATTCCGAAATACGGGAGCCTGTTTATCTCCGCAAAACGCATTTCTCAATAATCTGGGGCTGGAAACTCTGGGACTGCGAATGCAGAGACAGTGTGAAAATGCAAAGGCACTGGCGGAGTTCCTCAGAGATATGGGAGCAGGACTTACCGTAAACTATCCGGGACTTCCGGAGAGTCCATACTACGAGCTGGCAAAGAAACAGTTAAACGGCGGCTTCGGAGCGATCATCACAGTGAGGACAGGAAGCAGGGAGAAAGCATTTGAGATCATCAACACATTAAAGCTTCCATACATTCTGTCCAACATTGGGGACACCAAAACATTAGTTCTTCATCCGGCATCCACGATCGCGGTTCATCTTTCCAAAGAGGATCAGATCCAGTCGGGAGTGTATGAGGATCAGATCCGGATCAGTGTTGGTATTGAGGATATTGAGGATCTGAAAAAGGATTTTGAAACTGCGATCCGTGCAGTAAACGCATAAATAAGAAAAGATCTGATAAAAGAGGATCAAAGGAGAAAGCTGCGGCTGGCGCAGTTTAAGACATAAAGGGCATATGAAATATGAAAGGATAGGTACAGAACATGGCAGTAGATTACGGAACATTAAAAAAGGGCGGATTTATGAGACAGAAGCAGAAAAATAACTTTTCTCTTCGTATCGCCGTAGTGGGTGGAACACTTACGGCAGAAAATCTCAAAAAGATCGCAGAGGTTGCAGAGGCACACGGTGAGGGATATGTACATCTTACCTCGAGACAGGGAGTTGAGATTCCGTTTATTAAGTTAGATGATATTGATGTGGTGAAGGAAGAGCTTGCCGAGGGCGGCTGCAAACCGGGTGTATGCGGACCGAGAGTCCGGACCGTGACAGCCTGTCAGGGAAATGCAGTTTGTCCAAGCGGTAACATTGATACACAGGATATTGCAAAGAAGCTGGATGAGCGATATTTCGGCAGAGAACTTCCACACAAATTCAAGTTTGGTGTGACAGGATGCCGGAACAACTGCCTTAAGGCAGAGGAAAATGATGTGGGAATCAAGGGCGCCACAAAGGTAGCCTGGAAAGAGGATGCCTGCATCAGCTGTGGACTTTGTGTAAAGGTCTGCCGCGAGGGGGCATTGAAGCTGGAGGATGGCAAGATCACGCTGGATCAGGGCAAATGTAATTACTGTGGCCGCTGCGTGAAGTCCTGTCCGACAGACGCATGGGATGCCCAGAGTGCATATCTGGTATCCTGTGGCGGCACTTTTGGTAATACCATCAAGGAAGGTCAGTATATGCTGCCGCCGATCACCTCAGAGGAACAGCTTTTCCGGGTGACAGATGCAGCAATCCAGTTCTTTGGCGATTATGCAAACGCAGGAGAGCGTTTCAAGTTTACCATTGACAGAGTAGGAAGCGATAAATTATACAAGGTATTAAAGGAGGCATATGATGGCTGAGATTAAGATTGATGATAATGTAGATATTACAGATGTGGTTTGCCCGGTAACTTTTGTAAAGGCAAAGGTAGCACTGGAGGAGCTTGATGATGGAGAGATCCTTGCGATCAGGATGAATGACGGTGAGCCGGTACAGAATGTACCGAGAAGTATAAAGGAAGAGGGGCATCAGATCCTCAAGCTGGAGGACAATGAGGATGGAACTTACACCCTGATCGTCCGTAAGGTAGAAGAAGAGTAGAGAGAGAACACATTACAGAAAGGCATGGTGATACATATGGCAGCAAGAATTAATGAGCAGCAGTTTGAAGAAAAGGTATTGAAAGCGGATAAGCCGGTTTTGGTGGATTTTTATTCGGATACATGCATTCCATGCAAAAGAATGGCTGGTGTGCTTGGTGAGATTGAGGATGATTACGAGGGCAGGCTTGATGTGGTTAAGGTCAATGTAAATTATGAGCAGGGTCTTGCCGGTAAGTACGATGTAATGTCAGCACCAACACTGATCTATTTCATTCACGGAGAGCAGCAGTGGAGACTTACCGGAGTAGCTAAGAGAGAAGAGATCACAAAGCTTGTGACAGATATCTGAAGAGATAAAACAGTGTCCGCAAAACGGGACATATAAAACAAGGAGAAGTGTCCTGAAAACGGGACACAAAATGTATATAAAATATATCCACAAAAACGGACATACCAAAATAAAAAAGACAATGTGTCTGCAGGTTAAGCCAGATACAGGAAAGGGTAAAGGTTATCATTATGACAATCACAATCGCAGGAAACAAGAAAGAGTATGAAGAGGGCGTTACAGTAGAGCAGCTTATTGAGAAGGAAAATGTAGAAAATCCATTGTATGTTACCGTAACGATCAATGATGATTTTGTAAACAGAGAGAAGTTTGGCGAGACTGTCCTGAAGGACGGAGATGCCGTAGAATTTCTTTACTTCATGGGAGGAGGAGCAAGATAATGGCTTTTACAAACGAACAGCTTGAGAGATATTCCCGTCATATCATTCTCCAGGAAGTGGGAGTGAAGGGACAGAAAAAGCTGCTGAATGCCAGCGTTCTGATCATCGGTGCCGGTGGACTTGGTGCTCCGGCAGCACTTTATCTGGCAGCAGCAGGAGTAGGAACTATCGGTATTGTGGATGCGGATGAGGTAGATCTTTCCAATCTGCAGAGACAGGTCATTCATACGACCAATGATGTGGGCAAGGCAAAGGTGAAATCTGCAGCAGAGACCATGGAAGCCATCAACCCGGATGTAACCGTAAAGACATACCGCACTTTCGTAGATTCCAGCAATATTATGGATCTCATTAAGGACTATGATTTCATTATTGACGGTACCGATAACTTTCCGGCAAAGTTTTTGATCAATGATGCCTGTGTTATGGCTAAGAAGCCATTTTCCCATGCCGGTATCATCCGCTTCAAGGGTCAGCTTATGACCTATGTACCGGGAGAAGGACCATGTTACCGTTGTGTATTCAAAAATCCACCGCCAAAGGATGCCGTTCCGACCTGTAAGCAGGCTGGTGTCATCGGTGCCATGGGCGGCGTGATCGGAAGCCTGCAGGCGATGGAGGCCATCAAATATATTATCGGTAAGGGAGATCTTCTCACAGGAAAGCTTCTGACCTATGATGCGTTAAAGATGGAATTCCATACCATTAAGCTTCCGAAGGATGATCACTGTGCGGTATGCGGCGATGAGCCAACCATCACAGAGCTGATCGATTATGAGCAGGCTACATGCGATTTAAAGAATTAGGAAAGCAAGGTGAAAATATGGCGATCACGCTGAAAATAAAAAAGGAAGATTATGAGAAGATCCTGGCACACTGCCGGGCAGGACTTCCAAATGAGTCCTGTGGTCTTTTGGCAGGAGATATTGACGGAGAGATCAAGACGATCACAGATGTATATCTTTTGACTAATATTGATGCAAGCAATGAACATTTTTCCATGGATCCCAAGGAGCAGCTTGCAGCCGTGAAGGATGCGAGAGCCAAAGGAAAGAAGCTGATCGGCAACTTTCATTCCCATCCGGAGTCGCCATCCCGTCCTTCAGAGGAGGACAAACGGCTGGCTTATGATTCCACGATGGAATATCTGATCCTGTCTCTGCAGGAGGCAGATCATCCGGTATTAAAGGCATTTGGTATTGATCCGGAGAAGAATGTTACGATACATGAGATACAGTATATTTGATCATGACAGTATTTTAGCAGTCAGGGAGATCAGATAAACAGATTTTGCTATGATAAACACGACACAGAAAGGATGGTTCCATGAGTAAAGATTTCGAGGTGCGCCGGATCACGACAGACGTGCTGATCATCGGAGGAGGTACAGCAGGCTGCTATGCAGCGCTGACTTTGAGCCGGGATACGGAGCTGTCCATTGTGATCGCGGAGAAAGCGCATATTAAGCGCAGCGGCTGTCTGGCAGCGGGGGTCAATGCTATCAATGCCTATATCACAAAAGGTCATGTATCGCAGGATTATGTGGATTATGCCAAAAAGGACGCTGCCGGCATTGTCAGAGAGGATCTTCTGCTGACAGCGGCAGACCATTTCAATGAAGTGACGGCAGATATGGAGCAGCTAGGTCTTGTCATTCTTAAGGATGAGAATGGGGAGTATGTTACCAGAGGAAACCGCAATATCAAGATCAACGGCGAAAACTTCAAGCCGATCCTTGCAAAAGCGGTGCAGGCACGGGAGAATGTATCCATTTTAAACCGGGTGAATATTACAAAGCTTTTGACGAAGGACGGAACCGTTTACGGTGCCGTAGGATTTTCTCTGGAGGATGAGGCAGCCTACGTGATCGAGGCAAAGGCTGTGCTGGTAGCAACCGGGGGTGCCGCAGGACTTTATAAGCCAAATAATCCGGGATTTTCCAGACATAAAATGTGGTATCCGCCGTTTAACACAGGAGCCGGATATGCAATGGGGATTCAGGCAGGAGCCGAGATGACATCCTTTGAGATGCGCTTTATCGCACTGAGATGTAAGGATACCATTGCACCGACCGGTACTATTGCACAGGGTGTCGGAGCAAAGCAGGTCAATTCCAGAGGCTTTGTCTATGAGGATAAATACGGACTTACCACCAGCGAGCGTGTCTATGGCACGGTCAAGGAAAATCAGCTGGGAAATGGTCCATGTTATCTGCAAACAAGCGGAATTGATAAGGAACAGGAAGAGAATCTCCTGAAAGCCTATCTGAATATGGCACCAAGCCAGACATTGAAATGGATTGAAACCGGAGAGCTTCCGGGAGAGCAGGATGTGGAGATTGAGGGAACGGAGCCTTATATTGTGGGAGGTCATACCGCCAGTGGTTACTGGGTGGATACCAACCGGGAGACAACGATCCATGGTCTTTATGCCGCAGGAGATGTGGCTGGAGGATGCCCACAGAAATATGTCACCGGAGCACTGGCAGAGGGAGAGCTTGCCGCAAAGGCGATCGAAGCACAGCTTGCAGGAAATGCAACAAAGGTCTCCGATGAAAAAGCAGATCAGACAGAGAATGATTCGTCGAAAAAAGCAGTATCTTCTTTGGAGAAGATAAAGAAGTATATCGAGACCCAGGCGGGACAGGAGATTGAGGCTTATGAGAATATCCTGAGTGACCATAAATCCTCCTTTACCGCAGAGGAGCTGGAGGAAGCGATGCAGAAGGTGATGGATGAATATGCCGGCGGCATTTCAACCCATTATCAATATAACGAGAAGCAGTTAAAGCTTGCGGATGAGAAGATCGACCAGTTGATCGCACTGGCGGATCAGCTTGCAGCGGAAAATATGCATGAGCTTCTGTTTGTTTATGAATTAAAGGAGCGCCTGATCGTCTGCAAGAGTCTGATCGCTCATCTGAGAGGACGTAAGGAGACGAGATGGCATTCCTTCAATGAAAATCTGGATTATCCGGAAACAGACGAGAATTATTTTAAATATGTCAATTCCCGTCTGGTGGATGGAAAGCTTCAGATCATCTTAAGAGACATTGTAAAGGAGGGATCCTATGAGCATACAAATTAATCGGCAGAAATGTGTGGGATGCGGACAATGTATGGAGGTTTGCCCCGGCACTCTGATCGAGAAGGAGCAGGGAAAGGCAGTCATGCGGTATCCCAGAGACTGCTGGGGATGTGCTTCCTGTGTGAAGGAATGTCCCGTGGGAGCTATTGGATTTTTCCTGGGAGCAGATATTGGCGGCAATGGAAGCGTTATGACTGTGACAAAAGACGGACAGATCTTACATTGGAATATTCATAAAAGCAACGGACGCGAGGTTACGATCGACGTAGACCGGCGCAGTTCCAACAAATATTAGAAAAGGATGGAGACGACTATGAGTGGATTAACACATTTGGATGAATTAGAGGCAGAGGCAATCTACATAATCAGAGAGGTTGCCGCAGAGTGTGAGAAGCCGGTTATGTTATATTCGATCGGTAAGGACAGCTCAGTAATGCTTCATTTGGCAATGAAAGCATTTTACCCGGAGAAACCGCCATTTCCTTTTCTTCATGTCAATACGACCTGGAAATTCCGTGAGATGATCGAGTTCCGTGATAAAACGGCAAAAGAGCTGGGCATTGAAATGCTGGAATATATCAATGAAGAGGGTGTAAAGCAGGGAATCAACCCGTTTGACCATGGTGCTGCTTATACCGATATTATGAAGACACAGGCATTGAAGCAGGCACTCAACAAATATGGCTTTACCGCAGCATTTGGCGGCGGCCGCCGTGATGAGGAAAAGAGCCGTGCCAAGGAGAGGATCTTCTCCTTCCGTAATGAGTCCCATGCGTGGGATCCGAAGAATCAGCGTCCGGAAATGTGGAAATTATACAATACAGAGATCAACAAGGGCGAAAGCATTCGTGTATTCCCGATTTCCAACTGGACTGAGAAAGATATCTGGCAGTACATTAAACGGGAAAATATCCCGATCGTACCACTTTATTTTGCAGCAGAGAGACCGGTTGTTTACCGTGACGGCAATATTATCATGGTGGATGATGAACGTATGCGTCTGGAGCCGGGCGAGAAGCCGGAGATGAAAATGGTTCGTTTCCGTACACTGGGATGCTATCCGCTTTCCGGTGGTATCGAGTCTGATGCAACCACACTGGATGAGATCATAGAGGAGACTTTAAGCTCCGTAGAATCTGAGAGAACCAGCCGTGTCATTGACAAGGACGGCGGTGCTGCAAGTATGGAAAAAAGAAAGAGAGAGGGGTATTTCTAGGATGAATGGATTATTAAAATTTATAACCTGTGGAAGTGTAGATGATGGAAAATCAACCTTGATCGGACATATTTTATATGATTCCAAGCTGCTGTATGCAGATCAGGAGAAGGCATTGATCCTGGATAGTAAGGTTGGTTCCCGTGGCGGTGAGATTGACTATTCACTGCTTTTGGATGGACTGATGGCAGAGCGTGAGCAGGGTATTACCATTGATGTGGCATATCGTTACTTTACCACGGATCATCGCAGCTTTATCGTGGCAGATACACCGGGTCATGAGGAGTATACAAGAAACATGGCAGTTGGTGCTTCCTTTGCACAGCTTGCAGTTGTAATGGTAGACGCAAAGCAGGGGGTACTGGTACAGACCAGACGCCACGCAAGAATCTGTGCCCTGATGGGTATCCGCTATTTCGTCTTTGCGGTCAATAAGATGGATTTAGTAGATTACAGCGAGGAGCGTTTCAAAGCCATTCAAAAGGATATTAAGGAGCTGGCAGAAAGCCTCGGTCTTTACAGTGTGAAGATCATTCCGGTCAGCGCGACAGAGGGTGACAATGTCACGGTAGAGTCAGACAATATGCCTTGGTATCAGGGTGGAACACTCTTAAATTATCTGGAGACAGTAGATATTTCAGAGCAGGAGAATTCTTCTGTATTTTATATGCCGGTACAGCGTGTATGCCGTCCAAATCATGAGTTCCGTGGATTCCAGGGACAGATTGAAAGCGGCAGGATCAAGGTGGGAGAGACTATCACTACACTGCCGAGTGATGAGAAGGCAACCATTAAGTCGATCCTGAACGGAGATACCGAGGTGCAGGAGGCAGAGGCAGGACAGGCGGTAACGATCCAGCTTGACCGTGAGGTGGATGTAAGCCGTGGCTGTGTGCTTACCAATGACGAGGATCTGCCATACACCAAAAATGTTACAACAACGCTTCTCTGGATGGATGACGAGCCGTTATCCCTGGGCAAGGAGTATCTTGTCAAGCTTGGAACCAAAAAGATTCCGGGTATCTTAAAGAGCATTGAGTATAAGATTGATGTCAACAGTGGCGAGCATATTCCGGCAGACCATGTAGAGAAAAATGAGATTGCCGTATGCCATCTGGAATTCTCTGAGAAGCTGGTTGTTGATAAGTTTAAGACCAACAAGACACTTGGTGAGCTGATCCTGATCGACCGTATCAGCCACGCAACTTCAGCATGTGGTGTGGTAGAGGATGTTTCCGAGGACGGTGAGGTTCCTTACTTCCAGAAGGATGATATCAAGACAGGCGGTTATATCTTCGAGGAGTTCTACTTCAATCTGGAAAACGCATTCCTGTCCAAGGTGAATACACAGGATAAGACATACCATGTAGGTGATACGGTACCGATCGAGGGCGACAGCTTCAAGTATCCGGATTATTTTGATATTCTTGCAGCAGACAGCGATGCCGTTATTCTGATCCGTAACCGTGTTATCGAGGATATCATTCCACTGTCCGATTATCAGTACACAGGACTTCCAGTACTGGATGAGAGAGGTTTTGCACTCCGTATCCGAGTTAAGGCTGATCTGGATAATTATTTATATGAGTACAAGAATCTGGACAAGGAGAACCATTTAGAGTTCTTTAACAAGTGGTCCAAATTTGAGACATACCGTAGAATTATATGCACTGACAATTTCTGGATGATCTAATAATTCTGTCAAGCAAATAAGCAGTGTGGCTGCTTGCAGACAAAGCTGCTTATTTATTTGACAGATAAAAGACATGAGCAAGTAGGACGATTAGTCCGGATTGCGAATGGCTGTTGCGATTTCGAGAGTTCGCAGAACGGAGAAATCGTAATTATTAGAGATATGATATAGTAAAGGAGTTCAGTGTGAAAAATAAATTTTTCACCAAGCGAATGCAATTCGCTTTGCAAATATTGTGCCTGCGGCCCAAAGTTTGCAGGTATCAGGAAAGGTTTAGGTTCTATAATGAAGATTTCTACCAGAGGAAGATATGCTTTGATCCTGATGCTGGATCTGGCGAATCATAATCGCGGCGTGCCGGTGCCATTAAAAGAAACCGCAAAACGTCAGCAGATTTCAGAAAAATATCTGGAGCAGATTATTTCCGTGCTCAACAAAGCTGGTTTTGTAAAGAGCGTCCGTGGGCCTCAGGGTGGTTATCTGCTGAAAAAAACACCGGAGGAGTACACTGTGGGAATGATCCTGCGGCAGACGGAGGGAGATTTAATGTCCCTTTCTTCGGACACCTCCAACGAAATGGAAAAGGCTTCTGTGATCAACCGTGTCTGGGACAAAATGGGAAAAGCGGTTAATGATATTGTAGACAATATTACACTGCAGGATCTTTTGGACTGGGAGGAAGAGCAGACGGAAGAAGCCGGATTTTATGTGATCTAACTGAAACTTCCCACAGCGAATAATCAGGTACGCCCATAATATTTCTTATGTTTCAAGAAAATAAATATAGATTTTTGCCTCAGAGTGTTTACGGATGCCGTGAGGCTGTGACACCAAAATTGACGCAGATCAGTAGGATTTCTGAAA
>OLWA01002221.1_pt1 | contig 17757 bp, 9 predicted proteins | sample 1673251 | NCBI WGS metagenome assembly OLWA01 (sample SAMEA3178937, study PRJEB25190) | human gut metagenome | biome: human gut; feature: human-associated habitat; material: faeces | place: Austria | collected 2013
ATCAGATGCAGGTCCTTTCCGCCGATCAGATCGGTCTTTTCCCGGATCTGAACGTGGCCGATGCCTTGAAGCGTGTGAGCGGCATTACTTCCGACGGAGAGAAGATCTCGCTGCGTGGAACACCGAACAACTTTACGAACATCAACATGAACGGGGAGCAGATGATCGGTACGAGCGAGGGTGGTTACCGTGCACCGTCGTTGCAGTTCATCCCGTCGGATGTTCTGGCGACGATGGAGGTGCAGAAGACGCTTCTTCCGTCGAATGACGGCGATGCCATCGGCGGCGTAATCAATCTGCGTTCGAGCGAGGCGCGTTCGTTGGATCCCCGGGTGAACGTGGATCTGGGTCCCGGTTACAACTTCCTGCGCAGCAAGATGATGTACAACGGCAAGATCGGTTATGAACAGCGTTTCCATCCGACCGACAAGAACCCCTACGGCGTGTTCGGCATCTCGGCCAAATACAGCTATTACAACTCCTGGTCGGGATACGACCGGCTGGATGCCAATGCGTGGAAGGAGGTCGATCTGATGACGGGCGGACCGCAGGGCGAGACCTCGGAAAAGGCCTATATGCCGAGTGATTTCCGCTACCGTTACGTGGAGACGAACTCGATTCGTCAGGGTGGTTCTCTGGTTCTGGACTGGGCGCCTTCGATCAATACGAAATTCGTCCTGATGGGCAGTTTCAACTCCTATGACAACAAGTCCGACCGAAATCGGAACCGGGTCCGCTTCCGCGGTGACTATTGGGACCTTTCGGGGTGGACGGCATCCGATTTCTCGTCGGTGTACGATCCGGAGCTGATCCCCGAACAATTTGGCGATCATGCAATCGGTACGGACCGTATCTCGGAGATGGTGCAGTATACGGACGTGCGGGAGAAGACGACCAACTTCAACGTCAATCTGAGCGGTGAGACCGTGCTGGACAACTGGAAACTCGATGCCGCCGTCTCCTATTCGAAGTCGAAGACCTCCTATGAAAGCATGGCTTATACGTTCTCGACGCCGGATTTCCGGGCCAACAACAAGGATATTGCCGGAACGGGATCTCCGGCCATGATCCTGCCCAAGAAGACGATCGTCGGCTACATTCCGGACGTGACCAGCCCGTATCTGGCGATGAACTATCTGGTTGCCCCCAACAACGGCTACGAAGGACGGGGAATGAAGGATGCGCAGAATTTCGCGTTGACGCTGGTCGAGACCTGGAATCACGTTACGGAGGGTTCGAACCTGACGGCCCGGGCGAATGCGGTACTGAGCCATCAGATCGGTGGAAATGCCTCGACGTTCTCGTTTGGCGTGAAATTCAAGATGATGCGCAACAACGGCTATGTGCCGGCACATGGCGCCGATGCTTTTGCATATTCGTTTGCCAAGGGCGAATACGGCGATGCCGCTTTGTCGCTGACCAATTTCCTGCGGACGTCGCTGTTGAGCAACGACTATCTCGATGGGCACATGCAATATACCTATGCCGTGGATCGGGATAAGATCCGGGCTTTCCGCGACAGAAATTACGACGGCAAACTGTCGCACAACGCCTATTCGTCGAACGAGAGTGTGGATGCCTACTATTTCGATGCCCGGGAAAATGTCTACGCGGCTTATCTGATGGAGAAGGTCCAGCTCGGCAAGTTGATGGTTCTTGGCGGTGCCCGTATCGAAGGCAACCGGGTGAAATATGAGGCCAATACGATTTTCAGCTATGACGGGGATGTCGATCTGGAGACCAATCCGTCGGGCCAGAAGCCTGAAAATCTGCTGCCCGATTCGGACGGTCCGGTCTATACGGCCTATACCAAGACGCTGAACCGGGAGACGATCAAGTACTTGAAGGTTCTGCCCAATCTGCAGTTCAAGTATGATTTGAATTCGTCGGCTGTTTTCCGTCTGGCCTATACGACCGGCTATGCCCGTCCGAATGCGGCGGATCTGGTGCCGAAGATCAACAAGAATATCGATGCCGGTGTCATCACGATGGGTAATCCCGATCTGAAGCCGTCCTATTCGCACAATCTGGACGTGCTGGGCGAGTATTACTTCAAGAATGTCGGTGTATTGTCCGGCGGATTCTTCTACAAGAATATCAGCAAGTTCCAGTATCTGTCGCAGCAGGCTCTCCCGTCCGACAACCCGTATGCCTACCAGGATTCTCCCTTCACGCTGATGCGTATGCAGATGAACGGCGAATCGGCTTCGGTCTACGGTGTGGAGATTACGTTGAACAGCCCGCTGTCGTTCCTTCCCGGTTTCCTGAAGAATCTGGTCTTTACGGGAAACTACACCTTCGTACATTCCGAGGCGACGGTTGAGCGTATGGGTGAAACGTCGTCCGAGCAGACCGTGATCGACCGTCTTCGGTTGCCGGGTCAGGCCAACCATACGGCCAATCTTGCGCTGGCTTATTCCTGCAAGCGGTTCACCCTTCAGGCCTCCTACAACTACATCGGCGAGTATATCATGTCGCTGGGAGCCAATCGCAACATGGATATCTGGAACAGCGGCCGCTGGCAGCTGGACCTGAATGGCAGCATCAATATCTATAAGGGACTGTCGTTCTACGTCGAGGCGCAGAATGTGCTGAACGACAAACTGTTCCAGTATATGGGCGACAAGACGTGCGTGTATGAACTCCGTTACACGGGAGCTACGGCCCGTTGCGGTTTTACCTATAAGTTCTGATTGTCGGCCGGCACGACAATCGGGTCGTGCCGGCCGTTTTTTAAGCATTGGACAATGAGTCGATGGAAGACCATTCTGCTTTTGCTGCTCGTCGTTCCATGGTCCGTGTCGGGAGCGGCCCCATCCGGGTTGCCGATCCGGGAGAAGGCGTTGGGACTGGTCACACGGATGAATGCCAGCCTCGTGCAGCTGCAGAATACGGACCGAAAGGATCCCGACCGGGGCGGCATCTGGTGCCCCGCCTGCGGGCTGTATCATACCCGGGCCGCCGAGGCGATGTATCCGCTGGCCCTTGAATTTTCGATGACGGGAAACCGGCAGCGTCTGCGACAGGCCATGGCTGTGGGAAACTGGTTGATTCGACAGCAGCAACCCCAGGGCGAGTGGCAGGAGACGCCCGAAACCTGGACCGGAACAACGGCCGATCAGGTTTTGATGATGCTGTTGACCTATCCGATCGTCGAACCCCATTTGACACCGGCCGAACGGGAGCGTTGGCTGCATTCGATGGCTGCGGCGTCGGATTATCTGACCCGTGTGATGAGCAATCGTTTCGCCAGCATCAACTATTGTGCGACGACGGCTGCCGCATTGGCCGAGGCGTACGGACGTTTCGGCAAGGCGGAGTATGCGGCCAAGGCCCGAATGTTGGCTCGGATGATCGTGGCCAAGATGAATCCGGAGTGGTTTGTCGAGGGCGAGGGGGCCCGTGTCGGCGACTACAAGTACGGGGTTGATCTCGGTTACAATCTGGAGATGACGTTATGGGGGTTGGCCCGATATGCGAAGCTGCTTGACGACGAACGGGTTTGGACGGCGGTCTGTCGCAGTGCCGCCAATCACCTGTGGTTTGTCTATCCGGACGGAATGCTTGATCTGTCGGCCGGGATTCGTTCGAACAAGTGGATCATATGCGGAAGCGGAACCTCGGACGGATGTCATCCGTTGTTTGCTCTTCTTGAGCGGGAGGATGCGGCCTTCGGGGCGGCTTCGTACCGCAACATGGAGTGTCTCGAACGGCAGTTTTCCCGTTCGGGGCTGTTGGGTTTCGGCCCGGATTACGATTCGGTGTTCGAAACGCCGCCCTGCATCTATCCGACGTTTGCCAAGGCCAAAAGTCTGGCGATGGCTTTGGCCTGGTCGCGTTCGGATCGGATTCCGGCAGTCGTTCTGCCGACGGATCGGGATACGTGTCGGTGGTTCAGGACCCTGAATACGGCCGTGGTTCGCCGGGGAGGCTTCTGCGGAACGGTGACGGCTTATGGCTACAAGGCTCGCGAAGGGGCTTCGTCGAAGTATATGCACCGGCCGACCGGTGGGGTGATGAGTGCCTTGTGGCTCGAAGGCTGGGGACTTCTGCAGGCATCGTCCCAGACCGAATATCATCGCTGGGAACCGATGAGTTTCCCGCAGATGCCGGAGGTTTGTCCGCTGACGCCGCGCATCGAGATGCGTGCCGGTGGGGATGTCTACACGAATCTTTACGAATACGATGCCACGTTTGATTTTCATCCGACGGCCGATTCGATCGTCTGTACGGCCTATGGACGTTTGTGCGACCGGGACCGGCGGCCGTGCGGCATTGCCTACGGGTTGACCCATGTCTTCGGAGACGGGATGCTGGAGAAGCGCTACGAGATTCTGATACAGACCGAGCGGGAGCCCGTCCGGATTATCGAACCGATTGTCTGCCGGCCGGGGCTCGAGATTCGGGTGGTGGATGCCTCTCGGATCGACTTCGTGTGTGGAACGGAGGCCCTGACGCTGCAGGCCCGGGGCGGATCGTTGCGCCTGGATACGGATGATGCGGCAAAATACAGACAGCCCTATCCGGCCTTGACGGCCGTTCCGGTGGTGATCGACATTCCGCACGATGCCGAAGGGGCCCGGACGCAGGTCTCCTTGATTTATCAGTTGAAGCATGAAGAACGTTAGTTGTTTTCTGATGCTGCTCCTGGCGCTGTGCTGCGGCTGGAGCGCGAAGGCCGGGGAGTATCCCTGCGAATGGCTCTCCCTCGGCGTCACGGAGGATCCCTCCTCCATACAGCGGGTTGTCTGGCGGACTTCGGTCGATTGGCCGGTTGCCGTGGCGCAGATCGCACCGCAGACGGGATCTCCCGATCTTGTCTCGCGGGCCCGTTGCGGAACGGTGCTTTCGCGCGAGTATGATGATTATGGCATTCGGAAGATCTATCATGAAGCGACATTCGATGGACTGAAGCCTGCCACGGAGTATCTTTACCGGATTGGCGATGGCGGCAAGTGCTGGAGTGAATGGTTCCGTTTCCGCACGGCCGAAGCGGGGGAGGCCCGGTTTTCGATGATCTACATGGCGGATGTCCAGGAGGGGACGCTGGACCAGTATCCCCGGGTGGTGGAACGTGCTTCGGCGATCTGTCCCGAAGCCGCCTTGTGGCTGTTTACGGGTGATTTGACCAACGATGCCCGCGACGATCAGTATACGGCCTTTTTCAGGGCACATGGGCGGGTGTTGGCCGAGAGAGCGGTGGCCGCCGTGCCGGACAATCATGAATATCACAGGAACGAAGCCGGGCGACGCGATTCGCTGGTCACGACGTGGGGGCATCTTTTCGGCCGTCCCTGCAACCGGACGCCCGTTGAACTGCGCGCGTTGGGGAATGATTGTTTCGATTACCAGGGTTGTCGTTTTATTCTGTTGAACAGCCGTCAGCTGGAGGACCGGGACAGCGTTTATACGGCTTCCGTTCTGCGGTGGACGGAGGAGTGTCTGCGGGAAAATCCGAACCGTTGGACGATTGTGGCCATGCATCAGCCGTTTTATCCGATTGCCGAAGGGCGCAGTTCGTCGCTGATGAGGCGTCTGTTTCAGCCTCTGTTCGAGCGCTGGTCGGTGGATCTGGTCCTTTCGGGGCATGATCATGTCTACAGCCGCATTACGACGCCCGACGGCCGGAAACGGACCACCCCGGTTTATATCACGTCGAATGCCGGTTCGCAGACCTACGCTCCGGCCTATCACCCCTATACGGATCGGATTGGATCGGATCTGCAACTGTTCCAGGTGCTGGATATCGGGCCGGAACGACTGCTCTTTTCCGCCTACGATGCCGGCGGCCGGTTGTATGATCGGATCCGGATTGAGGCGAAGCGCGGCGGCAAGCGTCTGTTTGTCGAACCGGTCGCCGTGGAGGAGGCCATCGAACTGCCGTCCGGTCGTCGGCGGAAATATACCGATGAGCAGTGGCTCGATCTGGAGCAACGCCGGGATGGTTATTGGAATTTGAAAAATCAACAGTTGAAAAAATGCGAAAAATAGGATGGTTGCTGCTCTTCTGCACCGGATGTGCGGGGGGCGGTGTCAATGAAACGGATGTCTGGAGCCAGGTGGGTGAGATCGAGAAACAGATCGTGGCTCCGCAATTCCGGGATGTGGATTATTCGATTGCGGATTACGGGGCTGTGGCAGACGGCCAAAGCGATGCGCTGCCGGCCATCAGATCGGCCGTGGACCGATGTTCGTCCGACGGCGGAGGCCGGGTTGTCATTCCCGCCGGCCGGTTCTTCTGCAAAGGGCCCGTGGTCCTGAAAAGCAATGTCAACCTGCATTTTGAGACGGGTGCCGAACTGATCTTCAGCGCCGATGAGGAGGATTATCTGCCCGTAGTGCTGACCCGCTGGGAGGGCACCGAGGTATACAACTATTCTCCGCTGATATATGCCTACCAGGTGAAGAACATTGCCATTACCGGCTCGGGGGTGATCAATGGTCAGGGTTCGCTGAATTTTGCCCGTTGGAAACCCCTTCAGAAGCCCGATCAGCGACAGCTGCGGGCTCAGGGTACGGCCGTTGTTCCGGTCTGTGAACGGGTGTATGGGCAGGGCCATTTCCTGCGTCCGGCGCTGATCGAGCCCGTAGCATGCGACAATGTCCTGATTGAAGGGGTGAAGATCGTGGATGCCACGTTCTGGTCCATTCATCTGATTGCCTGTCAGAACGTGATCGTGCGGAACGTGACGGTCGACAGCACCAATCTCAATAATGACGGCTGCGATCCCGAATCATCGCGGAACGTGCTGATCGAGGGCTGTTTCTTCCGCACGGGCGACGATGCCATTGCCATCAAGTCGGGACGGGACAACGATGCCTGGCGGATCGGTCAGCCGACGGAGAACGTCATCATCCGCAACTGCGTCTTCGATACGGAGGTGAACGGCCTGTGCATCGGCAGCGAGGTCTCCGGAGGCGTGCGGAACGTATTTGCCGAGAACATTCGGATCAAACATGCCGGCAACGGCCTCTATTTCAAGTCGAATCTCGATCGGGGCGGCTATATCTCCCGGGTTTACGTGCGGAACGTGACCGTCGACAGTGTCTCTTCGGCGCTTGTCCGGTTTGAACCCGACTACAAGTCGGAGAGCCGGGCCGATTATCCGACGCTGTTCCGGGATTTCCTCTTGGAGGACATTACGGCCAAGCGGGCCGACGGGTGTGGTATCGATGTGGCTGGATTCGATGCTCTTCCCGTTCAGAACGTGACGATTCGGCGCTTGACGCTGGACGAAACTCCGGTTCCGCTCCGGATTCGGAATGTGTCGAATCTGTTGCTCGATGAGGTGATGATCAATGGGGAGAGTTTCGATCGTGAGGTGAAGTAGAGCGTCAGTCCCGTCGGGTAAAAGGGCGGCCATCCGGATTCCGGATGGCCGCCCTTGTCACGTCGGAGACGGAGGTTCAATATTCCCGGTAGATCCGGATGGCATTGAGGAAGGGTTCGCCCTCGAGGGGTTGGAACTCGAGACGCAGCCCGTCGCCGTTTTCAACCTGCACCTCGATCTTGATGCATACGGCACGCAGGGCCCCGAACTGTTTGGCAATGTCGACGTCGTGCAGGATTTCGCGGCCGTTGGCCGTCAGGTTGAACCGGCGCTCTTCGTAGGTGGTGTGAATCGGGCCGTTTCCCAGGTTGTAGACCGACTCCTTGCGCGGGTCGACCGTGTTCAACTCCGCAAAATGGAGGTAGACCGCGTATTGTCCGTTCGGAACGTCGGCCCGGAATTCCCGGATCCCTTCTCGACGGGTTTGGTAGATCGGGTCGTTCCGCGTGCCGAGAATTTCGGCATCCGAGGCGGGTACCGAGCCGCGACGCATGAGCGTCCGGTAAACCTTGCCGCCGACATATCCCCAGGAGCCGGGGGTGTAGGGCTGTTCGGCGGCCCAGGTGGTCCCGCTTTCGGGATCTTCGAACATGCGGTTGGTGCCGAGCAGCATGTTGAGGGAGGTCAGTTTGTCGAACGAGGGGTTGCGGTCGTTCCGGTAGGTGCATCGGTACAGATCACGGACCTGGCGGCCCGGAGTCGGATCGCATACGGCCAGTTCGTTTTCGCCCTCGGTGAAGGTGATCTCGAAGCGGGCGATGTGATCCCGGACGGGATATCGCCCGATCGAGTCTCCGTTCATGCGGACCTCGATTTCGCTTGCGTTGGTGTAGCATTTCAGGGTTTGGGTCGGAGCTCCGCCCCGGAGTTTCCAGTCCGAGGAGCAGATGTGCAGGACGGGGTGCTCGCACAGGGTGGCCTGATAGAGATAGTAGGTGTCCTTGCGGCTGCGGTCGAGGCCCGTGAGGCCTTTGTTGTTGACATGGGGAACGGCTTCGCCCCGGTCTTCCGAGTAGAAATCGTTGAGGTTCCAGACGCTTGCGCCGGCTACGTAGTTCGTCCGGAGAATAACGGGCAGGTAGTGCTCGTGATAGAGATTCCCGTATTCGCACGAGAAGTCATAGCGCTCGGGTTGGAAACTGTGTATGCGGGGGTCGACGTCGGCTCCATATTCGCTGACGAGGAGCGTCTGGTTCGGAAACAGTTCATGCAGCACGGCCAGGCGTTTTTCGAAATGATCGAACGTCTCCCGATACCAGCCGTCATAGATGTTGAATCCGAGAATTTTGGGCAGCGAAGCGATGCCCGATTCGATGTAGGTCTCCTGCATCGAGTGGCAGGGCAGCATGGTGTAACGGGTCGGATCCGTGGTCCGGAACGTGGTTTCGAGCGCCGAGGCGATGCGGAAAAGCCAGTCGTAGTAGCGTTTCTTGGCCGCCGGATCGTTCGGATCGAAAGGCGGTTTGAGCAGAACCTCGTTCATGTAGCCCCAGATTGCGACGGACGGGTAGTTGTAGTTCTGGTAGATCATTTCGAGAGCCATCCGGAGGCAGTTTTCCTGAAAGGCTTCACTCTCGGTGATGGCATTGACGATGGGAATCTCGACCGATGTGACGATGCCCAGACGGTCACACATCTGCATGACCACCGGGTCCTGCGGATAGTGGGATACCCGCAGGAAGTTGCCTCCCATCTCCTTGAGCAGCCGGACGTCCCGTTCGTGCATGGCATCCGGCAGCGCGTTTCCCAGGGCCAGATAGTCCTGGTGGCGGTTGGTCCCGATGAGTTTGACCGGGTGTCCGTTGAGCTGGAATCCCCGGTCGGGCGAGAATTCGAAGGTCCGGATGCCGAGCGGTGAGACGATCTGATCCATCTGTCCGTCCGGCAGTGTCAGGGTTGTGTATACCCGATAGAGTGTCGGGGTTTGAATGTCCCAGCGGGAGATGTCGTTCATGCGGATCGAGGTTTCGCAGGCTTGGTTGAGGGCCCCCGGGCGGAGGGTGATCCTTTGCTGTGACTGGGCGACTGTTTTGCCCGATTCGTCTTCGATGCGGTGGCGCAGGATGGCGGAAACGGCTTGTTTGCTGTCGTTGGTCAGCATGGTTGTGGCCGAGATCCGGGCATTCCGGCCGTCTGTCTCCTGCGTGCGCAGATAGACGCCTGACGAGGCGTAATGGGTGGTCGAGATATGTGCGGCGGGGGTGTAGGTCAGGTAGACATCCCGGTAGACGCCGCCGTAGAAGGTGTAGTCGGCCGACAGGGGTGGAATATCGGGGTTGTGCGAATTGTCGACCTCGATGACGAAGAGGTTGTCTCCCGGGGAGACGCGGTCGGTGATGTCGAACGTGAATGCCGTATATCCGCCGGTGTGGCTTCCGACCGGTTGCCCGTTGATGTAGAGGGTTGTTTGTTGGTTGGCCCCTTCGAACTGGAGATAGATGCGTTGTTCGGGGAACTTTTCGTCGATTCGGATCATGCGCCGGTACCAGCCCTTCCCGCGGTAGTAGCCGGGAGTTTCGTCGTCGGTATCCAGCGCGTTCCAGGTGTGCGGAAAGGTGACGGTCTCCCAGAGCCGGTCGTCAAGATCCGTCGCGGAGGCATCCTGCTCCTGAAGTTGGAATTTCCAGGCGTCGTTGATCGTGAAGCGGATGCGTTGGGCCATTCCGCCCTGGGAGACGAGGGCGAATGCAAGTAACAGGAGGATTCGTTTCATGGTGTCAGTTTCGGTTGGTGGTCAGTGTGTATTTGTGTTTGCGGGAGATGATCGGCGCGTCGTCGACAATGGCCGAGAACATCCACTCCGGGAAGAGCTGTTTCAGTCCGATAAGCAGGTGGTTGACTCCCGGGTGCAGATGGAGCGTGATTTTTTGTTGGTCGGGTGCGTACGAGTTGCAGATCGAATCGTCGATCAGCAGTTCATCGTTGCACCGGCAGCTCAACGCCCCGACGTGCCCGATCTGCAGTTCGACGGTACACTCCTCCGCGGCGATGATCTGGGCATAAGCATAGGCGGTGCCGTCACCCGTACCTCTGTAGAAGTTGTTGAAATCCAGGTATAATCCATCCGTACTCTCTGTTTTGGTCCACTTGTATTCCGTGCCGGCCAAAGGGAAGCGTTTGCCCGGAGTGGGGGGATCCGCCGTCAGATGGCTGAAGGCCTGACGGGCGTGTTCCCCGGTGCGCTCTCCGGTGAAATTCCCCGTCGTCAGCCAGAAGCACATGTAACCGTTGATGCGATCCTTCACCTCGAAGCCCGCTTCGGACGCCGATAGCGGCCGTTGCCGGTTTCCGATCCGGTCGAGGGCCTGAATCAGACGGTCTTTCAGATGGTTCACCTCGTCGATCTTTGCCTCGTAGAGCTGCATTCCCCGGTCGTAGGAGTGGCGCTGATTTTCGTACAGCCATAATTCGGAGAAGACCTGCTGCAGCCGCTGCAGCTGTTCCGTGAGCGTGTCGCACGAACGGATGGCCTCATGCAGGGCCTGTGGGGTGTTTTGCCCGTAGAGCGCTGAGATGCGGACCATGGCCCGTCGCGATCCGACCATGAAGTCGTATGCATCGAGTATATGGAGCCAGGCCCGGGCCTCCTCCGCATTGCGGAGCGGCAGTCGGGCCTGGCGGAGGGCCCGGCACTTGGCAAGCAGCGTGTCGGCAGCCTTCAGTTGCCGCAGATCGACCGTGAGCGGTTTGCCGGGCTGGGGTGTAAAGCGTTGGTAGAAGATCCGGTCGTTCATGCCGTTGAACATGGGGAGGTTGTCGAGATCCATCATTCGGTTGTAGAGCGCGGTCAGGCCCGTGACGGAGTCGAACCGAATCAGTTCGTAACGTCGATTGAAAGCATCGTCGGCCGTTGTCCGATCGGTATCCCACATGGTTTCGGCGGCTTGAGCGATCCCGTAGCAGAGATGGGCATGGAAGTGGTAGGTCGATTCGTCCCACGACGTGAGCAGGGCTCCCCGGGCTCCGGCCCGGTAGCCCTGTGTGATGAATCGGCGATTGCCTTCCGCCGCCTTCATGTCGGGGAGCATCCGGTTGGAACTGTGTACGCCGGGGCAGACCAGAAATTTGCGGCCGGCGAAGGGGGTGATCCACTCGGAAAAGTCGTCTCTTGAGTCGTAGTTCCAGGTCAGAATGGTGATGTCCCGCGGCAGCGTTTCGAGCAGTTCGGGGTATTTGAGCAGCATGTCGCCCCACATCATCATCTTTTTCCCCTTATGGGTGAGGATTTCATGCAGGAAGAGCAGGTGCTCTTCGTAGAAGCGGGCGGCGCCGATTTTCCGGACCCTTTTTTCGGATTTGCCTTTTCCGATATCCCAGGTTTCGTCGCAGTTGACGTTGAAATATTCCGAGGGGAAGCAGTCGCACAGTTCGGAGAGTACCGTACGCAGGAATTTGCGCGCACGGTGCGTTCGGGATGAGATCATGGATTCCGTATCTCCCAGGTTCCGGTAGGCCGGCAGGGCCAGAATTTTCTCGAAGTGGCCGAAGCTCTGGAAATTGCCGATCAGCTCGATTCCGTAGGATTCGGCGTAGCGGGCGAATTCACGGATCTGGTCGAGGGTGAAGCAGCCCTCCGGCGGTGTGAAATCCGGGTAGACGGCCGAGCGGATCGTGTTTTCGACATAGAACATGGCGGCGTTGTACTTCAATTCGGCCAGATCGCGGATTCTGCTTTTGACCTGTTCGGGCCGGGGAACGGCACCCCGGCTGATGTCGTCCATAAAGATTCTCAGGGGCAGATGGCTCCAGTCGGCAAGGAGAAGGTCCCGGGGATAACCGGCTCTCAGAAGTTGCTTGAGGGTCTGCAGGGCGGCAAAAGCACCGTGTTCGTCGACCGTGTACAATCGGGCCTTAAGGCCTTCGAGGCGCAGAAAGTAGAGATCGTGGGGGGAAGTCTCCGAAGAGGGCGGGGTCAGACCGGCTGCGGCAATGGCCTCGTACAGCCGATCCGGCGACAAACGGGTCAGTTGGATCTGGAGTGTGTCCTGCGCATCGGGCGAAGCGAGCTGCTCGATTTCCCCGCATACGGCCCGGTAGGGGCGCATGGCGCAGCTGTCCTCATAGAGAATTCGCGTGAACGACCGCGGAGCCGGATCCCCTTTGTCGAGATATTGCTTCGGGGCGGGCAGGACGGGCAGGAGCGGCTCCGAAAAGCAGGGCGGAAGATGACACAGTACGGCTGCCGCCAACAGGAGGAGGCCTCTATTCATGGTCGAAGAGGTGATGTTTCTCGATCAGTCTTTCGAGAAATCCGGCCGTCTCGAGATAGGCGGAATCCAGATCTCCGAGTTCGGTTTCGGCGCCTCCGACGTCGATGCTGAGCTGACCTTTGAATCCGATTTGCCGGAGTGTGTCGAACAACGGGTCCCAGTCGATGTCTCCGTGCCCGGCCGGGAGATGTTCGACCTGTTTGCCCCGGTTGTCCGAGATGTGGATATAGTCGAGTTCGGATCCGAGTTTCAGGAGGGCCAGCGACAGATTCTCGCGCATGTAGTATTGGTTGGAGAGGTCGCAGTTGAATTTCAGATTCTCCATTCCGACGGCATCTTTCAGGCGCAGGAATCCATCGGTTGTTTCCGTCAGGGAGCCGCAGCAGGGGTGCAGGTAGTATTTCAGACCGTATTGAGCGGCGATCGAGCAGGCTTGTCCGATTGTCTCCACGAGATCGTCCCAATAGGTTTTCCAGTTGAAGGCACGGGGCAGACCTACGCGTCGCAGCAGTTCGGGGGCGTAGTGGCGGGAGACGGGAAGATCGGCCGGAAAGTCGTAGGGTACCAGCGGACCGTTGTCCAGTACGGCCGGAGCTCCGAGCTGGACGGCAATTTCGCAACCTTCCCGAAAGTTCTCCAGCGCCTGTTTGCGAAGGGCGGCGTGGACGGATCCCAAATGGGGAAGCACCGTGCAGAAAACGGCGAGTGACAGACCGTTGTCGGTGAGGGCCTTGCGGATGACCGGTATGTTCCGGGCCGTTTCGCGGAGGTGATCCTGGCCGATACCCTCCAGCTCTGCGGATTGGAATCCCAATTCGGCCATTTCCTGGAGATACTCGTCCATTCGCCGGGCGTCGGGTGGATAACCGTAACGGGTAATGGTATAGAGGAAGGCGCAAGTGATGTGGGGATGAATTTTTCTATCCATGGCTTGAAGTTTTTGAGGCGTTCTGTTCGGGATTTCGTGTAATTCCGTGCGTTGGTTGTTAAATGGATCTGTATATGTCCTGGTGTTTTTGATTTATTACATTGATAAACAATATTTTGCTAATTCATTATATTCCGTGTACGAATGCAAAAATATGGATATATTATTGAAAAACAAAAATAAAATGTCTTTTTATCGTATTCCTGTCCGTATTTCATGGACTTGTGTAAGGATGTAATAGGCTGATTTTCCGGGATTGTTTTTGTGCGATGCGTTTTGGACTTCTCTTTTCGGGTTCCGTGTACGAACACGTATTTGGGGCGAAGCCGGATTACATATGGTCGGAAGACTTTTGCATCAGGCTGAAAACGAAGGCCCCTGCCGCGGAGAATCCGGGCAGGGCCTCGTTTGTGAGGACGCGAGAAGCCTTATTGTACGGGCAACTCCCAGTCGTCGGTGCGGAACGACGACGCCGGAATGCCGAAGGTGTTGAAGAGCGATGCCTCGGCGTAGTTGCGGAAGGCGTAGCGCACGGCAACCGGTACGGCAACTTCGTCGCTCCAGACGATCAGCCGTCCCTTGCCCTGTTCGATTTTGGCCTTGGCCGGGTGGAAGACACGGTCGGCACCGGCCACCTCGAATCCCGGGAGCTCGTCACCCAGCGGAGCCAGCGTGCTGCGGCCCGCACGGAAGGTCAGCAGCGCCCGGTTGCCCTCGACGGTCATCGATTCGTAGATCGGGGCGTTGGGCTCGAAGCCCTTCATTCCGTAGTCGTTGGCCAGGGCAAGCCAGGCCAGTCGTTCGCCGACCTGGGCCTTCTGTCCCGGGTGGATGCAATTTTCGTTGCCGATGTCCATCGTCACGGCCATGCCGCTCGACGGAATCTCGTCGACGTTGCGCATCTGGGCCTCACGCAGCAGGGCCGAACCGCCCGTCAGGTCGGAATTGCCGTAGCTGTAAGGGGCAATCTGCACATAGTAGAAGGGCAGCTCCTTGCCGCCCCATTTTTCGCGGAGCATCTGCACGAAGGCCGGCATCAAGCGCTGGTATTGTGCGGGGCGGATGCGGTTAGCCTCGCCCTGGTACCAGAGGAAACCCTTGACGTTGTAGGGCACCAGCGGGGCGATCATGGCGTTGTAGAGCATCGTGGGGCGGTTCTGGGGATTCTTGATCTGCTGATCGCCGTCGAGGAACGCGAGGTCGAACTCCTCGAAGGCTCCCATTGCCTGGCGGTCCATCCACGCCTCGACGGGCGTACCGCCCCAGCAGGTGATGATGATGCCCACGGGCACGTCGAGCGTCTGCTGCAGGTTGCGGGCGAAGTAGTAGGCCGTGGCGCTGGCTCCGGCGACGGCTTCGGGTGTGTGCTGCAGCCATTGGGCCGAGCAGGAGGCCTGCGGAGTGCGGGCCGTGGCGCGTTTGACCGTGCAGATCCGGATCGGGGTCGAGGTCTTGGCGCCGACGATCAGCTCCGTGGCACCCGTGACGGGCTGGTTGTTGAAGCCGCGCATCGGCATCTCCATGTTCGACTGTCCGGAGCAGAGCCAGACTTCGCCGATCAGTACGTCGCGCAGCGTCAGGCGCTCGCCGTCACTCAGTTCGATCGTGTAGGGCCCGCCGGCCTGCGGCGTGGGGACGTCGGCCTGCCAGCGGCCCTCCTTGTCGGCGGTCGTCGTGACGGTCTGCGAACTCCACGACGGGCGGATCGTCACCTTTTTGCCGGGCGATGCCGTACCCCAGAAGCGGGCGTCGGTCTGTTGTTGGAGCACCATGTTGTCGCTGAAGAGGGCCGGCAGGGTGATCTTTGCCTGCAGGCCGAAGGCCGTTCCGAGGGCGGCCAGCGTCAAGAGAAGTTTTTTCATTTCGGTGATATTGGGTTATTGGATCTTTTCGAGTTCGACGGTGAAATGGCGCAGGATCGGGGCCTCGAAGGTGATGCGGTATCCGGAGGTGATTTCGGCGCGGCGTTCGTAGATGTTGCGGCAGGCGGCGGCGATGACGCGGATGTGGTTGTCGGTGTAGACGCGGCGCGGGATGGCCAGACGCAGCAGTTCGAGGGCCGGATAGCGGTTTTCGTGCGTTTCGGGGTCGCGGTCCGCGAGGATCGAACCGATCTCCACGCCGCGGATGCCTGCCTCGAGGTAGAGTTCGACGGCCAGCGTCTGGGCGATGAACTGCTCCTTCGGGAGGTTGGGGAGCACCTTCTTGGCGTCGATGAAGATGGCGTGGCCGCCGGCCGGACGCTGATACGGCACGCCGTACTCGTCGAGCAGGTCGCCCAGCAGCTGCACCTGGCGGATCCGGGCGTCGAGCTGCCCGAATTCGGTATTTTCATCGAGCCCCACGGCCAGGGCATCCATGTCGCGGCCCGACATGCCGCCGTAGGTGACGTAGCCTTCGTACATGATGCAGAACGACATGGCCCGCGTGAAGAGCTCCTCGGAACGCATGGCCAGCAGTCCGCCCATGTTCACCATGCCGTCCTTCTTGGCCGACATGGTCATGATGTCGGCATAGGAGTAGATTTCGCGGGTGATCTCCTTGATCGAACGGTCGGCATAACCCTCCTCGCGGGTCTTGATGAAGTAGGCGTTTTCGGCGAAGCGGGCCGAATCGATGAGCAGCGGCACCCCGTAGCGGCGGCACACCTCGGCCGTCTGGCGGATGTTGCGCATCGAGACGGGCTGGCCGCCGGCCGTGTTGTTGGTGATGGTCAGCACCACGCACGGGATCTTTTCGCGCGGATTCTCGCGCAGCACCTTCTCCAGTTTGTCGATGTCCATCTCGCCCTTGAACGGGAGTTCGAGCTGGGTGTCGGCCGCGGCGTCGATCGTGCAGTCGACGGCGTGGCAGCGGCGGAACTCGATATGGCCCTTCGTGGTGTCGAAGTGCGAGTTCCCGGGGACGATGTCACCCTCGTGGAGCAGGGCCGAGAAGATGACGTTTTCGGCGGCGCGGCCCTGGTGGGTCGGCAGGAAGTAGGGCATGCCGAAGAGGCGTTCGACCATGGCCTTCAGGCGGAAGTAGGACGAGGCGCCGGCATAGCTTTCGTCGCCGGTCATCATGGCGGCCCACTGCCGGTCGGACATCGAGCCCGTTCCGGAGTCGGTCAGCAGGTCGATCGTCACCTGGTCGGCGCGCAGTTTGAAGAGGTTGTAGTGGGCTTCCCGGATCCACGTTTCGCGTTCCTGGCGGGTGGAGGTGCGGATGGCCTCGGTCATTTTGATGCGGTAGGGTTCTGCGTAGGGTAGTTTCATGGTTTCAGGTTGAAAAAAAATTCTTTCAAAAATACGTAAAAAATCGGGATTCCCGACTTTCGGGCACTCAATTTGTTGAGAAAACGGATGGGGCCGGGCCTGAAAATACCAAACCGATGTTGACAATTTTGTTCATAACGCTTTTTTTTCGCATGATGACGACCGCTGATCCGGCCACCGACGGGCGTTACGCCGTTCGGGAGCTGCCTTATGATTACGGAGCGCTTGCGCCCGTCCTTTCCGAGGAGGCGATGCGCTTCCACCATGACAAACACTATGCGGGCTATCTGGCCCGACTCGAAGAGCTGCTGCTCGATTCGCCGCTGGCCGGTCAGCCGCTCGAAGATATCGTTCTGGCGGCCGACGGCGCGCTGTTCAACAACGCCGCGCAGGCCTGGAACCACGAGCTCTATTTCGAGCAGCTTTCGCCCCGGCCCGCCCGTGCGCCGTCGGCCGAACTCGCCGCTGCCATCGAACGCGATTTCGGCTCGCTCGAGGCGTTGCGCACGCAGATGAACCGTGCGGCGGTCGGGTTGTTCGGTTCGGGGTGGGTGTGGCTCGCCGCCGACCGGGAGGGACATTTGGCGATCTTTGCCGAGCCGAATGCCGGCAATCCGATTCTGCGGGGATGGGTTCCGTTGCTCGGTATCGACGTCTGGGAGCACGCCTATTACATCGATTACCGCAACCGGCGGGCCGATGCCGTTGCGGCACTCTGGAACGTTGTCGACTGGGAGACGGTGAGCAGCCGCTATGCGCGACGTCGGTAGTCGGAACGTCTTGAACCGGAAAACTGGCGGCCGTACGGACTTGTGCGGAGCTTCCGCTGCCGTTGTGAAAAACGCTCGTCCCCGCTGCTTCGACAGGAAGCGGCGGGGACGATTCTGTTTGACGCGGCGGATTCGCGCGGCGTACGGTCAGCGGATTCAGAAGTAGTAGTTGAATCCGATCGTGGCGCCGAGGTTCAGACCCAGCGAGAAGTTCCGGCTCGAGGTCTTGTTGTCGCTGTCGGCCTTGACGGTGCGGGTCTG
>OLWA01002224.1_pt1 | contig 17727 bp, 14 predicted proteins | sample 1673251 | NCBI WGS metagenome assembly OLWA01 (sample SAMEA3178937, study PRJEB25190) | human gut metagenome | biome: human gut; feature: human-associated habitat; material: faeces | place: Austria | collected 2013
TGAAGAAGGGTATGTTCTCCTACATGAACTACCTGCTGCCGCTGAAGGGCATCGCTTCGATGCACTGCTCGGCCAACACCGACAAGGAAGGCAAGAACACCGCTATCTTCTTTGGTCTCTCCGGAACCGGCAAGACCACCCTTTCCACCGACCCGAAACGTCTCCTTATCGGTGACGACGAGCACGGATGGGACGATAACGGCGTGTTCAACTTCGAAGGCGGCTGCTATGCAAAGGTTATCAACCTCGACAAGGAAAGCGAGCCCGATATCTACAACGCCATCACACGCGACGCTCTCCTCGAGAATGTGACCGTTGACAAGGACGGCAAGATCGACTTCAAGGACAAGAGCGTTACCGAAAACACCCGCGTTTCCTATCCTATCAACCACATCGAGAGCATCGTAGAGCCTATATCTGCAGGTCCCGCTGCCAAGAATGTGATCTTCCTCTCTGCCGACGCATTCGGTGTGCTTCCTCCCGTATCGATCCTCACTCCCGAGCAGACCAAGTACTACTTCCTGAGCGGCTTCACCGCCAAGCTCGCCGGAACAGAGCGCGGTATCACCGAGCCCACCCCCACTTTCTCGGCTTGCTTCGGCCAGGCATTCCTCGAACTGCATCCTACCAAGTATGCCGAGGAACTCGTTAAGCGCATGGAGCAGAGCGGTGCAAAGGCTTATCTCGTGAACACCGGCTGGAACGGTACCGGCAAGCGTATCTCGATCCGCGATACCCGCGGTATCATCGACGATATCCTCAACGGTGATATCCTCAAGGCCCCCACAAAGAAACTCCCCATCTTCGACTTCGAGATTCCTACCGAACTTCCCGGAGTAGATCCCAAGATCCTCGATCCGCGCGACACCTACGCAAATCCCGAGGAATGGGACGTTAAGGCCAAGGATCTTGCTGCACGCTTCATCAAGAACTTCAAGAAGTATGAGACCAACGAGGCCGGTAAGGCTCTCGTGGCAGCAGGTCCCCAGCTCTGATAAGAGTTCCGACGACGTTCCGGGCACGCCTAACCGGATTGGAAACCTGGACGTCTGAACCTTAAATAAACCACGGGACGCATCCACTCAAAACAAGCGGGTGCGTCCCGCTGTTTTTAAATTGTCCAGTATCAACATTCATCTAACAAAACTCACTGTATATGTCAAAATTCCTCACCGAATTCAAGGAATTCGCAATGAAAGGCAACGTGGTCGACATGGCTGTCGGCGTTGTGATCGGCGCTGCCTTCGGTAAAATCGTAAGCTCTCTCGTTGACGACCTTATTATGCCTCTTGTGGGCGTGGCTACCGGCGGCATCAACTTCACCGACTATAAGATAGTGCTGCAGAAGGCTGTTATGGACGGCACCGAAATCATCAAGCCCGAGGTTACGCTCAACTGGGGCACATGGGTACAGACTATCGTCAACTTCCTCATCGTGGCATTCTGCATATTCGTGGCCATCAAGTTCATGAACCGTCTGCGCAAGCGCAAGGACCTCGAGGACGAGGCCGAAGCAGCCGTAGCCGATGCTCCAACCAAAGATCAGGAACTGCTCACGGAAATCCGCGACCTCCTGAAGCAGCAGGCCGAGGAAAAGAAATAAGGAACTCAGGAATATGACTTAGAGGGTCGGCGGTATCGCCGGCCCTCTAAGCTATACCCTGTTATCGACAGGGTGGTGTTGTTGGAGACACGTGAAAAGTAGGGCTGCTACATGGAGCAGCCGCTGGCAACGCATTGGGTGTCAGTGGATGCACGAGCGTGCATCCCTACAATTTGGATGGTATTTTGCGATTTCGCGCGTAATTCCGTTGGAGAGGGTCATTAAACCCCGAGGAGGTCGCGGGTGATGTCGAGGGCTGCGGCGGCATCGGCTCGGCTCACGGTGCAGTCCACGCGGGGGGAGCCGGGCGCGTCGAGCAGTGTGAAGTTGAGGGTGTCGGTGCCCGCGGAGTTCTTTTTGTCGGATGCCATAAGGCGCATCATTTCAGGATAGTCGTCGCAGCTGAACCGTGGGCGTGGATAATACTCTTTTACAAATGCGGCCACATGCTGCAGAACGTCGGATGACAGACCGCACTGCATCCTTGACAGAACAAGAGCCGTAACCAGACCGTGTGCCACTGAAATGCCGTGAGGCACCGGACGGTTGCGCTCAAGCGCCAGCTCTTCCAGCGCATGGCCGGCGGTGTGGCCGAGATTGAGGGCCTTGCGTAGCCCTTTCTCGAAGGGATCGCTTGCCGTCACCTCTATTTTTACTTTCATTGAGCGCTCCACGATTTCGCCGAGCCGGGCCGGCGAGAGCGCCACCGGGTTGGTGTGGAGGGCTTCGGCAAGAGTCTCAGGTCCGTCGAGCAACGCGTGCTTGAGCACTTCGCCGTAGCCGCTGAGTATCTCTTCGGAAGGCAGTGTGGCGAAAAGCTCCGGGCATACTATCACGGCCAGCGGATCGCTGAACACTCCTATCTGATTTTTCAGTCCGTCGAAATTCACGCCGGTCTTGCCTCCGACGGCTGCGTCGACAGCTCCGAGCACGGTTGTGGCTACGTTGACACAGCGTATGCCGCGCTTATATGTAGCGGCGGCAAATCCGCCAAGGTCGGTGACCATTCCGCCTCCGATGTTCACGGCGAGAGAATGGCGCGAAAGCCCCGCGCGGGTCATGGCCTCCCATACTTCACAGGCAGTGGCGATGGTCTTGTCGGAATCACCGGCCGCTATGATAATCCTCTCGGTGCCGGGCAGGATATCCGTTGGCAACAGCCTGGCCACATTGGTATCGGTGATTATAACGCAGCGGTCGGCACTGGATGCCGCGACGGTTTCCTCGAGCACGGGCGCAAGGCTGTCAGTGAATATGATCTGTGATGCCATGGTGTCAGTTGAGATTAAGAGATGTGGTGAGCATGCCGTAAACCAGTATGGGGAACTGGGCGGCTGCCTCGGTCATGGTGGGGAAAACTATCGCGGCACCGGCATCCCAGAGTTCTTCCTCGGGAAGATGACCGGTGTTTACGGCTATGGTGAATATGCCTGCTTTATCGCCGGCTTCCACTCCCAGAGGAGCGTTTTCAAGCACTATGCAGCGGTCGGCTCTTACTCCGGCCAGCTCCAGCCCCTTGAGGAACGGCTCGGGATGGGGTTTGCCGTGGGTCACGTCGCGGGAGGTTACGCGCAGTTCCGGAGTGAACGCCCCAGGATAGTCAGTATCCAGACGGTTCAGCAGCGAGTTCTGTCCTGATCCAGTGACGAGCACACGCGTCATGCCCACACCCTCCATAAACCTCAGAATCTCCGAGGCGCCTTCCATGGGCACGGGAGGTTGCATGGCGGCGAATATCTCGGTCTTGCGGCGGTAGAGCGTTTCTTTCTCCTGGTCGGTTGCCTCGCGCCCCAGATAGCGGCGGAAAAGCAGGTCGATGGTGGCACGGCCGGTGCGTCCTTCGTGGCGCAGGAACTCACTCCGCTCGATTTCCACGCCCTGTTCGCGCATCATCTGCTGCCACGCAGCCGCATGGCCGGGCATGGAATCGTAAAGAGTTCCGTCCATATCTATCAGGGCGGCTTCGGGGCGCACTTCCATATAGCCATGGCGGCGCAGGAATCGGGTTATTATTTCGTTGTACATACAGTTGATGAGAGTCTGGTTATTTTTTCTTTTTGGCCTGAGGCTGATCTGCTTCTTCTCCGGGCATGACGAATCCGGCCGGACGGCTGAGCACGCCTTCCTTGATAAGCATCACGGAATCGGCGTGGGATATGGTGTCGGAGCTTTCAGGGTGTGCCGGACCGGCTGCGGAAACGGGATTGGTTAATCTTAGTTGCGCACGGCCGCGGCGCGCACCCCGGCGGAACATATTGCCAATCTCTTTGACCAGGTTCACGCGAACGGTGTCGGAAATCGAGGTGGACGAAGCCACGGTCTTTTCGTTGATGCGTGCCTTGCCCACGCGTATTTTCATATCGTCGGGGGTGCCTTTTATGTTTATGCCGAATTTGAATGGCAGAGGCGATTTGAGCACCGACACGTGGTAGTCGAGATTCAGTCCCATGTCGTTGCCTCCGCGCACACCGAATTTATACCGGTCCATATCGAAGATAAACGGATAGAGGTTGAGGCGCGAGTCCTTCACGGTCATCTCCACGTCCATGTGGTCAATCATGTTGCGTTTCTTGTTCTTGAACATTAGCCATTTGGAGAGGGTGGCGAATGTCTCGCTGTCGAGCAGCACGAGGCTGTCGCCCGAGAGTTTCAGGGCCATCTCCAGTGTGTTGAGACGCAGGTTCATGGCCGAGTCGAGGCTCGTGGTCAGGGCCATATCGGCGTTGACTATGCCTTCAAGGTCTTTGAGCATGGGCATTATGGAGTCGAGGTTGGGAATCATCCTCATCACATGGTTGAGGTCCATGCGCCTTACGTTCATTCCTGCGGCGAAACTGAGGTCGGAAGCGTCTGGGGCCGAGAGCAGAGCGGAGAAATTCACATTGCCTATCGGGCTCCGGGCCGCGAGCCGGTCGAGTCTCAAGGCGCCGTCGTAGACCGAAAGATTTCCGGTAAGACGGTTCAGGATCACGTCGGAATAAACCACCTCGTCGGCAAGTAGACGCACGTTGGCCGTAATGTTGCCAGGAATCACGAATGCGCCCCGATCGTCCTCCGCCGTCTGGCTCTCGATGGATTTCTGCAGGCTTGCGGCATCGTCGGTGAGCGCAACGCGGCCGGCTGTTCCGTCCTCCACCTTGGTAATGAAGGCGGCTCCGCGCAGGGCAGCGTCGGTCAGCTCGTTCACGTCGAGATGGCGCGATGATGCGTTGAGATTGATGTCGAGCGGGCGTCGGCGCCCTGTGAGTGCGCCGCGAATGTTGCGTATGGTGCCGTAGATTCTCAGGGAGCTTTTGCCGGCGGTAAGATCGGTGGGGTGGAGTATGACGCTGTCTGTATTGAAATCGAGGTTCATGCTGTCCACGCGGGTACGGAGCGGGAAAGCAGGGGTGAATATCCTCACCGTGCGCGCCTTCATGTTGCCCGAGGCGGTCCAGCGGCGCAGAAGTGAGGCAGTGGTGTCGTTGACATGAAGCCTGTTGGCTGATTCAGAAACTGCGGCAGAAGAATCTGCCCGTGCGGCAGTGGAGCGGCGCGGCCGGTTGGCGGCGCGGCGCACACGGGGATGGAGAGTGAGGTCGGCATGCCCGTCGGCAAGCAGGGCGCGGTTGTAGCGGTCGGCATAAAGAGCGGTGCGGGCATTGACAAGAGCCTTTATCAGCGGCTCCTTGTCGTTGCTCTGGAAGCGCTGTATGGCGCCTTTCACGGCCGTGTCGCGCAGCAGCATGCGGGTGGAGGTGGAGTCATCTGTGGCGGTGAGCAAGGCGGCCGAGATGGTGACACCAAGCGGCGTCACGCTTGATGTGTCGAGCGTCGAGGCGACGTTGCGCGTGGCAAAGCCTATCTTCATGTCGCGTCCCGCGGCCATGGCTCCGTAGCCCGAGATGCGGGCGGTGTCCACGGTGAGCGAGGCGGTGAGCAGTGAGTCTATTTTCACGCCCTGATATTTTATGCGGGAGCTGGAGCCGAGGCGGAACACTGTTCGGGCGGTATAGGCCGTTACGGTGCTGTCGGGTGTGGAGAGGTTGAAATCTGTCAGGGCAAGCATGCCGTTGAGAATCACGCGGTGGAACCGCTTGGGTGTGAGATCGGCCACGGCGAAGTTGAAATCGGTCTCGCCACGTAGCATTCCGGTCATTCTGGCGGGGAGTTTGTCCATAAGCGACGCCGGAAGGGAACCGAGGTTCACGTTGCCTTCAAAGCGCCCTTTGAGCCGCGGATTGGAGAGCGGCCGCGCCACGGTGGTGGAAAGATCCACATCAACCGACCTTCCGGAAGCTTTGAGACGACGGATGTCGATAGTCGAGGCATCAAGGCTGTCGCCGGCTATCACCGCGCTTCCGTCGAGCGACAGCCGGGTAAGATACAGCTGACCCATCCGGAGCCGCTCTGCGTTGGCTTTCACGTCTATTGACACGGAAGGGATGCTGTCGGTGAGGGGACGGTAATGCTTGTCGAGGCGTAGCCCTAATTTCATGGAGAGATCGGTGTCGAGTCCCTCGAATCCTTTTTTATAGTTGTCGGGAATTATTTCCAGGAGGTCGGCCAGGCGCATGCGGTCTATGTCCACTGTCAGTGTGTGTATCAGAGGATCGTTCTCGAAGTTGAATCCGGCGTTGAATCCGGCCTGGAGTTTACCGAGGGTGACTTTCATGTTTTCCAGGCCGATTTCCGAAGGATTGGCCTGACTCCATTTCACCTTTCCGTCAAGGCCGAAGGGGAGGGTGGAGAGGAGCACGGGATGGATGTTTCCGCCCGCATCGCCCGATATGCTCAGGCTGTAAAGCGGCGCTTCATGGCCCAGCATCTGTGAGTCGCGCAGCATCAGGGTGAAATCGATGGAGTCGGACGGCACGCAGAAGCGTGTCGGAAAGTTGCCCGTGATGGCGAAGCGGTTGATGGAAAGAGGGGGAATCACCGTGGAGCCTCCGGTGGATGTGGTGTCCGACGGCGGAATTATCGAGAAGTTGTCTATGGAGTCGGAGGCTACCACGAGATTGAGCCGTGGGCGGTCTATAATCACGTCATAAAGCGCTATGTTGCCAAGGGTGAGCTCTCCCACGTTGATTCCGCCGGAGAACCGGTTTACCGTCAGCAGCGTATCGGCATCGGCCGGAAGGGTGGCACGTATGGAGTCAGGAATCTCGCGGAGACTCCGGCTCACGATAGCCAGGGAGTCAACGGTTACCTCCAGCCGGGGAAATGTGTGCCAGAAGGTGAGCTCCACTCTTTTGGCGTCGACATCGGCAAGCAGATATTCCGATGCGGCGCGGTTGACCATAGGCGTGAGTTTCTGAGGTGTGAGATACCACACGGCAATGCTGATTACCGCGATTACCAGCACGGCTATGGCGGCTATTCCTATGCCGAGCCATTTGGTAATCCGGAGCCAGAGTGGGCGGTGCTTGCGCGCGGGCTGGGATTCAGTGCCTTCGGTGACGTTATGTGGGGATGTGGTGTTCATTTTGCAGTAGGGGGGATTGTCGGAAGAAAATCAGATATCGGCGTCGGGGTATGCGCCTTCGCATACCGTGACGTGGAAGCAGGGCTGCTTACGCTCGTACTTCACAAGGCATTTGCCTTCGGAGCGCATGGCCCAGAGCACTTCGCCCAGAAGGTTCTTGAGGTCTTCCATCGAGCGGGGAATGCGGTCGCTGTCGGGGGCGAAACGTGAGTAGCTGATATCCACCGTTGTGCCGAGCTGATGCACCGATGAGTCAACGGCATTGCGGTTGGAACGGCGCAGACGCTTCACTGACAATGGCGTGCGCAGCACGCTTGTCACCTTTATGCGGTAGTCGCCGCCGCCGCGTGCCTCGAGCGAGTCGCGGAACCGTCGGCCGATCTCGTGGAGCATGGCCGCCCCTTCGGGCACCATGAAAGGCCGGGAATGGGTGAGCGGTTCCACATAGAAGTCGGCACACGACACCACTTTCACCATGTCGCGCCCCGACTGCCAGTGGCTGCGGGTGTCGTTGAGGGGTGTGATGCCGGTTTTTTCAGCTTCTTCCCAATGGATGTAGTTGCTGTCGTTAAACACTTTTGCAAGAGGGCCGATATTGTTGATTTTCATCTTTACGGTGGGTTCCGGGAGTTCCGCCAGGGGATGGCTCCAACGGTCCACTGTATCGGCAGTGAGTTCATCGATGGTGAGGATGTGGTTGGGGTCGTTCAGTCGGCCTGAATCTCTGCCGCATCCTCCGAGAATGACGGCCGATATTATAAATGCCAATATGCTGCGCATGGTTCGTAACGGAATCGGTTTTTCAATCCGCTAAATTACAACATTTGCCCCGCCCCCGCAAACGCGGAGAAACCTAATGCAAATCCCGGCTGAGCATCCTGACTCTTTTTGAAAAATGCAGAATGGTGTGTAAACGGCATAATAGCCGCAGAACTGTTATGGTTGCCTGATAAAGGGGCTTGATTACTTAAATTCTGCGTTATTCTGCTGTTGACCCATTAGGATGCGGTCGAGCCAGGGGAGGACGAGGGCTGATTTGAAGTGGTGGGAAGGCGGGTCAACGTTGGCCAGGCGGAAGAATGTGGCGCGGTCTATGCCTTCGGGCATTGCCTGAAGTGGAACGCGGTTGGCGGGGTCGGCAAATGCCGGGTAATGATACCACGAGAAGCTGTCGGGGACACCTGCTGTGGCGAAAGCCCGGGCCACGATTTCAAAGTCGCGGTCCATTCCTCCTTCTGTACAGATTACAGGACGCGGGGCCAAAGCGGCCACAATGTCGGGAAAGTCGAATTCAAGAAGGAATCCCGGGATGAGATGCTCTATCGAATTAGGAAAGGCCCGCACTCCCGATGCGTCAGGACGGTTCATGACGAGCGCCCGCTCACGTGTGCGGCACAGAAAGTCGTTGTAGACGAAGGCGCAGATAGAGTCGTCGAGGAGCCCCAGGGCCATCATAGGCTCGGTGCCCAGAGAGAAACCGCTCACTATTATCCTTGACTTGTCCACTGCCGGCTGTGTTTTCATCCAGTTGAGAATCACACGGTCCTGCCACGAGGCAAGGCCCAGATAGCTCCACCCGGTCTCGAGGAGGAAGCGTGAGGTCTCGAGGTAGTCGAAGCGGCCGTTGTCGGATAGTTCACCGCAAGAGGGATTGTCGACCGCTACGGCCACCAGTCCGTGGCGCACGTAATCAAGGGCCATTGCGTTTTTTCCGGCCAGACTGTCGGGGGCACCCTCCAGTGAGAAGTTGTCGGCGCGTTCTCCGGCAAGCAGCTCCTTGGTCTGGCCGAATCCGGGGATGCAGAGGGCGGCCGGAAGGGGGCGCGCCGCGTCTGCGCCGTAGGGTATCAGTACAAGGAAAGTAACCGCAGTGGAGTCAAGCGGGTAGCTTTCCCATTTTTCAAGCGTGTAGCCCTCTCGCTTCACCCGCTTGATAAGCCTCGGCGACGCAGCCTGCGCCTGAGGGTGGCGCATGAGGCGCTCCATGGCCGTTTTCATCTGGGCCTGCCATGCGGGAAAGGAGTCAGCGCTGACTTTGGCGGGGGAGAAGGTGAGACGCGGTGGATTGCGGCGCATCAGTCCTTCTACGGCGCTACGCGTGGTGCGGCTCAAACCGTCCTGCGTTTTTTCTTCGCTCACGGATGCCAGGAGATGGAAGTTGCCGAATAGCAATGTAGCTGCCAGCAGCCCGAAAATGGTTAAGGGAGACTTCATGTCGGTTTAATTTGCGGGGGAATAGAGTATGATGGATGAAAATCCTAAAAACAAGTTTTAAATATATGTTATTTAATTAGAAAAAAAATCCTCATTAATGTGAACTCTTAACAACATTATATGTTTAATAATTATATTTAATTAAAAAATAAATATAGGAATAAACTTTTACTAATTCCAATGCTAGTGTTAGGTTTAGTGTCTTGCTCATCGAATGAAGATTCAGTTCAAATTGAAGATGATAAATCTCTGTCTGAAATAGTAGAAAGGTATGAGAACTATAAAGCTAGTACACAAGGAGATATTGGGGTGACCTATCAAACACTGACTGGTGAAGGCTCTCGTTCTGGGGGCGCAATATCCATTTCCGGTCCTGAACTTGTGTCTCTTTTGTCTTCTTTACCAGTAGAAACTGTTGACAGTTTATATATGATATATTGTACACCTCAGATTGAACAGGAGTATGATAATCTATATTACGCGTCTATCGACGAATTAATAAAGCAGTCTTCTTTAGAGGAGGTTCAGCAATTTTATAATTTCACCAGTGCTTATATAGGAGATGGTGGTCATAACATTCCTATGCTTGCTGAAGCTATAAAAAACAAAACACCAATTATACAGGAATGCATGATAGGCTGTGCAGCAAGGATTGACGAGTATATTGCCGATATGTCAGAATCCAGAGCTGCCAACTCATATTGTCTGCATCAATTAACATTGAAAATGGCAGAGTCTGCAGTACAAAACGAGGTTGTGGATGTCATAGGAGATTTAGCGGTTGATATGATTGGGGTGCCAGGAGTCGATGTGGTAGGCGCGTTATGTTTAGCCGGGTATGATCTATATGATGCAGTAATGATGGCACATGAATACAATTTGTGTTGTTTGAAAAATGTATCATAGAATTCTTAATTTAACTGATTGATCGATATGGTTTCGTTTGCAATTATACTATTTGCGATAGGACTACTTATTATTCCTCTGGGCAGGCTGTATTCGATATGGCAAGCAAAGAAAGCTAATAGCAAGTTTTCTGATGACAAATATGCTAAACAATTTATGAATATAATAAGGGTGGTAAGTTTAGCCGTATGTGTAATAGCCATGCTTATAATCTTTATTCTGCAAAAATACGGATAAACTCATTATATAAACGAAGCGGGTGTATCAAATTGATGAGATTCGATACACCCGCTTGTATGTCTGTTCCGAGTCAGGAATCAGTTGGCGGGCACGAGGTTGTGCTTCTTCATGTAGTCTTTGAGCTGACGGAGCTGGGTGTCGTCGGGTCCGGCGAAGAATGAAATGCCGGCGGCTCCGTGGCCGTAGGCCTCGTCAAGAGCCTTAACGAAATCCTCGCCCTGGATGTCGGGGGCCATCACGCCGCAATAGAGCTTGCCGCGGCCGCGGAGCGCTTTCACGCCTTCGTCGACCGAGCGTCCTATCCATTCGGGACCTTCGTTATAGAATCCGTTGTAGATCATGGGGAAGTAGGCGTCGAGGTTCCAGTTGCCCCAGTCCTGACGAACCATGCGCTTGGCCATCGAGGGGCCGGGGAACACAGCTGATGAGAGGAACTTGCCTTCGCTGTGAACACGGTCGGCGATGGTTTTCACCACGTTTGTGAGAGCGTCGAGGCGGAAGTTGATCCACGACTGGTCTTCCATGGGGAACTGCACTTCAAGCGGGTCGCGTCCGGTCTTCTCCTTGAATTTGGCGCGGCACACCTCGCAGTAGCAGTAGTCATATTCAGGATGCTCGCTGGTCTGCTCTATGCCGTAGTTTTTCCAGAGACTCACGGGAAGAATCACGTCGGGGAGACGCATGTAGTCCAGGTGCATGCCGTCAACGTATGGGAGGTTGGCGCATTTTATGTAGTCCTCGGCAAGATACTCGGCCACTTCGGGACGCGAGGGGCAGAGGAAGCGGTAGTAGCCCACGTAGGCGGGTTTGTCGAACGACGATTCGCCTTTGCGGTTCACGGCATACCATTCGGGATGTTTGTCCATGAGCTCGCCGCGGTTCATGGTCCATTTCCAGTAATGGGCCTCGAGTCCGGCTTCCTTGCAGAGACGGTACACGTCTTCGTTGTAGCCCTCGAAGAGCACTGCGCTTATGCCGGCGTCGTGAAGTTTCTTGAACCATTCCGACCACTGCTCGTTGGTGCGGTCTTTCGGGAAGCCGGTCCATGCCCAGTTCTTTACCACGCGGGGTTTTTCGGCCGAGATGGTGAATTTTCCGTTCTGGTCAAGATGGTAAATTTCCTTGCGGGAGGGCACGGTGACAGCGAGGTTGAAAGTCGAGTTGCTGGCGTCCACCGAAATCTCGCCGCCTTGGGGCAGAAGAGCCTTGTCTTTGTCGGTGAGCATGAAGTCATCGGCAGTGCGTATGAAGCCGTTGGGCTTGTTGCGTGCGTCGAGCTGAGCGTAGAAGAGGGCCCAGATCAGGCGGTAGGCGTCCATGTCGAGCGTGAGGTCATGTGCGGCCTGCGCGCTGCCCACAGGGGCGTCGACAAAGCGGAGGAATCCCCAGCGCTCGGGCATGTGCATGTCCACTAGGCCTGTGGGGCTCCATACCCAGTTTTCCTCGGGCTGGCCGGGAATGAGCCATTCAACGCGCGAGAAATTGATGCGCCAGGTCTTGAGCGAGCGCGGGTCGGTGAAGTCGCGTGTAAGGGCCTTGAAGGGTATGGCCATTTCCACATACCATGCCTTGTCGGTGTCCGATGGTTTGTTGAGTGTTCCGTCCACCCAGGTGGCCAGCTGGAGCCCCTGGCAGTCCCAGGGCACGAAGAAGCTGCCTCCCGAGCGGTAAGGCTTGTCGAGCATGAGGTCGAACACCACGCCTTTGGCGTTGTTCTCAATCTCGAAATAGTGCTGACCGTCGCCGTCGGGGTCGATGAACACCTCGAAGTCATTGTCGTGGTATATGATGGTGTCGCGCTGCGAGAGCTTTGCAATCACGTTGTCCTCCACGAGGCGGGCACCAATGTAAAGGTTTTCGTCGTCCCACATCATCTTGGCCCATGTGGCTTTTACGGGTTCGGGATATCCCTTGCCGCGAATGTCGACGAACGGCTGTGTGGGAACGGCCTTGGCCCAGTCGGCCTCGTTGAGTTTACCGTCGATTTTAATTTTTCCGGTGGTGCGGAACGCGTCGTAGAGGCGGGGCTCGGTAAGACGGGCCTCATATTTGTCTACAAGCGGGGTTGCTGCCCAGGCAGCGGCAGCTACGGCAGCAGTTAGCGCAGCTGTGAGAATTCTTTTCATGGCTGGTTATTTTTTCTTTTTGTCTTCTGATTCCATGTCGTTGAAGGTCATCACCTGACCTGCGCCGCTGTAAAGCTTCACGGGCTCCTCGAGTTCAAGGGCTATCACGGTCATGTCGGGGTCGCACACTTCAGCGGGCACGTTGATGTAGTAGCAGCCGGCGGCCACGCCCCAGGAAACGTCGTTGTAGAGGTTCCAGGTAAGCTCCTTGTCGGTGCCGACCACACGGGCTTTCTTGATGTAGCTCTTGAGTCCCTTGAGCTCCACGGCTTCATTGGGCACGTAGGGGAGGTAGAGATAGAGAATGTCGCCTTTCTTGTTGAGTGCGGTATAGGCCTGCACGTGTCCGGCGGGAATACCTGCGCGGGTGCCGTAGATGGCTTCGGCGTGCTTGGAGGTCCAGCGGCCGAGGTCTTTGAGAATCTGCACCTGCTCTTCAGGAATGGTGCCGTCGGCTTTGGGGCCTATGTCGAGAAGCAGGTTGCCGCCCATGCCAATGCAGTCGGCGAGCATCTTGATTACGGTCTTGGATGATTTGAAGTTTGTGTCGGCCTTGCGGTAGCCCCACGAGTCGTTGGAGGTCATGCATGTCTCCCACCACTGTGCTTCGGGGCGGGTTACGGGCACACCGAGTTCGGGAGTGTCGTAGTCACCGTGACCCTGGATGCGGGAGTTCACAATCACGCCGGGATTGTAGCTGTGAAGCAGGGAGATGATGCCGGGGGCGTCCCACTGCTCCGAAGAGTGCTCCCAGTCGCCGTCGAACCAGTAGAGGTCAGGGTTCCATTTCGAGCTGAGCTCAGTGAGTTGGGCTTTGTTGAAGTTCACGAACTTCTGCCAGCGTTTGGGCTCTTTGTTCAGGTCGTATTTAGGCGCTTTGTCGCGGTAGGTCTCGGGATAGTCGGGGTCGGGCCAGTCGATGAGGGAGTAGTAGAAGCCCAGTTTCAGACCTTGGTCGCGCACGGCTTTGGCGAAGGGGTCGATGACGTCGCGCTTGGCGGGCGACGATTTCACGGAGCTTACCTTACCGGCCTTGGTGTCCCAGAGAGCGAAGCCGTCGTGGTGCTTTGTGGTGATGACGGTGTATTTTGCACCGCTTTCCTTGATGAGTTTGGCCCAGTATTCGGGGTCGTAGTTGGCGGCGGTGAAAGCCTCTGACTGCTTCATGTAGTCGGGCAGCGAGATGTGGCCGTTGTGGAAGGCCCAGCTTTCGGAGGTCTCTCCTTTGGAGTACACTCCCCAGTGGATAAAGATACCCAGCTTGGCGTCGCCGAACCACTGCATGCGTTCGGCTTTCTGCTCGGGCGTTTCGGAGAATGGTACTGATTCAGCTGCCCCCGCCACGGCGCCGGAGGCTATGGCAGCAGACAGAAGGATGGTTTTAAGGTTCATGGTGTGGTGTATGATTGGTTAAAAAAAATCGGCTTTGGGCGCGGAGAAATAATCGTGCCGGATATGGCCGTATCTCCGCAACGCGCAGATTTGCACTTCAAAGGCAAAGGTACTATTAAAATTCCACATATTCTCCCCGCACTTCCTGAATTAAGCTTTCTTTGCAAAATAAGAACGGTTTGGAGGGCAATGCCGCGCAAAAGCGTTATCTTTGCTGAAAAGAACTGAAAGGATTTCTGTAGAAAACGTTATGAGGCCGATTTTTCTTATTGGATTCATGGGCAGCGGCAAGACTACGCTTGCCAAGGCATTGTCGCGCGCCACGGGGCTTGAATATATCGACCTCGACGCTTATATCGAGGCGCGTTTCCACGCAAATGTCTCGGAGATTTTCGCCCGCGAGGGTCAGGACCGTTTCCGCGACATGGAGCGTCGCATGCTCCGTGAGGTTGCCGAGTTCGAGGACGTGATTGTGGCCTGCGGCGGCGGAACGCCGTGCTGGTTCGACAATATGGAGTTCATGAACTCCCGCGGACTCACCGTGAGGCTCGACGCCTCTCATCCGCGGCTGCTCGAGCGGCTGAAAAAAGGACGGCACCGCCGCCCGCTGATCCGCGACCTCGACGACGAAGCGCTGGGCGCTTATATCGCCGCCGAACTTGAGCGCCGTAATCCCTGGTACAGCCGGGCTGTGGCCACGTTTTGCGCCGACCGTCTCGACAGCCTGCCGCAGATCCAGCAGTCAGTGAAAGAATTCACCACCCTTTTCAACATACCCTGCAAATCATGACTCCCGAAAAGACCCCTCAAGCAGCGGCCGGAATCGGTTGCGCACATGAAACCCTCGAGGACCCCGCGGCCGTGAAATCGCGCCGCCGCGCCCTCACCATCGGTCTGCCACGATGCAACCATCCTTCCGAGCGCCGCTTTCCGTTAACGCCCGAGGGCGCGAGGCTGCTCATAGAGCTTGGTTTCAGAGTAAAAATGGAGGAGGGTGCCGCTACGGTGATCCATTATCCGGATGCTTCCTATAGCCGGTGCGGAGCGGAAATCTGCTCGCGTCGCGAGGCTCTGGAATGCGACATAGTGGTGAGTCTCGCTCCCCCTGCGCTGTCCGACATACGCATGATGCGCCGAGGCGGCATGCTGCTTACCCTGAGCAATTTCTGCCGTGTGACGCGCGAGGAGGTGCGCACTCTGCTCGACTGCAATATACTCACCATAGCCATCGACATGATTGAGGATGAGCGCGGGAACCGCCCGTTTGCCGACGTGCTTGCCGAGCTTGCCGGACGGGCTGCGATAGCGCGCGCGTCGTCACTGCTGGCCGATTCGGTCCACGGCAAGGGTATTCTTCTTGGTGGTGTGGCCGGCGTGGTGCCCTGTGAGGTAACGGTGATCGGCTCCGGCATCGCCGGTTGTTCGGCCGCCCGGTCGGCTTCGGGAGCCGGAGCGCTCGTGAGGCTTTTCGACCACGACGTTTACCGTCTGCGCGAGGCTTGCCGCGAACTCGGGCAGGGAGTGGTGGCATCGGCCCTGCATCCGCGGGTGGTGGCAAACGCTCTTCGTTCGGCCGACGTGGTTATCTATACCGACGTCTCGCCCCGGCCCGTGTTCGGCGCCGACGAGGTGGCCGAGATGAAACGAGGCGTGGTGGTGTTTGACCTCTCCGACGACTGTGGCAAGACTTTCCCGTCGCTTCCGGCCATAGACCTGGCCGAGGTGCGCCCATGCGACGTGGCTCCAACCGAGCCTACACGCGCCTGCTACGTCAACGCCGGAAGCTACGTGCCACGCACTGCGGCCATGGCCCTGAGCAACACGTTCATAACCATGCTTCGGCCTCTCATAGACACCGAAGGCACGCTCAACGCCCTCAAGCTCCAGCCGGGGCTTCAGCGCGCCGCCCTCACGTTCATGGGCAAGGCTGTTGACTCCACGATTGCCGCAAAAGCGGGCGTAAGACATTTCGATATCAACCTTTTCCTGACGCTTTCCTGATGGCACGACGCAAATTCTATGTGGTGTGGGCCGGCCACGAGACCGGAATCTACGATAATTGGGACGACGCCCGGCTGCAGGTGGAGAATTTTCCCGGTGCCCGGTATAAAAGCTTCGACTCGCAGACCGAGGCTGTGGAGGCCTATCGCGGCAATCCCGACGATTATCTGAAAGTGTTCCGCTCTATGGCCAAAAGACAGCCACAGGTGGTGAATTATGCGGCCATTCCCGAAATTGCTCCGGGGTCGATAGCCGTCGACGCCGCATGCTCCGGCAATCCCGGCCCGGTTGAATATCAGTGCGTGGACATCAACACAGGCACACGCATATTCCACGTAGGCCCGCTTCCGGGCGGAACAAACAACATAGGCGAATTTCTCGCTCTGGTCCATGCCCTGGCGCTTCTCGAAAAGCAGGGCCGACCCAATGTGACCATCTACACCGACAGCCGCACCGCCCTTGCATGGGTGCGCAACCGCCATGCCAAGACCGCCATCACCCCCAATGCCCGCAACGCCAAGATAATGGACATGCTTCACCGCGCCGAAGCCTGGCTCCAGACCCACCGCCCCGTCAATCCCATCCAGAAATGGAACACCGAAAAATGGGGCGAAATCCCCGCCGACTTCGGCCGCAAATAACCGCTTTAACCTTTAACCGGCAGAAATAAGATATACATGGTTATAGGGGCGTTTAGTTAATGTTTGCTTAAGGCGTGAACGCTTTGGGCGCTCCGATTGTCTTTACGTCTGAAATAACCCCCTAAAAACAGAAACCATGTTTGAAGATCTCAAAGATAAGGCTGCGGACCTTATGGACAACGACACCGTGAAAGAAGTGGTAGAAAAAGCCACAGAGTTTATCAGCACCGATAAAGGTAAGGAAGTAATAGAGACGGTAAAAGAGAAAGCCACCGAATTTATTAAAGACAAACTCGGCTGATGGACGGTCATAAGACAAGCGGCATAACGCCGCCATACCCTGCGGGAGGATGAATGCATCTACGTGGTGCGCTTCCTCCCGTTTCTCTTTGCCTGCGAGACGAATGGTATTTTATTTTTATAAATCGTATAAATCTTATAAGACTTATAAAACTTAGTTCCAGATGGCCTTTTAATATCCTCTGCTGTTGCGACGAGCTTTTGACATGGCCTCTTTAATGCCGCCTTGTGCTATAAACTCAGCTTCTATCTTCTTCAGTAGCTTGGCTAACATTGCGTCGATTTGGCGTATTTGGGTGAGCATTATGTTGGCTACGGTCTCATCGCTTCGTTCCCGGCATTTCACGACAAAATCGCGTGGATTGTCGTTATTGATGCAGTATCTCCGTGTGCTGAGTGTTCGCTCGTCATCGGCGTGCCATATCTCCAATTCATTCTGGCGCAGGAAGTCTCCATAATCTTCAAGAAGTTCACGCACTGAGCCGCGCGCCACGCCGAGAAGCTTGATGCACATTTCGGCCGAAATTGTAGAGTCGCTCACTCCTTCCACTATATTTTGCTTGCATGAACGGGCTGCCTGACGCATCTGGTCGATTGTTCGCGACCCTTTGGGCAATGCCCGATTTATGAACATTTCTGTGACATCGCATATCACCACCGATTTCCGATAGATATTCCAATCGGTATAGTCCCCGCTGATTCTTAGAAACCGGTTGCTCATAGATGATGGTGCAATTTAGCGTAAAAGTGCATAAAATTATGGAATTATAAAAATAATTCGTATAAGATTTATAAGATTTATAAGATTTATAAGATTTATAAGATTTATAAGATTTATAA
>OLWA01002227.1_pt1 | contig 17711 bp, 14 predicted proteins | sample 1673251 | NCBI WGS metagenome assembly OLWA01 (sample SAMEA3178937, study PRJEB25190) | human gut metagenome | biome: human gut; feature: human-associated habitat; material: faeces | place: Austria | collected 2013
TCGGGCAGGGACGTCTTCCTGGCGAACATCCCGATCTTCTTCCTGAACCGCGATTAAACAGAAAAAGGTCCCTTGACAAGGGACCTTTTTCATTGTCTACCGCACGGCGTCGTCTTTCACGCAGCGGACCGACAGGCCGTATCCGAGCGGAACCTCGCCGGTCACCGGATCGGTCGTGGTGCTGTAAACCAGGCAGCCGCTCCGCTCGGCCGTGGCCTCGCAGCTTATCAGATAACCTTTGTCGGCGTCTCCGTACCTGTTCGACGTGCCGTTCACGATCCAGTATCCGGCGCACCTGAAAAATCCGGCCGCAGGCCCGGCGGCAAGGAGCGCTTCGAGTTCGGCCAATGCGGGAACGTGCCAGCCCTCGGGACAGATGCCCCGCAGCGGAGTCCCGGACCGGACCGTGGCGCCGCCCGTCACCGTCTTATAATCATACAGCAGCCCTTTTTCCGCCACCGCGGAAAGCCCCTCCTCGGGATACCATACGCCATCGCCGATCTCCGTACCCGCAGGCTGGTAGCGCAGGTTCTCGGCCATCCATACCTGTCCGCCGATCTTCGCCGTGCGGTAGGTATCGCCGCCGTATTCCAGTTCGGAAGCCTCCCCGCCGTCGCCCTCGTCAAGCGAACCGCCGTCTTCCCAGTCGCTGACCTCGCCGCTCAGCTTCAGCTCGATGTCGATGTTGGTGACGAGCACCGACATGTCGTACCTTCGGCCGCTTTCGAGCGTCGCCGAAGAGAGGGTCTTGCTGCGGCTCTTGCCGTCGCGCGTGGAGACCGTGACGGTCAGCGCCCCCTGCTGCGGCACGAGAATCGCACGGTAGGAGGCGTCGGGCGTCACTTCGAAGGTTTCGATTTCAGCGGCCACCACGCCGGCTTTCGCCGAAGCCGTCGGCACGGAGAGATCCACCGAGGCCGTCGGGACGAACCCGCCCACGGCGACGCCCGAAACCGCAGCATCGGAATTGTTGGTAATGACGATGGTCAGCTGTGACATCAGGTGATAGAACAGCATCCCGACGGGCGTGCCCGTGGGCGTCACGTTCTTCGCCACGGCCCCCAGCAGGTCCGAGGAGGCGCAGCCCGCACTCTGATCCCGCGCCACGGAGAACTCGTCGGGAACGCCCGACGCCGAATAGGGGAAATAGGCCGTGAGCGTCGAGGTTTCGTTCAGGTCGTTGTACCACAGCAGGCCGGAAGCCGTGAAGGCCGAGCCGTCGTAGGTCATCTGGTGGTTCCGGACGTAATCCGAGCCGTTCTTCGTGACGGTCAGACCGATACAGTCGCCCGTATCGAAATGAAGCCCCGTGACGCGGGTTTTGATCGACGGCGTGATCCGGATGCCGGGAACCGCATCCCGCTTATCGGCACAGCCGGGTGCAGCGGCGAGGCCCGCCGCCAGAAGCGCAAGAAGGAGTTGTCTTTTCATCATTCAGGTTTATTTTTGCGACTTTTAATCACAAAAATAAAACTTTTTATGTTATTCACAAGACCTCCGGTCAGTTTTTGTAATACGATTCGTCGAGTCCGAGCGTGAAATTCCCGCGCCGGAACCAGGTGACGGCGGCCAGCGCGAACACCAGCGCGGCGTTGAAGAAGAACGGGAAACGGTCGCTGTGGGTGTGGAACAGATGGCGGAACATGTCCATGATGAAGGGGCAGATCATCACCGCAAGGTAGTTCATCGCCATGACGAACGACAGCGCGAGCGTCGCCGAGCGGGGCGGAGCGATGGTCGCCGCCTTGTCGTAGATGACGGGCTGGATCACCCCGTAGCCAAAGCCCGTGAGCAACGCCCCGACGACGAGCATCGTCTTGTCACGGAAGATCCCCACGCACAGCAGCCCCGCGCAGACCAGCCCCAGCGACACGAGGTTGACGTTCTGCTTCAGCGCGCGGATGATCCGGTCGATAAACAGCCCGGGAAGCATGATCGCCAGGAAGAACAACGAGATCAGCACACCCGAAAACGAACTGCTGATCTTGTAGTCGTCGACCAGAAACGAGGCGTAGAAGGCGATGGCCAGCACGGCGTAAGTGGCGAAGAAGTAAAAGAGCATCAGTCCGACGAGCTTGCCCCGGTCGATCCGTTTGTGGCGCATCTGGATGCTCTGCTCCGGCTCGGGCGTGGAGCGGCTGCGCCGGAGGAAGAACGACAGCGCGAGCGAGATGCCCGGCAGGGTATAGACCAGGAACGGAAGATGCCAGTTGACCTCGGCCAGGTAGCCCGTCACGGCGGTCGCCACGACGAGCGTGAGGTTGTTGATCGCCGAACTGTACCCCAGCTGCCGGACGCGGCTGTCCCCCGTGAAATAGTCGACGATCAGGCCCGTCGAGAGGGGGATGACCATGCCGGCGCCGACACCGAGGATGCAGCTGATGACGATGAGCCACGCCATGCTGCGGGCGAACAGGCAGGCCACGCCGCTCAAAAAGAAAATCGAAAGTCCTACGATCAGGATTTTGAGTTTGTCCCTCCCCTCGGAGAGGTTTCCGGAGAGCAGCACGAAGGGGATGATCAGCAACGACGGCAGCGAGGTGAGCATCTGGATTTCGAGGTCCGTAACCTTGGGAAACACCTTGTTCAGATCGCCCAGAATAGGGGAGACGGCCAGTCCGGGCAGCGACGCAATGGCCGACACGGACCAGATTGCCAGCAGCACGACGAGCGTAACGGAGCCTTTTCCTGTCTTGATTTTCATAGCCGGGGATTTTAGTACCGCTATCCCCGCAACTGTTATACCAAACGAAAACGGACCGGCCTTGATGCCGGTCCGTCGTTCGGTTTCTTCCGGATGTCCCTATTGCACCCTCACGCAACGCACCGACATGCCGTTGGCACGGGCATAGGGGACGTTGTTTTCGAGGCCTCCGCCGGTGGTCTTCTTCTCGAACCAGAAGTGGAAAGCCGGGGATTTCGTACCCGACAGCGTCCCTGCGGTCCAATAAAGGCCCTCCCAGGGCTGCGCCTCCTCGGCCACGCTGCGCACGGTGACGGGGTTGTAAACGTTCAGGATCGTGCTGTTGTCGTAACGGCGGCGTCCTGCGCCGATAAACAGCGACGAGGTTCCCCGCTCCGGATCGGTCAGGCCCCAGCCGTATTTGTCGGCATCCGCCGCCGTGGGGGCTCCCACAAGTTTCAAACCGTCGAACACGGCCGACGGAGCCACCCGCCAGCCATAGGGACAGGGATCGTAGGCGCTCTTTTTCGAAGCGGACCACAAATCGTCGGAATGTGCGCTCCACAGCCAGTCGTTCTCCGAACCGGAGACGCCCGTGATGAAGGTCAGCGGGTGCTGCACGGCGTAAGCCACCGTACCCGTCTCGGCGCTCGAAGCGGCCGTCCGCAGGTAGACGCGGCTGCCGCCGCCGTTGTACATGCTGGCCGATGCGCCGTTGGCGGCGTTGTACGAACTCGGGCCGATGAAGGGGTCCTTACGGCCCCACTGATAATAAAGTCCGTACGAGGCGAGGATGTTCTCCACCGACGAGTTGTCGGCGGCCAGCGCCCCGAGGTTGCGGGTCATCATCGAATAGCCGTTGAAATCGACCGCACCGCCCTCGGCGTCGGGATCGTAGTCCGCAGCCCATACGTGCCAGCTCCAGATCAGCGTGCCGCCGGCGTCGTAGGCTCCGATCACGGCGTTGCCCTCCTTGATCTTGTCCCCGTCGTCGCTGTCGGCAGCCACGTAGAACGACGCCTTGCCGTCTTTCAACTCCAGGTATTGGATCAGATTCGACCGGCTCTGCCAGACGACATCGACCGAAGAGGTCGCCAGCTCGGTCAGGTCGCCCTTGTACATGGCGTCGATCAGGTAGTTGGTCTCCTTCTTGTTGATCAGATAACTGTTGGCCGGCTTGCCGCTCAAATCCTCGGTGTCGACCACACCCACGAAAAGCGTCGCCGAAGCCGTCGATCCGCCGTGCACCTTGCCCGTCAGGGTCACCGAACCCGACTTTACGGCATCATTGTCGTCGTCGAACTTCTCGGGAGAGACGACCGTAATGGTGCGGTTCGCCGCGTCGATAACGGGATCGCTCCAGCCCGTGGGTTTGCCCGTTATCGAGAAACTCTCGATGTTGGAGGCCGAAAAGCCCACCGTCACTGCGTCGCCCGCATTGAGGAAAACGGCCGGAGAATCGAACGCGATCGTTCCCGATTCCTTGTCCTTGCTGCACGAAGCAAAAAAAACGACGGCCGCAACCGCGCAAACCAACCCTGCAAATCTTTTCATATAGTTCATTCTTTTCTTATTTCAGTTTCAAAATCAACGGCAAAGATAATAAAAAGTCGGACGGGTGCAAAACCGAATTGCGCACGGTTCAACAAAACTTCCCCTCCCGAAAGTGCCGTCACGGCACCAAAGATACCAAAAAGCGGAATAAATGCCACATGCCCGTCCGAATAATTGCATTTGGGAACAATTATTGCCGCCTATTCCCTAACGAATCAGAAACGCATATAGTATGTCGAAATTGAAAATCGAAACGGGAAGTTCTCCCGCCGAGGAGCGCTTCAGCATCACCGTGACCGAAAAAGGCCCCTTCCTGGTCTACGGACGCCCGCCGCTGGCCGAGCAGTTCATCATGCCCAACGAGCAGAACGAAAGCTGGTATTTCCAGGAAGGGCGGCACTTCTCGACCGAGGCGGAACCTACGGCGCTCTGCCGCTGCGGGGCCTCGAAACGCAAACCTTACTGCGACGGAAGCCACGAAACGGCGGCCTGGGACCCGAGGCTCACCGCACCCGACGAATCGCTGCTCGACAAGGCCGAGACCGTCGAGGGCGGGACCCTCACGATGACCGACAATCCGAAATACTGCGTCTTCGCGCGCTTCTGCCACCCCGGGGGCGACGCGTGGACGCTCACCGAGCGGTCCGCCGATCCCGAAGCACGCCAGCTGGCCATCCGCGAAGCGTCGATGTGCCCCGGCGGACGGCTGACGGCCTGGGACCGAAAAACGGGCAGCCCCTACGAATTCCGGTTCGCCCCGAGTCTCGGGCTGATCGAAGACGTCACCATCGGCAGCAGCGGCGGCCTGTGGATTCGCGGCGGCATTCCCCTGCGGCGCGAAGACGGCCATACCTACGAAATCCGCAACCGCGTGGTCGCATGCCGCTGCGGCCAGTCGGCCAACAAACCCTACTGCGACGGCACGCACGCGGCGATCAAGTGGCGCGACAACCTCGAAGGCGAACCGGTCGGCGAAACGCTGCCCGAGGAGGTCTACTGACCCCGCGCCAAACAAAAGCGAGCCTTCGAAGGCTCGCTTTTGTCATTCCATAACACCGTTCCGGGCCGCGGCGCCGATCCAGCAATCGGCCATCAGTCGCTGACCGGCAGGCGTGGGGTGGATGCCGTCCCACACCCAATAGGTCGCATCGCCGTTCGGCAGCCGCGTTTCCAGATCGGCGATAAGCCGGTGGAAGGGCACGAGCGTCGCGCCGTAGTCGGCTGCGATTCGCTCCACGATCACACAGCATTGCGCCAGTATCCGCTGCCGCAGGGGATAATATTCGCCCAATGCGCCTTCAACGATCTTCCCGCAAGGTGCGGCAAAGGGCGTGCACAGTACGATTTTCAACGCAGGATTTGCCTGCCGGGCCTGATCGAGCAGACCGCGATAGGTCCTTTCCCAGTCGGCAAAATCGAAATCGGGAACCGTTTTCGGATCGTCGGCGCGCAGCAGTCTGCCAAGGTGACGTTCCGCATCGTTCGTCCCGACAAACACCGACAGCACGTCGGGTCGCAGGTCGATCACATCCTCCTGCCAGCGGGCGGCAAGGTCGCCCAACGCATGACCGCCCACGTCGCGGTTGAAGAACCGGTAGTCGCGATCGGGGAAATAGCCCTGGTAATAGCTGGCGCATAAATACATATACCCGCTGCCGAAAAGGTGGTTGCGATCCCACAGATTGCGCTGCGACGACGGTTTTCCGTCGGCCTTGCCCCAATTACCGTCGGTGATCGAGTCGCCGATATACACCACACGCCGCCCCGAGGCCGTCACGGCCGGCTGGGGCGCATTCCGGGCGAACCAGCGCTGAAAGAAAAGCATCTGGCAGGGGAGCGACGCGGACCAGTAGGCCGCGTTGTGCGCACCGGGACGCACCAGGAAATCGTGCCCCACGCCCTGCCGCATCAGCTGTTCGTGGAGGTTCAGATTCACCTGATAGAAGAAATCCTGATAACCGCAGTCGAAGATGAGCGCCAGTTCGCCGTCCCGGAGCGAAGCGGCCTGACGGATCACCGTATGCGCGTTCCAGCGTTCCGGATTGTCTTTCAGTTCGCCCAACTGTTTCTTCATCTCCCACGAGTCGGGGAAAGGCCGGATGTCCACGCCTCCCGAGGTCGATCCCGCAGCCCCGAAACGGTCTTTGTGGCGCAGCGCTACCCACAGCGCGCCGTGACCGCCCATACTCAAGCCCGTGACGGCGCGGCCCTCGCGCGAAGGAATCGTCAGGTAGCGGGCGTCGATCCAGTCGGGCAGTTCCTGCGCCACGAAGGTCTCGAACTGCGACGCCGGATCGAGAGGACTGTCCCAATACCAACTGTTCGCGCCGTCGGGGCAGACGACGATCATCCCGCAGGCGTCGGCCAGCGGACGCAGGTCGGTGATGTTCTGCCACGTCGTGTACGAACCGCCGAAACCATGCAGCAGGTAGAGCACGGGCATGCGCCGCCCGACGCCGGCATCGGGAACCACGACCAGCGCCGGAATTTCGCGCTGCATCTTCGCGCTGAAAACCGCCACCGTGTCGATCTGCGCAGCGGAGGCTCCCGCCGCGGCAAAAGCGAAAAACAGGATCAAAAGGCACTTTCTCATAACTGTCTGAATCTTTCACAAAAAAGGGCGCGCACGACGCGCACCCCCTGATAACAAATCCGTCAAAACTATTTCTTTTCGGGTTTGGCAATGGTCTCGCGCATCTGCGTGTCGGCCATGATGTTCTTCATCTTGTAGTAGTCCATGATGCCCAGGTTGCCGTTGCGGAACGCCTCGGCCATGGCCAGCGGCACTTCGGCCTCGGCGAGAATCACCTTGGCGCGGGCATCCTGCGCCTTGGCCTTGTTCTCCTGTTCGAGCGCCACGGCCATCGCACGCCGCTCCTCGGCTTTCGCCTGGGCGATGTTCTTGTCGGCCTGCGCCTGGTCCATCTGCAACTGGGCGCCGATGTTCTTGCCCACGTCGATGTCGGCGATGTCGATCGAGAGGATTTCGAAGGCCGTTCCGGCGTCGAGGCCCTTTTCGAGCACCACGCGCGAAATGGAGTCGGGATTTTCGAGCACGATCTTATGCGACGCGGCCGAGCCGATCGACGAAACGATGCCCTCGCCGACACGCGCCAGCACGGTCTCCTCACCGGCTCCGCCGACCAGCTGCTTGATGTTGGCGCGCACCGTGACGCGGGCCTTTGCGATCAGCTGGATGCCGTCCTTGGCCACGGCGGCCACGGGAGGCGTGTTGATCACCTTGGGGTTGACCGACATCTGCACGGCCTCGAACACGTCGCGGCCCGCCAGGTCGATGGCCGTCGCCATCTTGAAATCCAGCATGATGTTGGCCTTCTGGGCCGAAACCAGCGCGTGCACCACGTTCGTGACGTTGCCGCCCGCGAGGTAGTGGGCCTCCAGCTCGTTGGGATTGAGGGTCAGTCCGGCTTTCGTGCTCTCGATCATCGACGAAACGATGGTCGAGGGCGGGACCTTGCGCCAACGCATCAGCACCAGTTGCAGCAGGCTGATACGCACGCCCGACACCAGGGCCGAGAACCACAGTCCCACCGGAATAAAATAGAAGAGGAGCCAGATCGCAAAAAGGCTCACGAAGACGATCAACACGATCATTCCACCCTGAAAATCCATAATTTAGCTTATTTGATTGTTTTTACGATAACGCTGAAATTCTCGAATCCCACGACCTCGACATCGCGCTGCTGGTCGACATAGGCTCCCTGCGACTTGGCTTCGTAGGTGCGGCCTCCGATCTCGACCTTGCCCATCGGGGAGAGGCGCGAGAGGGTCACGCCCCGGTCGCCGACCTGCAACTCCTCGGCCGGAATGACGGGCATCGACGACGACCGGATCTCCTGCTTGAGCGAAAAACGCTGCCAGGTCTTGGCCCGCAGCGAGACGACGGTGGCGATGACCGACAATACGAGAATGACGAGGATGACGACAGTCCCCGTCACGGGACCGAAATCACGGAAGGCGAGGTACACCGAACTGCCGTAGCAGACCAGCGCCAGCACGGCCCCGATCGACACCCCGGGCAGCAGGACCAATTCGGCCACCAGAAACAGCAGGCCGAAAAAAACGAGCAGTACAATATAGAACATCTCCATAAGGCTTGTGGAATATTGCAATAAAGATAGGTAAAAAATTCAGAATCCGGACGAATTCTGCGATAAATTTCATCCGGATTCCGATTTATTCTGCGATTTCGGCGACTTTTACCTCCAGTGCGGCATCCGTTTGCCGTATCGACTCGGCCAGACGGTCGGCGACGGCCCTGTCGTCGAAAGCCCCCACGACGAAGAGCTGGCTGCCCACGCGCGAAAGTTCGTAGACTTCGCCCGTTGCGGCGATCACCCCCTTCACTTCGTCCGACAGGGCGTCGGTCCCGGTGATCTCGACGCGGTAGGTGACTTTCGCCGCCTCGGGGTCGAGCGAAAGGTTGCGGGCCGCGCCGTCGGTCCACACCACGATTTCGGGCCGCACGAACCCGCGCTTTTTCAGCAGCGCCTGCGCCGCCTCGGCCTCGGCCAGCGTGGCGAAGCCGCCCGCATAGTAGCACCACTTGCCCTCGTCGTTGATCAGGTAGAAGAGCGGATAGGCGCCCCGGAAAGTCGCGGCGGCGCGCTTGGTGTTGAACGTTCCGAGCAGGATGCGGTAGATCGTGCCGTTGGCATAGACCCGGCACTCGGGAATGGGATTCTGGTAGGAGTACACCGGCTTCGACGAGAAGGCCACGCTGTCGTAGTCGAGGAAGTAACGCTCGGCGACTTCGACCCTCGGCAGGCGGTAGTCGATGGATTCGAGCTGCGCCGCAACGCCGCGCAGCGAATCGCGTGCGGCGTCCAGCGCCAGCACTCCGGCCACGGCGGCCTCGTAGTCGACGACGACCCGTTTGCGCAGGAAATAGTCCGCCACGGCGTCCGAAGCCGTCTCGCCCTGCAAGGCCGACAGCTGGCGCGAAGCCTCCGAAAGCGCCTCCTCCTCGCGGGCGAGCACCTCCTCCTCGCCCATCTTGTCGAGCAGATAGCCGTAGGCGTAGCTCTTGTTGTCGAAAATCGAGTTCCACGTCGCGGCGAGCGAGTCGGCCAGCGCGCGGTTCACGCCCTGCAAGGCGTTGTAACGCTCGAAAACCTCCATCGCCTCGGCCTCGGTCTGCACGGCGGCGTAGGTTTCGGCCAGCTCGGTCAGCGTGTCATGGTTGGCGAAATAGCGGTTGACATAGTCCACGGCCCGCATCTCCTGCCGCTGCGCGTCGCGCAGGGCCGCATAATCCTCCGCCGGAAGGTGTTCGCGGAAATAGAGGTTGTCCACCAGATTGCGGACCTTCAGCGAGTCGGGGACCGCCTCCGCAGGGCTTTTTTCAGCAGACGCCGCAGGCTGCTGCGCCGCGCCGTTCAGGCTGGCCAGCACCCACTCCTGCTCGATGGTGTTGATACGGTCGATCAGGCGTCCCTTGGCATTGCGGATTTCGAAAATCCTGCTTTCGAGCTGCAAAATCTCCTGCGAATACTGCTGCCGCTTGCCCGGGTCCTCGCGCAGCTGCCGGCGCATGCGCTCCACGGCGTTGACGATCGAATCCTCGCGTATCTGCAACTGCGCATCCTCGCGGAGCAGCGACATGTACTCGGCGTTTCCCTCCAGCCCCGCAATGCGGGCCTCGACCTCGGGCTGCTGCGCCCGCACTCCGCCGGCGGTCAGGAAAACCGCACCCAGCGCGTATATGAGAATCCTGCGAAACATAGTTTGGGTCACCTCCACCATTTAATGAAAAAAATCTGTATGAGTCCGAAAATCTCCAGACGCCCCAGCAGCATCAGCAGCGAATTGGAAACCTTGAACGCCGCGGGCATCGCCGAGAAGTTATCCATCGAGCCGACCTCCCCGAACCCGGGGCCGACGTTGCCCATCGAGGCCACCGCCCCGGTGAAACTGGTCGTCAGATCGACGCCGAGCATCGTGCCGAAGACCGTGCCGGCGAGTATGAACATCAGGTAGGTGACGATGAAGATCATCACCGCGTGCAGGGCCTCGTTCTCCTGAATGACGCCGTCGAGGCGGATGCGGATGATGGCGTTGGGATGCTGCTGCTGCCGCAGGCGCGTGCGCATCATCTTCCCGGCCAGCACCAGGCGGTTGACCTTGATGCCGCCGGCCGTAGACCCGGCGCAGGCGCAGACGATCGAGCCGAAAATCAGCAGGATGACGGCGAACGAAGTCCACGTGTTGGAGTCGGCCGTGGCGAAACCCGTCGTGGTCACCACCGACACGAACTGGAACATCGCGTAGCGGAACGACGCGGTCAGCGTGGGGTAGATGTCCGCGGCGAAGAGGCTGACGGCGATCAGCACGCCGCCCGCGAGCAGCATCCCGAAGTACCAGCGCGTCACCTCCGAGCGGAAGATGTTGCTGCGCTTGCCCGTCACCGTGGCGTAGATCAGCCCGAAATGGACGCCCGCCGTGGCCATCGCGAAGATCAGGATCGTGTCGATCGCCGGGCTGTTGAAATAGGCGATGCTGGCGTTCTTGGTCGAGAATCCGCTCGTGGCGCAGGCCGACATGGCGTGGCACAGGGCGTCGAACCAGTTCATGCCCGCCATCTTGAGCAGCACGGTCGACAGCACGGTAAGCCCCACATAGACCACCAGCAGAATCTGCACGATGATCTGCGAACGGTAGCGGTAGTTGTCCTTGGCCATCGTCGAAAGCTCCACGTTGGAGAGCATCATCTTGCTGCGGCCCATCGAGGGGAGGACCACCAGCGCGAACATCACCACGCCCATACCGCCAATCCACGTCGACGACATGCGCCAGAACTGCAATCCGCGGGGCAGGGCTTCGACATCGTTCAGGATCGTCGATCCGGTGGTCGTGAGGCCCGAGACGCTCTCGAACCAGGCATTGACCAGCGTAAATTCGCCGCCCCAGATCAGATAGGGGAACATCGACACCACACAGGCCACGAGCCATGCTCCGACGACGATGCAAAACCCCTCCTTGTTGGTGATCTGCTCGCAGCGCCCGACGAAGATCAGCGGAAAGGCCCCCAGCAGAGCCGTCAGCAGTGACGAGAGCAGCAGGGGATAGAACGCCGAATCCACGCCGCTCACGTAGGAGATTCCCGCCGAGAGCAGCATGAACATCGCGATGAACAGCATCACGACCCCGACATATCGCAAAACCACTTCGACACGCATCGGTTCAGGCTTTGGGTTGTTTCGACTGGTTGATGACCGTTTCGATGCGCTCCTTGAGTTCGAGCACTTCGTCCTTCAGATCGCCCTTCACCGTAAAGGGGATACGGAAGGCGAGCCAGTCGCCGAGGCTCTTGTTCATGCGTTCGATGGGCGTAATGCAGTAGAGCGACATGAAGTAGAAGAGCATCAGCACGATGGCGATCATCACCGCCACGGAGATCAGCACCGGAGTTACGGCCCGGTAGGCGTTTTTCTTCATCTGCTCGGCACGCGGAGCCAGCGAACTCTGCGTCGAGGTCATGTAGTTCTTGATGGCGGCGGTCAGACGTCCGTACAGGGCTTCGTACTCATCGTTGTACCACTTGATGCCCAGCGAATCGGGCATTCCCGCGGGACGGTTCTTGCTGACAGCCAGCGAATCACCGCTGCGCAGATCGCCATAGGCCAGATAATTGTCCGTCACGATGCGGAGTTCGGTCGTGGCGAAGGCCAGCGAATCGAGAAACGACTTGTCGAGGGCTTCGTTCTGGGCCACGAGCAACGTATTCTCCAGACGGTCCATGCAGGCCCGGCAGAGACTGTCGCGCGACCGGTCGCCGAAGACCGACAACCGGATCAGGGCCATGTTCTGCTCGTGAGCGGCATCGAGCATCTCCTTGGCCAGCTCGATGTTACGCGCGTTGGCCTTGAGGATTTCGCCCGTATCGCGGCTCAGATGCCCCAACTCGAGCAACGAGACCATTCCGGAAAAAAACAGCAGGCAGACGATGCTTAAAAAGCCGACCGTCACCCGTTTACGCAAACCCGTCATATTCTTCTCGATTTACTTGTATTCTGCAAATATACGAAAATCGGGGACAAAAGCCAAACTTTTTGACCGCGGCCGCCGCCGTTCACTGCGCATCGGGAAGGATTTGTCCCGCCAGATCGTGCGCCGCATCCATCTCGCCGAGAGCCACACGACAGATCGTGTTGACGCGCGCCGGATCGTAGGGAGCCTTCACACGGCGGTAGTTGCCCGTGAAACCGAACATCATACCGCCACGGCGCGTGCTCTCGAAGAGAACCGTCTCCTCGGTGCCGACAGCCCGGGCGCAGAATTCGCCGTGGATCCGTTCACAAAGCGCCTCGAGTTCGGCCACACGCCGTGTAGCCACCGACGACTGCACCTTGCCGGGCAAATCGACGGCCGGCGTGCCGGGACGCTCCGAGAAGGGAAAGACATGCAGAAAGGCGGGCTTCAAATCGGCCAGAAAATCGTACGTCGCACGGAAATCGGCCTCCGTTTCGCCAGGGAACCCGACGATGACGTCAATGCCGATGAAGGCATCGGGCATCAGCCGCCGCACCGAGGCAATGCGGTCGGCATAGCGGGCCGTGGTATACCGGCGGCGCATCAGTCCGAGGATCCGGTCCGAACCGCTCTGAAGCGGGACATGGAAGTGATGCATCATTTTAGGTGACGAGGCGCAAAACTCTATGATTTCATCCGTTAAAAGATTCGGTTCGATCGATGAAATACGATAGCGGTCGATCCCATCGACCTCGACCAGCGCCCGCAGCAGATCGATGAAACGCTCGCCCGTCGAACGGCCGAAATCACCCGTATTGACCCCCGTGAGGACGATCTCACGCTGGCCGCCCGCCGCAATCTCACGCGCCTCGGCCACCAGATCGGCTATGGGCATATTGCGGCTCGACCCGCGTGCATAGTGGATCGTACAATAGGAGCAGCAGTAGTCGCAGCCGTCCTGCACCTTGAGAAAGGCCCTCGTGCGGTCGCCGCTCGAGAAGGCCGCAAAGAACGACGTCAGCGAATCGGTATCACAGCTGTAGACCTGCGCATGGCCCTTGCCCGAAAGCTCAACCACCCGTTTATATAAATCGCCCTTATCATTGTTGCTCAGCACAATATCTACGCCGTCTATCGCGGCTATTTCGTCGGGCTTGAGCTGTGCGTAACATCCCGTCACGGCGATGATCGCCGACGGATTGCGACGGTGAAGTTTGCGGATCAGATTGCGGCACTTCTTGTCGGCATGCTCCGTTACCGAGCAGCTGTTGATGACACAGATGTCCGCCTCGGCTTCCGGCGATACCCGCACGAATCCGCCCCGCTCGAATTCGCGGGCCAGCGTCGACGTCTCCGAAAAGTTGAGCTTGCAGCCCAACGTATGAAAATTGACTCTTCGAGGTTGCATGAATTCCGAATTTTACGGCACGAAATTACGAAATCTGTCCGAAACAAGGAGGCTTTTCCGATAAAAAAGCGTAAATTTGCACGCTTACACCAATAAAGCATGGAGTTTTTCAGCGACGTCTTTCAATACGGCTATCTCTCGAACGCACTCACGGCCTGCATCCTTTCAGGCATAACGTGCGGACTGATAGGAACATACGTCGTTTGCCGCCGTATGGTTTTCCTCGCCGGCGGCATCACTCACGCCTCGTTCGGAGGCCTCGGAATCGCCTTCTGGGCCGGCGCAAACCCCATCGTCGGCGCGCTGATCTTCGCCATCCTTTCGTCGCTGGGCATCGAATGGGCCGGCAGCCGCGGCCGAATCCGCGAAGATTCCGCCATCGGCATCATCTGGTCCATCGGCATGGCCGTCGGAGCCCTCTTCATGAGCCTCCGACCCGGATATACGTCGGGTGATCTGGCCGCCTACCTCTTCGGCAGCATCATCACCGTGACGGATGGCGACGTCGCGGCTCTGACCCTGCTGACCGCCGTGACCCTCATCGGGGCCCTGCTCTGGCTCCGCCCCGTCATGTACGTCGCCTTCGACCGCGATTTCGCCCGCTCGCGCAACATCCCTACACGCGTGATCTCCTACGTCATGGCAGCCCTGGTGGCCACGACCATCGTCCTCTCGATCCGTATCATGGGCATCGTACTGCTCATCTCGTTGCTGACGATGCCCGTCGTGATCGTCAATACGCTGGCCCGATCCTACCGCACGATCGCACTCACGGCTCCGGCCGTCGCCGGCGCCGGCAACGTCATCGGGCTGATCATCAGCTACCACCTCGAAGTCCCGCCCGGTGCCGCCATAATATTTACGCTCACCCTTGCGCTCATATTGGTAAAACTTCTATCTTTGTCCTCGAAAAAACCGCTTCACGCGCATGAAGACCATTCATAAACTCGTCCTGAAAGCCTATCTGGGCCCCATGGTCCTCACGTTCTTCATCGTCATGTTCGTGCTGATGATGAACTTCGTATGGCGTTACATCGACGAGCTGGTCGGCAAGGGCCTCAGCGCCGGAATCATCATCGAACTGATGTCCTACGCCATGGCCAACATGATCCCCATGGGACTGCCCCTCTCGATGCTGCTGGCCGCCATCATGACCATGGGCAACCTGGGCGAAAACTACGAACTGCTGGCCATGAAGTCCGCCGGCATGTCGCTGGTCCAGATCACCAAACCGCTGATCATCGTGGTGAGCATCGTCGCCGTGGGCAGCTTCTTCATCTCGAACAACCTGGTGCCGTACTCCAACAAGAAGATGTTCAGCATCATCTACGACATCCGCCAGCAGAAACAGACCCTCGAATTCCAGGACGGCCTCTTCTTCAACGGCATCGACAACATGTCGATCCGCGTGAGCCACCAGGATCCCGAAACCCATCTGCTGACCGACGTGCTGATCTACGACAACCGGGCCGCCAACGGAAACATGAACACCATTGTCGCCGATTCGGGCTACATCCGCCTCTCGGACGACAAGAAATACCTGCTCGTCACACTCTATCACGGTCAGACCTACGAGCAGACCCGAAACAGCCAGTGGTTCACCAAAAGCGCCCTGCGCCACCATACGTTCGACCTCCAGAAACAGGTCATCCCCATGGACGGATTCGCCATGGGACGCTCCGACGCCGACATGTTCTCCAACGCCCAGACCAAGAACATCCACGAACTGCAGCACGATATCGATTCGCTCGAAATCCGCGTCAACGACGCCACGACAACCTCCTACGAACCGCTGTTGAAGGAACAGATCTTCGTGCGCGACAACACGGTGCTGCCCGTGCCCGACAGCCTCAAGATCGACAAGTCCCACTTCCGCGATCTGCTCGCCACGGACTCCATTCCGGCTCTCTCGACCCGCGACAAGGAGAAGATCTGGAATCAGGCCCGCACACTGGCCAAAAACTCCCGAAACATGTTCGCCTTCGACGAATCGACGGCCAAGGAGGCGCTCAACCAGCTCTACCGGTCGAAAATCGAATGGCACCGCAAGATTTCACTCCCGGTCTCGATTCTGATCTTCTTCCTGATCGGCGCCCCGCTCGGAGCCATCATCCGCCGCGGCGGCCTGGGTCTTCCGGTGGTCGTGTCGGTGATCTTCTTCGTCATCTACTACGTCATCAGCCTTACGGGCGAAAAGATGGCCAAGGAGGGTACGTGGGATGCCATCTACGGCATGTGGATCTCCACGTTCATCCTGACTCCCATCGCCATCTACCTCACCTACAAGGCCACGAACGACTCCGCACTGCTCGATACCGACTGGTATGCCGGCAAGTTCAAGGCCCTGAAAGAGAAGATCGAAAGCTGGCTGGGCCCCTGGACCGCAAAACTCAAAAACACGATAAAATTCAAAAAACGCAATAAACGCAATGGCTAAAGAGACGATACTGAACAGTGTGGAGGAGGTCATCGAGGACTTCCGCAACGGAAAAATCGTCATCGTCGTCGATGACGAGGACCGCGAAAACGAAGGCGACTTCATCATCGCCGCGGAGAAAATCACCCCCGAAATCGTCAACTTCATGCTCAAGGAGGGCCGCGGCGTGCTCTGCGCCCCGCTCTCGGAAAAACGCTGCGAAGAGCTGGGGCTCAACATGATGGAGGAGAACAACACCTCACTGCTGGGCACGCCCTTCACCGTGACGGTCGACCTGCTGGGCAACGACTGCACCACGGGCGTCTCGATCCACGACCGCGCCGCGACGATCCGCGCGCTGGCCGACCCCGAAACGAAACCCACCGACCTGGGCCGCCCGGGACATATCAATCCCCTGCGCGCGCGCGACAAGGGCGTGCTGCGCCGTCCGGGACACACCGAGGCGGCCATCGACCTGGCCCGCCTGGCCGGATTGCAGCCCGCCGGCGCGCTGATCGAGATTATGAACGAGGACGGCACGATGGCCCGCCTGCCGCAACTGCTGGAGACCGCAAAAAAATTCGACCTGAAAATCATCTCGATCGCCTCGCTGATCGCCTACCGCCTCCGCGAGGAGTCGATCATCGAAAAGGGCGTGACGGTGCCCCTGCCCACGGAGTGGGGCGAATTCCAGATCACGCCGTTCCGCCAGAAATCCAACGGCGTGGAACATGTGGCCCTGACGAAAGGGGAGTGGACCGAAGACGAACCGGTGCTGGTGCGCGTGCATTCGTCGTGCGCCACGGGCGACATCTTCGGCTCGTACCGCTGCGACTGCGGCGAGCAGCTCCACAAGGCGATGGAGATGATCGACCGCGAAGGCCGGGGCGCCGTCGTCTACCTCAATCAGGAGGGGCGCGGCATCGGGCTGTGCAACAAAATCCACGCCTACAAATTGCAGGACGAGGGTCTCGACACGGTGGACGCCAACCTCAAACTGGGCTTCAAGGCCGACGAACGCGACTACGGCGTGGGCGCCAGCATCATCCGCGAGCTGGGCATCCACCACATGCGCCTGATGACCAACAACCCGCTCAAACGGGCCGGGCTGGAGGGCTACGGGCTTTGCATCGACGAGATCGTGCCCATCGTCATCGCCCCGAACCCCTACAACGCACACTATCTGGAGACCAAGCAGGAGCGCATGCACCACACGCTGGGACTGGAAAAGAGATAACGCATGGACGCCAAAGACCTTCGCATCGTATTCATGGGCACGCCCGAATTCGCCGTGCCGTCGCTGCGGGCGCTCGTCGGGGGCGGCTACAACGTCGTGGGCGTGGTGACTTCGCCCGACAAACCCGCCGGACGCGGACAGAAAATACACCGGAGCGAGGTTAAGATCGCGGCTCTGGAACTGGGTCTGCCGGTATTGCAGCCCGAAAAGCTGAAAGCCCCGGAGTTCGTCGAGGCCCTCGAGGCGCTGCGGCCCGACCTGGGCATCGTGATCGCCTTCCGTATGCTCCCCGAGGTCGTCTGGGCCATGCCGCGGCTGGGGACCTTCAACCTCCACGCCTCGCTGCTGCCCCAATACCGCGGGGCCGCGCCGATCAACTGGGCGATCATCAACGGCGAGACCGAGACGGGCGTCACCACGT
>OLWA01002241.1_pt1 | contig 17613 bp, 10 predicted proteins | sample 1673251 | NCBI WGS metagenome assembly OLWA01 (sample SAMEA3178937, study PRJEB25190) | human gut metagenome | biome: human gut; feature: human-associated habitat; material: faeces | place: Austria | collected 2013
ATACTTCCGTACCATTGCGCCTCCTGTCCGGGACCGCTCCAACTGCCGTCGTCATTCTTCACCGGTTGGGTGGGAAGGGCTTTCATCGCATCACCGATACTGTATGTTCCTCCTTCTTTGACATCTGTGCTAAATGTGAGGTTGGTGGTGAATTTCAGCCATTTGTTGACTTGGGCGTCACTGTTCGCCTGAAAATTGAAACGGCGATAATTGACACTCTTCACAATGCCGGACTGATCGAGAAAACCGCCGGACACGTAATAATGCGCCTTTTCCGTGCCGCCGGAATAGCTGACCGAATAACTCTGCTTCACTCCCGTGCGCAGCATCTCGTCGAGCCAGTTGGTTCCTTTTCCCAATGAAGAAGGGTCTGCCCAGTAAGGGTTGGTGTTATCGTCATTGTTTGAGAGCATATCATTGCTCAATGCTGCATATTGGGCGGCATTCAGCATATCAGGCACTTTAGTTGCATTCTGTATCGCCCAGTTCGCATTGACCGTTACCTTTCCGGCGCCTTCGGCACCGCGTTTACTGGTAATCATCACTACACCGTTGGCACCGCGCGAACCGTAGATGGCAGTTGCCGAAGCATCTTTCAATACGTCTACCCGTTCTACATCTGCCATATTCAAGGAAGATAAGCCTAAATCGGTGGGAATCCCGTCGATGACAATCAGCGGGTTGCTGTTGTTGATCGTGCCCAGACCACGGATTTTAATCGTCACATTATCCCCCGGTTTGCCGGCATCGATAATTTGCACGCCGGATACTTTGCCCTGCATTGCCTGACCGATATTGGCTACCGGAGAGTCTTTGATATCTTTGACTCCTACGGAAGATACGGCGCCGGTCAGGTCACTCTTTTTCATCGTTCCGTAACCTACTACAACAACTTCGTCCAATACTTCGGTATCTTCCTGCAAGGTTACTTTCAGTGCGGTTTTTCCGTTCACTGAAACAGTCTGCGTCTTATAGCCGACAAAAGAAATGGTCAATGTGCTGTTAGCAGAAACATTTAATGAGAAGTTACCGTCGATATCGGTAATCGTGCCGTTCGTGGACTTGCCTTCTATCACACTGGCACCGATCACCGGTTCGCCCGTGGCGTCCACTACATGTCCTTTTACTGTAATCTGCTGTGCGAATGCACTAAGAGATAGTAACAAGCCCCACATTATTAATAGGAGGCGATGTTCAAAGCCTTTCGACTTTATACTCTGTTCCATGTACATCAATTTAAAGTTAATATTAGGATTACTTTTTGTTTTCACTGAAACAAAAGTATCCACAATTAAATGCGCTTCTTTTGCCAGATAGCAAAAATATAGTGGTTTATACAGCACAATACAGTATAAAACACTAATAATAAGAATATTACAGAATAGCAACCGTGCTAAAAAAGTAGTGGATTTCTTACTCTTCCACCTTCCCTATTTTCATTACTTTAGCCTCAAACTCATCCCGTTCGCCGAGTGCTTTGTTGCGGACACGTGTCCGGTAATTATAAATAGTGGTCACAGAGTAGCGGAGGAACTGGGCGATCTTGGTACTATCCGTAATCCCCAGACGGATCAGGGCAAAGATACGAAGTTCGGTATTCAGCAGTTCACCCTGCTTGGGCTGCATCGGTTCGACAAGCAACGCATTAAATTCTTCCACAAAGTTGGGGAAGAGTTGCAGGAAGGTCATATCGAAGTTTGCGTAGAACTCTTTCAGCTCTTCTTCGAGGAATTGGGAGGATTTAATAGCTTTATACAACTCTTCTACTCTGCCGGCAGCGGCAATTTTATTCAGAGAACGACGGTATAAGTCCATCTTATCCAGATAGGTGGAACACTGGTCCATGTAGCGGCCGATGTATTCCTCTTTAATATAGTTAGCTTCCGAAAGGGTATGGTTCATCTCTTTCAGTTGCGAATTGGAGTCATGAAGTTCACCGTTCAGCTCTTGCAGAAGCGTATTCGTGTCAATCACTTCCCGACGGGCGGCAGCCACTTTCTTCATCTGCTTGTAAACGAAGAATATAGCCACCAGCAGAAAGACGGAAAGCAGACTGATACAAATCAGAGATATCTTCATTTCCTGTTGCTGGCGCTTGGTTTTCAGCTGGTAAGCCTGATCGATGATGGGGAAGACTTGTGAGATTTCCAGTGTACGAAGGCGGGCGTTGCAGAGCGTAGCATCTTCGAGCGAGCATTTCAGATAGTTGTATGCACGGTCAATGTCTCCGTCTTCATATACAAGAGAGGCGAGTTTCCGCAGGGAGACGTATTCTTTGACTGCCGATTTTAAATCGGCGATGGCCGAGAGAGCCAGAAAGTGTTTCTGCCCTTTCTTGTCTCCTTTGAGGCGATAGGCTTCTGATAAGGTATAAGTAATCAGCGCCTTGGAATGATCGTCCAAAGAGGGTTTCCGGTAGAAGTCGGTCAGCATGGTTATTGCCTGGTCATATTGGGCGTGTACGGTGCATTTGTCGGCCATCACCAGCACATGGCCCAATGAGTCGGAGGCATTAGTCTGTAAAAGGGAATCCCGATACAGGTCCGTCATCCGGTAATACTCTTTTTTCTCCTTCTCGGTGACGGCATAATCTCCCATCAACCCGTAAATAGTACGATACAAGTGGTAATAATAGGGATAGAGATAATCAGACAGGGTTTTCTTGTCTATCTGTCCCAACTGTTCCAGAGCTTCCTTGTACATTCCGGTGGTTCCCATCACCTCTGCCATATTCATGGCGGCATCATCCAGATAATCCTGTTTGTTCAAATGAGAAGCCAGTCCCTGCTTCCGCTGTGCATATACATACGAAGAATCCAGATTATAAGCCCGATATTCATCGAAAAGCCTGCCGCAAAATCCATAACGCTGCTCATCGGAAGTAGCCTCGGACAGCAACTTCTTCAAATCGGAGATGCGTGCCTCCTTTTCTGCTCCGTAAGTCTGACGGTTCTTGATAATTCCGTCAATCTCACGAAGCAGCATATCTGTACTCTTATCATCATTTCTTGCGCAAAGCAAACAGGGAAGGACAATTGTCACGAAAATCAAAATAATCTTTCTCATAGCGCCATATGTATTATATCTGCAAAGATAAAAGTCTTTCAGAAACCGACAGCCTTCTTTGAGAAATTATTGCAAGTCTTGGGAATAAAAACGTGTCCGATCAGTAAGCCCTCAAACCGAAATCAAAGCTCATCTTTTTAGTTTCCCGTACTTCGATTTTCAACTCATTCTTTCCTTTTCGCAAATATCGGCAATAATTACTGATATTGTACTGATTATATTGCCTGGTTTGTTTCACCTCCTGCGAAAAGACCTCCACTCCATTCAACCATACCTTCACATCTCCGGTAGCACGCACCCACAAAGACAAATGGCTGAATTCATCATTGACATCAAATGAAGTTTCCGACACAATTTCCGAACGGGGAGGGCAATCGAAAGGCAAAGAGGTCATTTTCGACTCCTGCCCGTTAAGGCTGACTGCACGGCTGACCGCACTCCCATTCTGAGCGTCGGGCACCAAAGTAATGACTTTCGCCGGATTGACATGATATAAACGATCGTGCATGATATGCAACAAGCCTTCCGGAATTTTAATAACTTTCCGGTCATAAGTAATCAGACCATTTACTTCACCTTCGACATCAGTGGTTTGTGTATAAATCGCCGCACTCAGCCCCTGTGCTATCAATGTCTCCAAATCATAGACCAGACGACCATAGTTATCCATCAGCGCCATTGCTCCATCAATATTTTTATATCCCCAGTTCCGCATACCGGGATTCCACAGATGTTCTTTGATGGCCCATCCATACCCTCCGAATTCTCCTAAGACAGAAATCCGATTGCCATTACAAGCGGGCAAAATCATGGAAGCAGACGGATAATTGTGTACATCATACATATGGCCTACTCCTCTGTCTGTCCAGCCGGTTACTCCGTCAATGATACGGCTTTTATCGTATTCCATTACCTTTTCCACTATTTCTACCGTATTATGCTGTCCCCATCCTTCATTGAAGATTACCCACGTTGTGATACAGGAATAAAAACGCAGACGGTCAATCATCTCGAACATCTCCTGTTGCCATTGGTTAGTATGTGATGCGGGTGCATTCCAGTCCGTTTGCGCATTGGGCTTAATATGTTCTTCGTCTTTTCTTTCGGTAGAGAAGCCGGATACCATATCCTGCCACATCATCAAACCCAACGAATCGGCATAATAATAATATTGCTCCGGTTCTACTTTAATGTGTTTGCGTATGGTATTAAATCCCATATTTTTGAGCTGAACCATATCCCAAAGCATTGCTTCTTCGGAAGGAGGTGTCAGCAAACCATCCGGCCACCAGCCTTGATCCAGTGTTCCATACTGGAATATTGGATCACCATTCAGACAAATACGCTGGTAACCACATTCATCTTTGCGGATACTGACCTCACGCATCGCAAAATAGCTTTTTACCTGATCTATTACTTGTCCTTGACTTAACAACTCAATATTCAGATGGTAAAGTTTCGGAGAAGACGGACTCCAAAGAACAGCCTCCGGAACTTCCATTTCTATCTTTGAGGCTAATTTTTGCTCTGTCGTACCCACTACCTTACCTTCGTCCAGTAATTCCACTTTTACTTTTTCTCCTCCTTTGGCTTTAGCTACACTGATGTCCAGACTAACCGTCTTTTTATGAATATCAGCTGTAGGAAGAACCTGAAGAATATGGGTTGAATTTACAGCCTCCAACCACACAGTCTGCCAAATACCGGATACCGGAGAATACCAGATACCTTTCGGCTCCAACTGTTGCTTGCCACGGGAAATTGACTCCGTATCCGTAGGGTCGATAACAGCAACCTCAACAAGTTGCGAACCACCTTTTCTCAGCAATTTGGTTACATCGAAAGAGAAAGGATTATTCCCCCCTTTATGAATGCCCGCCAATTTGTTGTTTACCCATACCTGACATTCATAATCTACAGCTCCGAAATGCAAAATCACTGTTTTTCCTTTCCATGCGTCATCAAGGGTAAAGTTACGCTGATACCACAATTTCTCGGTAGGCAGAAAAGAACGCTGCACCCCCGAAAGGGAAGATTCGATAGCAAACGGAACGAGAATCTGTCCCTCGAACTTCACTTCTTTTTTAGGTGTATCCTGAGTAGTAACCGCATACTGCCATAACCCGTTCAGATTCATCCATTGCGAACGTTGTAACTGAGGACGCGGATAACTCTGCCATACATTTTCCGACGTAACTTTATCAGCCCAAACTGTTTTCATTCTATTTTCTTTCGGGCTTGCTGCGCAAGCGAACGTATGTGCCATAGCACTTACAAATACTGCAATTAGTAGTTTCTTGTTCATAAGTTCCTATCTTTTCTTTCCTACTGTGTTTTCCTACTTATCTCTATATTCTTTAAAGTCCTTCCGGCGTCCTTTATTATAAGTATTCCAAACCTTCGGGAAATAAAGCACATCACTATGGTCTGCCCACTCAAAATAAGCGTCTTCCAGTTCCTTTGCCATTTCAGGGTATTCCTTTATCAGATTATGTTGTTCTGTGCGGTCTTCTTTGATATTATAGAGTTCCCATTCATCACCTCTAAAATTCGCAGAGACCAGTTTCCAGTCACCTTTGCGTACCATACGATTACCTTCATGTTCCGCATAGATATAACGGTCCGGCATTTCTTCACCGCGTACAATAGGAAGGATTGACTTGCCCGGTGTAGGTACAATCTTTCTTCCTTCGTATTCTTCGGGATATTTAGTCCCTGCCAGTTCGATGCAAGTTGCCATGATATCCGAGAATTGTGCCGGTTGATGGTCAATACTGCCTTTGTGCTTAATCTGTTTACCCCACTGGATAATGCAAGGAGTGGATATTCCACCTTCATGCGCATAATGTTTATAAAGTGTAAATGGGGTACAACAAACGTTTGCCCAGCCGGTTCCGTAATGATGATAAGTTCCCGGTAGTCCCATCTGGTCTAATTCAGCACCAACATGAGTATGATATTCTGTTCCAGTTTGCTTGTCGAAACCAAATTCATGCCATTCGGCACAAGCTCCGTTGTCCGACATGAACATGATAAATGTATTATCCAGTTCACCGTTCTTCTGTAAAGTATCCAATACCCGACCAATATTGGTATCCATAATATCTATCATGGCAGCATAAATAGCCATACGGCGAGCCAGGTCAGTCTGCTGTTCCTTTGTTAAAGAATCCCAGGCAGGCAGCGGATGTGTCTCATCCTCAAACAAACTTTCGGGAACAACACCACGCGGGCTTAATGCTGGTTTTCCTTGCAAAAGCCCCATCTTTACTATTCGTTTCCAACGTTGATCTCGAATCTTATCCCAACCCTGCAGGTAAATCTTCATATATTTATCCGTTACTTCTTTCGGAGCGTGCAACGGAAAATGAGCAGCATTGTATGCCAAATACAGAAACAAAGGTTTTTCTTCCTGATGTGCCTGATTAATAAAGTCTATGGCATAATCGGTTATTACGTTAGTAGCATAAAATTCTCCCTCTTTATATTGACGTGGGTTACGATCCTTAGGCAATCGGGTATATACGTCCGGATTCCAAAAAGAATTGAATCCACCTAACAAACCATAATATTCCTGGAAACCTCGGTTTATCGGATTGGCGGTTTTGCCCAGATGCCATTTACCGGACATGGCTGTGAAATATCCGGCATCTTTTAATACTTCGGCAATGGTAACGTTGTCAGAATTGGAACGAAAGCCGGCATATCCTTTCGGCCATGCCGGACGGGTTGCATCCATGTGTCCTAACCCTGTCTGATGCGGATAAAGTCCGGTTAATAAATTGGCACGTGACGGACAACTCCGCGCACTGTTATACATTTGTGTCATACGGACACCCTGTTTGGCCATCTTATCCAATACCGGTGTCTGTACTTCTCCTCCGTAGCAACCTAAATCGGAGAAACCCAGATCGTCCGCCAATATAACAATGATATTAGGCTTTTCTTGTGCAAAAGTCATTGCTCCGAAAGCCAATCCCCCGGTTATCAATAGTGATGTTTTCATTTTGCCTGATAATTGTGATTAGGTTTAAATTTTCCGTTTTCATAAAGCATCGGAATCAATCCCGGCCGACATGTCACTTTATATTCGGCCGCCTGTGCGCCACGAGGGTTAAAAAACATGGTTGCCCACCAGTTGCCATCCTTATCCTGAAACAGATTGTTGTGTCCGCCGCCGGTAATTGCGTTATACCGTTTACCATAAGGACCATATACATTGTCGGCAGTGGCAATGATACAATCATAGCTATAACGAGTTTTCTTATTAGTTAACCCTTCCTTCTCGACATAAGTGTCCCCCTTCACCGTGCGGTGTGCCCAGATAGCTTGTACCAAATGATATTTTCCATCATATTTAAAGATGAATGCTCCTTCAACATACGGCTCCGGAGAGTATTTACTTTCTTTTAATGTCTTTATCTCTTCTGCCAAACCACTCATATCTGGTTTCATGCGTGCTATATAGTGGTTGTGACCGACAAAATATACGGTACCATCCGTATCTTCAAACAGGCTTCCGTCAATGTTTGGAAAAATGGCTTTATCCTCGTTACCTTCGATATTTTCATAAGGTCCCTCCGGCTTCCCGGTAGTACTCCGCAGAATAAAAGAGCCTCTTCCGCCTGCCGATTGATTCATGCAGGCTACAATAAACCAATTTTTCGCACTCTTTATATAGTGCATTTCCGGTGCCCATACAGCGTGGAAACGGTTATCCATCGGATCATTATTGATAGACTTCTTCGCATATTTCTCTCCCTCTTTATATACTTTGGGATCTTTCTGCCAGGTACCGTCTTTTTCCATTGACCAGATTCGTCCCATGGCTTCCCATATCTTCAGGTCTTTGGAGCGCCAAAGATACAAACCGTCATTCCAATCCCAGCAATGTCTCTGTCCCGGAAAGTGACGGTCGGGGGTAGAAGTGGTTCCAGTGATATAGTAGTAACCGTCGGGGCCTAGTGTTGCCCATGTGTCACGCATCCAGTAGTCAAATGCCGGTTGAACAGATTTTGGGACACGCAGCTCCGGAGCGTTTGTATCAGCAGTTCCATATGCTTGTGCCGATGCTGTGCTGACTGAGACAAATCCTGTCAGTAAAGCAAGTCCTAATCGCAATATAAATTTCATAGATTACAGTTTTATTATTTACGGATACAAAAGTAGGCTGTTACAGGATTGAGCTCATGGAACAATGTCTTTAATATCCGTCAATATGTACATTCTTTTGATTTATTATTGTTCGGGTTGGAGATAATTATAAGGATCCTGTTTAAAATGATAACGTTTCCGGGGAAGAGGGAGTGGATCCTGCAGACGTAATTCCCATGCGACTAACTTCGTCAGAAGCTCTGTCTGAACAGCAGTGTATTTCTTTTTACCAAACAGGTTATCTACTTCCGAAGGATCTTTCTTAAGATTATATAGTTCTCCGTTTCCATAGTTATCCATCACCAGTTTCCAGTCGTCTTTTCTGACCATACGAGAGGTACCGCTTTGAGTCCAGGTATTGAGTTCATCAAAGTATGCAATCTTACCCGGCGTCAATGCCCCTTCCTGTTCGAAAGTAAGAGAAGAATCCAGTCCGACATGTGCTCCTCCAAAACCTTGTTGTACGACAATGCTGGAAAACTCTTCTTTGGGGTATTCTTTTCCGGTCAACATCGGCCATAAGCTACGACCTTGAACACCAGCCGGAATCTTGGCACCGATTGCAGAACAAAGAGTAGGAAAAATATCAGCAATTGACACATGGCTATCCATAGGGGCTGATTGATTCTTGACATGATATCCTGCCCATACCATCGGGATACGTGCGAGACTTTCAGAAAGTCCGGCTCCTTTGCGGATCAACCCGTATTCTCCCCAATAATCGCCATGATCTGAAAGAACAACAAAGATTGTATTTTCAAACTGCCCGCTGGCTTTTAACGATTCGATCAGTCTCTTTATCTGGTCATCTATTAAACGGATCATGCCGATATAATTAGCACGGATTCTGGGTAGGTCCTGTTCCAGATTAGGACAAGACGCATCTTCCAGTTCTGCTAAAATGCGATATTTCTCTCCTTTCTTTTCCAAGTCTTTACGTGACGTCTTCAATACGGGAAGCTTATCCGGCGAAAACATAGAATAATAGGGTTCGCAAACCTGATAAGGATTATGAGGTTCCGGGAAAGATACCCACACAAAGAAAGGATTCTCTTTTTGACTCTCTATCCATGACAATGTCTCATTAACGATTTTAGCAGGGTGTTGCTCCTCTACAGGAATTGGCGAAGGTTCCAGCCATTGTCCCCTGGCTTTCTGGTTTAAGAAACGAGCCGTCTCTTTTTCTTCGGGAGTCGTTTTCTTATTTTTACCCCAATGCCCGTATTCTGACCAAAAGTCCAAGTCAGCAGGTTTCAGATAAGCATGGTTTTTACCTACAAGTGCTGTTTTATATCCGTTTTCTTTTAATACGCCCACCAAGTCCTGTTCAAAAAAGATATCCGGAATGTTGTGGTTGGTACGTACATGGGTTGCCGAAGGAAAACGTCCGGTGAACATGGAGCAGCGGGCAGGAGAACTGGCCGGTGCTACAGTATATGCTTTGTTAAACCATACATTTTCCTGAGCTAATTGATCTACATAAGGAGTAACTGCCAGAGGAAAACCTTCTCTGCCACATAGGTCAGCACGCTGCTGATCGGTCATAATGATTACAATATTCGGCTTGTCGGTTTGTGCCATCAATGACATAGACAAACCCTGTAATGCCAATCCCGTAATACAAAACGCTGCATTTCTCATATTTATCTTATTTAAAACGGTATACAATCATTGAAGAAGCCTCAAGCTGCAAATCTTTATTTAAGTCCAGTGTTACGGTCGACTGAACTGGCTTTACTGCATCCGGCATTTCCGGAGTGTTATTCTTGCCGGGTTCCAGACTCAATGTTATTTTTTGTGCCTGTATCTTTTTCCCAAATCCTTTCACTGCTGTTTGAAGTACCACCTCCTGTTTTCTCAAATTGATCAGTTTCAGGATATATTCTTTACTTTCACTATCATATCCCATCGTAACAAAGACATTCTGCAAACCCTTCATCCCCTGAATCCCAGCATCCAGGCATACATCGAAAGTGTGGTCTCTGAACATTTTTGATAAATAATAGAAAGATGTCCTGATGCTGCAATCTACCCCATTGATTAGCATAGAGTGCAACTGACGATGCTCTGAAAAATCCCAATGGCGCATCACCGGACGTTCTGCCAATAATGGATTCAAGTCTCCATTACGTTCAAGAGACATTCGCACCGCTCCGCTGGCTAACAGATTATAGGGATACTTCCCGTCAATGCCCAATTCTCCAACAAACAAATCCGCTATTCCCCGTTCATAGTTGTCAAAACGGTAATGCTGCTTGCAAGCCCATTCGACAGGTTGATAATGGTGTTCATCGAATACCTTCACATTCTTCGGGTTCACAAACTTCGCAATATCAATCCGTTTGTCGTCATTTTCTTTGCCTATGATACTGTTGGCTATGTATATCAAGTCGGGGTACTGTCTGTGTAACGCTTGATAAATCTTCTCGTAACGTTCCCAATAAACAGGTCCGAAGTCTTCGTTTCCAATTTCAATGTACTTTAGAGGGAAAGGCTTCGGATGTCCGTTCTTTACACGTAAAGCCCCCCATTTGCTGGTTTCCGGACCGATTGCGTATTCTATGGCATCCAGTGCATCCTGAATATAAGCATCCAGATCAACGTCCGGTTGAATGAAATTCCAGGGAGAACTTTGCTTTACCCAACCTGTACAGATCATCCCTGTAGGGATTACGTACATAGCATCTGCTCCCAAATATTCGCACAATTCGTAAAACTCATGATAACCAATTCCATCTGTACGGTAGTAAGGCGCCCATTTACTCCATTGTCCCGGTCGATTTTCAATGGGACCTATTGTCTTTTTCCAGTGGTACATGGTAGCTTCATTCACCCCATGCACAATACATCCGCCGGGAAAACGAATGAAATCCGGTGCATATTCTTTCAAGTTCTGCATAATATCCGCCCGAAAAACTGATTTTCCATTGTCCCATGTATCAGAAGGGAATAAAGAGACGACATCCAGTTGGAATTGCCCTTTACCTAACGGCTGAATGGCAAGCATCCCCCGTTTGACATCTTTATCAGGTTTTAATGTTCCGGTAAGTTTCGTCCACTCTTTACCCTTTACATCCAAAACAAGCTGAGTACTGACCGGTTTACCTTGTTCGTCTACCAGCATAACTTGAAGAAGAGCTGTATAATTTTTGCTTTTTATATACATGGAAAGATGATAAGATACCTCCTTTCGTAGATTCATACCGTAATATCCCCGATTTAGAATCATTGCCTCCGGATTGTTTGCAATATCTTCAGTCACGTTGACCAGCATTGAATACTTATTCTCCTTATTCAGAGGATTTTCTTCTGTACGGCTAATGAAAATGGGAGTATAAGACAGAGGATAAGTGTTCCATCCGATCAGAGGGTCTACATGAAATACATCTTTGTTTTTTCCACGCGGATTCGGTACATTCTGATAAAGCCCATTTTTGACCGCCAGATCTGCGGGTGGAGTTGCTTCTTCGAATGAACGGTTGCGTACCAGTTCGGCATGCAAGGCACCTTCTCCTATCATACCAATCTCTTCATAATGGAACCCATATTGGACACGGCTTACTTTGCGTGTTTTCTGTTTGTCGATATGCAAAACACCCTCATGAGTATCATTTACCTGGCTTCCTGTTATCGGCTGGATAAACATAAAACAGCACAGGCAATACACTGCCGTTCTGCAAAATTTTGTTTTCATGGTCTTTTCATTTGGTTTACGATACAAATGTAGAGAATTCAAAGAATAAACATTCGTAACATCATGTTCAATATAAGGAAGCATGTATTGTTTGAGCCCATAAAGCTTCGATTGTGCACATAATTTCTAATGGAATATACATTTGTACTAGAAAAACCGATAGAAAAAAGACTATCTTTGAGCGTTAAACAAGGAGTAGAATCAGATATGAAAAGGAGTACACTCAAAAATCTTATATCGGTAGCAGTTTGTTTATTATTCCTGCTTCATCCGACATTTGCGGAAGGAAAAATCCAATATAATAATGTCCGCTTCAAACAGCTAAGCATTACAGAAGGGCTTTCTCATAATACTGTCAATGCCATATCTCAGGACAGTAAGGGATTTATGTGGTTTGGCACCAGGAATGGATTATGCAGATATGATGGGTATAATATTACCCGGTACTTTCACGAAGAAGGGGATTCCACTACAATCAGCCATGATTTTATCACCAAACTATATAATGACCCCTGCCGGAATGTCCTCTGGATTTCTACGGAGCAAGGAATCTGCAAATACAATCCCCAGAATGAACAATTCACACGCTATCACATAGAGGGAAACAATAAGAACAGTGTCTTATTTCTGAACACGTCTGACAGCAGATTGCTGACCGGATGCAGTAACGGCATCTATCAATACGATAATGAAAAAAACAGCTTCACTCCTTTTATATTAAATGAAGGAAAAGGAGAAAATATTCGTGGACTGGTAGAAGACTCAAACAATGTTCTATGGATAAACAGTAACAAAGGGGTGAAACGCTATAATCTAAAGAAGGAACAATTTGAACCACTGCCTCTGAACATCCGTCCATTTTTGGAAACGTGCATTCAATTAGTTATGTTGCCTGGCAATCAGTTGTTATTCAATACACCTCAAGAGGTATTTGTGTACAATATCAATAATGATTCGCTGTATCCTCTGGCCGCGATCAAGGATATCAGACAATTCAGATGTGCAACAACTGATACTATGAACAACATCTGGCTGGGAACCGAAAATGGAATTTTCATTTATGACCAGACCTTTCGGTTAGTGACTCACTATCAGCAGTCGGAAAGTGACTTGAGTAATCTGAACGATTCTCCTATTTATAGCCTTTTTGAAGATTACAATCATAACATGTGGGTTGGAACCTATTTCGGTGGTGTGAATTATTTTATATATGCTTCGGATCAGTTCCGGATTTATCCTTATGGAAACTCTCCCAATCATCTGAGTGGTAAAGCTGTACGCCAGATCATCAATACTCCGGACAACGGGCTCTATATTGCTACCGAAGACGGAGGGCTTAACTACCTGAACAGCAATCGGGAAATAACGCGTTCCGAACGACTCCATGAACGGATGAATATAAAAGCCCGGAATATACATTCCTTGCTGATTGACAGTAAACAGAACCTATGGATCGGTCTGTTTCTTCGGGGAATGAACTATTATATGCCCAAAGAGAACAAAACGCTTTCTTTTAATGACGGAATGGGGAAAAACTCATCCGGGTTCTGCATCATAGAAGACGAAACCGGCAAAATCTGGTATGGAGGGCCGTCGGGACTATTTACCTTGAAGAAACAGAACGGCAGTTTCCAGTTGAAAAAAGTTTCTGCACTTCCTGTCTTTTGCATGCTTAACCTCAATGACAGCATTATCTGGACTGGAAACCGTCAAAATGGAATATACCAGATAAACAAACGAACAGAAGAACAGACACCTCTTCCACAATTCTCATCCAGTAAGTTGTATATGACTTATTTATATATGGACTCGCAGGGGAATATTTGGGCAGGAACGAACAATGACGGGCTTTTTGTTCTGAATAAAAAAGGCGAAAAATTGAAAAGTTATTCGAAGAAAGAATTGGGATCGAACGCTATAAAAGGTATAATAGAAGATGATCAGAACACTATATGGATAGGAACAGACAACGGATTATGTAATATTCAGCCGAAATCCGGATTAATCAGCCGGTATACCATAGCCGACGGACTGCCGACCAATCAGTTCAATTATTCCTCTGTCTGCAAGAAACCCGACGGCGAACTGTTCTTCGGAACAATTAATGGAATGATTTCTTTCTATCCTGAACAGGTGCGCCCTGTAGAACCTCATTTTAATATCGCTTTGACAGGAGTATGGAGCAATAACGATGTCGTATCTTCCAGCAATCCGGATGCGCTACTGCCCGCCTCTATCTCTGAAAGTGATGTGATGACGCTTACCCACGAACAGGCACAATCCATACGTATCGAATACTCAGGGCTTAATTATCAATACAAAGATAAAACGCAATATGCCATGAAGCTGGAAGGCATCGATAAAGAATGGCAGTTTGTAGGCAATCAGCATCAGGTACGTTTCTCTAATCTCCCGACCGGAGATTATACATTGAAGATTAAAGCAAGCAATGACGGAGTAAACTGGGATGAAAAAGGACAGAAAGAGTTGACTATCCATGTACTACCTCCGTGGTGGCTTTCTATATGGGCCTATCTGACCTACGTATGTATGGTTCTCTGCATCATCTATTTGGCATATAAATATACCAAAGCCAGGTTGATTCTTCTTATGAGACTGAAAACGGAACATGAGCAACGGGTTAATATGGAGAAGATGAATCAATCGAAAATAAACTTCTTTACGTACGTATCTCATGATCTGAAAACACCGTTGACTTTGATCCTGTCACCACTTCAGCGGCTCATCAAACAGAAACAAATCGATAATAATGATCGCGAGAAACTGGAAGTCATCTACCGCAATGCCAACAGAATGCATTATCTTATTGACGAACTGCTCACTTTCAGTAAAATCGAAATGCAGCAAATGGAAATTAACGTCAGAAAAGGAAACATCATGCATTTCCTGGAAGAGATTTCTCATATCTTCGATATTGTATCTAAGGAAAAGGAGATTGATTTCATTGTCAGTCTGGAAGAAACGGATGAAGAAGTCTGGTTCTCTCCATCCAAGCTGGAACGCATCATGTATAATCTGCTGTCGAATGCTTTCAAATACACCCAGCCGGGAGATTATGTGAAACTCAGTGCCAAGCTTCTCAAAAAAGATTCGGAAAATTTCATCAATACCCTCTTCACTGCTTTTCATGCATTTAAGCTTTTTTAAATAGAAGAAAAGGCCACATATATGCGGCCTATGCTGATAACTGCTTTCTTCCTTTTGCTCTTCTAGCTGCCAGAACTTTTCTTCCGCCTGCTGTACTCATTCTTGCTCTGAATCCGTGAACTTTAGATCTTGATCTCTTTTTTGGCTGAAATGTCATTTTCATTTTCTTACACCTCCCTTTACCTGATATACCTTATATAATAAAGTATTCACAATATTAACTCTTCTACTGTCTCCATTCGAGAAGACATCGCTCTAAATTATAATTGGAAAATGCCCTAAAGTCAAGCATTCTGTTGCAATTTTCACCTGTAAACTTTTAAATTTTTTTGATTTTTAATTTTCCCACATAAACGTGGATAAAATTAAAAATCCCGCAAAGCCTTATTTTATCGGCATTACAATAGTTTCTCCACACATTTATCCCACCCTTATCCATGAGTTATCCACAAAGTTATCAACATATGTGGATAACTTGTGGAAAAACCGTGTATAACAACTAAATATTGTGTAGAAAACTATAAAATAATGTCGGAAAACCTTGTATTTCCTCGATTTTTGCGGTGTGGAAACTGTTTATAAAGTTATACACATTGATTTTTCATTGCTTATGAAGCTTTTTTGATGTAAAATGTAGTGGAGAGAGTCTACCCAAATTTCTCTCTATTATATTGATTAGGAGTTACTTTCGATGAACATTGTAGAAAAAAATTGGAATCAGATATTAAATAAGATGAAGCAGGAATACTGTTCGTCAAATATTGCCTATAATACCTGGGTTGCACCTTTGACTGTCTATGAAGTCAAAGATAATACTGTATACATTCTTGTCAAATTAAAGGCAAGTCTTGAACATATTGAAGAAAAATATCTGCTTCCTTTTAAAGTCTGCATCGCTGAGATTACCGGTGTAGAATATGAAGTTGCCTTTGTTACGGAAAATACCGCCGTAATTCAGGAAAAAAAGGACATTGCAGTTAAAAATACCCGTGTTAATGCAATTTATGAAAAAGCAAATCTGAATCCGAAATATACATTTGATACCTTTGTTGTCGGAAGCAACAACCGTTTTGCACATGCTGCTTCTGTTGCGGTTGCTGAATCTCCGGGCGAAAGCTACAATCCTCTTTTCTTATATGGAGGTGTAGGACTTGGAAAGACTCATCTGATGCACTCGGTTGCCCATTATATTTTAAAGCACGATCCGTCTAAAAAGGTACTTTATGTAACCAGTGAGACCTTTACGAATGAACTGATCGAAGCTCTGAAAGTCGGTAAAAATGGAAATGAAATGGCTATGACCAGCTTTCGTGAAAAGTACCGGAACAACGATGTGCTTCTCATCGACGATATCCAGTTTATTATAGGTAAGGAAAGTACACAGGAAGAGTTTTTCCATACCTTTAATAATCTGCACCTTGCCGGAAAGCAGATCATCATCTCCAGTGATAAACCTCCAAAAGATATGGAAACACTGGAGGCCAGACTTCGTACCCGTTTTGAATGGGGTATGATCGCAGATATTTCCTCACCTGATTATGAGACAAGAATGGCGATCCTGCGTAAAAAAGAAGAACTGGACGGACTGGAAAAATACCATATTCCAGATGAAGTTATGCAGTATATCGCCAATAATATCAAATCCAATATCCGTGAGCTGGAGGGATCTCTGAATAAACTGATTGCACTTTCTAATCTTGAAAATAAACCGATCGACATTCCTCTTGCTGCCGAAGCATTGAAAGATATGATTTCACCGGATGATAACCGTGCCGTTTCACCGGAATTGATCATTGAAGTCGTTTCCGAACACTTTAATGTACCTGTTGCTGAACTGAAAGGCAAAAAAAGGAATGCTGAAATCGTACTTCCACGCCAGATTGTCATGTATCTTTGCAGAAATATGACTGATACACCGTTAAAATCCATTGGTGCATTACTTGGTGGAAAGGATCATGCATCCATCAGCCATGGAGTTAAAAAGATCGAACAGGATATGAAGACAGATGAAGCTTTAAATAATACTATTAATATTATCAGGAAGAAGATCAATCCTATTTAACAGGAATTGTATCTGCCTTTTATTCCCTTAACAGTAAACTATTATGTTGATAACTATGTAGATAAAGTGTGGATTCTTATGTGGAAAAGATATGGATAAGTTTACCATTGATTTTCAACAGATTTTTATCCCCACAGTTTCCACAAGAAATTATTTTGATATCTACAGAGTTTTCCATATGCGAAAAGCCTTAATTTATAAGGGCTGGAAGTAGTTTTTCACTTATCCACAGCCCCTATTACTGATAAGACGGAATTTTTTTCATTTATATATCTATAAAAGCCGCTCCGGAACTTTATCCACAAACCCGGTACGGACCCGAAAGGAGTTATCATCATATGAAAATTATTTGTACGAAATCAAATCTTGTAAAAGGAGTCAGCATTGTTTCAAAAGCTGTTCCATCTAAGACAACCATGCCAATCCTTGAATGTATTCTTATTGATGCTACTACAGATGTTGTAAAGCT
>OLWA01002243.1_pt1 | contig 17575 bp, 16 predicted proteins | sample 1673251 | NCBI WGS metagenome assembly OLWA01 (sample SAMEA3178937, study PRJEB25190) | human gut metagenome | biome: human gut; feature: human-associated habitat; material: faeces | place: Austria | collected 2013
AGCACGTTCTGTAACTTTATTTATATAATCCCGGTCATCGAAAACACACTCGGCTTTTGTATTGAAAAATTCCAGACGGGGGGCTTCGTTATATCCCTTTATATCATTTTTCTCACAAGAAATGGCGGTAATCAATACAACCATCATTCCATATATCAATCTTTTCATCACTTACTATTTTCCGGTTATACCAAACATATCTTCATTTTCAGGCAAAGGAAACTGATACTTTGTCCGTACATCGACCAAACTGCAATTTGCAAAAGTGACGTAGTTGTGCCGTTTATAAAAATAAAACAGCTGTCCCTCTCCGTAATACTCTTTCAGGTATTCACGCATCACTTCGTTGATCCGGCGCGTATGCCCACTGTCAAATCCTTCACGGGTATCCGGTTCGTCATATCCTTTTCCCCCATCTGTCGCATCACTGGAGGCGATTCCCCGTTTAAAACGAACCATATCCAAAATTTCAGCGCTGCTCTGCGGATCCGGATCACATTCAGCCATAATATAATACATTTCCGGAATACGAATCATACTAAAACCAAAATATGCACCTCCGGTATATTCAGAAGCATCATTTGATTCATCCATAATTTTAGATAAAATATCTTTAGAAAGCATTAATTTCAAATTATATCCTAATAAAGTAGTTTGCATTGATAATAAATTTCTAAATTGTTGATAACTTTCAAAATTATATTTTCTAATAAATCTAGAAAGACTTGCTTTAGAAATATTTGCTTCTTCTGCTAACTGATTGCTTGATGGAAATGTTTCTTTACCAATATGTTGAAAAACACATTGTATAATATTGTAATCATTGCTATTCATTGCTTCTGTATTACATCTTTGTACAAATTCTAGAAATTTATTTAATATATCTTTATTCATCATTAACACCTCAATTAATTCTACAACAAAATAAAGAAATAGAACAATCACATGTTCTATTTCTAACATATTTTATTTTAAATATATTCTCTTTCTTAAAACAAAATATCCACTCATAAACATTAATGCTGTATATTCTACCAAAGAGGTATTATCTCCTGTTTTTACTGAAGTACTTGTCTTATTTGTCTTATTTTGAGCAACCACTTTATTAATAACTTCAAATTCACCATTAGCTTCTCCATTTAAAGCTACACATCTCACATTATGTTTTCCAACACCTAAATTAGATGTAAATTCTTTAGATAATTTAAACATAACATATCCATTTTCATCTACTTCATAATCCATAGAAACCATTTGTTCATCTATGAATAAATCTTTATATTTTGTTGTTGGAATATTTGTTTTAATAATAAACTCTTCTCCTTTAGTTACTTTAGTATCTATTGTCAAATGATATGTCACTGTTTCAGGATTCCATAAAATATCTTTTGCAAAAGTTGTAAACGCTCCTCTCCATGTATTCCAATCATGCGCTCCATTTTGTTTTTCAAAAGTATATTTAATACCACATTTATCCAATTGAGGCATATAGAAATCAACTAAAGAAGCCTTAAATATAGAATTAATCAAACCAAAATCAACTGTTCCTGCAGATAAATAAATTTTCTTTGTTTTCAACTTAGCAATCAATTCATCTGTAAAAGTACTTTCTTCAACTTGAGCAGCAGCAGAAACAATTCCAAATGCACCAAAACTATCTGGTTCTAATTCCATAACCGTGCTTGAAGCTACACCACCAGCAGACAAACCTAAATAAGCACGATCATCTGCTTTTCTAGAAACTTTAAAATTATTTTCAATAAAAGGAATAACATTATTAACAACATCATCTGCCAAAATCTTATTAGATGATGTATTAAACCCAGTACCACTAAAATGAGAATTATTTAAAGAAACAACAACACAATCAGCTAACTTACCTTCTGCAACTAGATTTTCAACAATATTTCCTGCTGAACCTAATTGTGTCCATTCAGTTTCATTACCACCATTACCATGTGCTAAATAAATAGTCTTATAATCTTGACCATTTTCATAACCAGCTGGTAAATAAACACCTACTTCATTACTTGTACCATCATATGCAGTATAAGTTTCATAAACTTGTTTACCTGTTCTTTGACTAGGGTAAATATATTCTTGACCTTTTAAAGCGTCGCTTTTATCTCCTACATAGAAATAAGACCAAGTTGCATCATGTCCATTGATGCTATTACTCTTCGATGGATTAGCTGGATCTTGAATAACTTCTGCCGTTCCATCACTATATGTAACATAGTAACCATAAAAATATTCTGTTGATGGTAATGGTAATGTTACAGAATAAATTTGGTTATCTTCTTTCATATCATATAAAATATAACCTCCATTATATTTAACATCTGTTCGATCTTTGTTACCACAACCACCAGTTGGATACATTCCATCTTGATATTCATAAGCAGTATACCAATTAATACCACTATTACTTCCTTTGTTTTCTTCATATAAATGATCATCTGATTCCTTTATAAATTGAAAACCACCTTCTAATTGAACATTATCTACTTCTTTAGAAAGATTAGAAGCGTCAAAAACAAATGTAGCCTGATACTTTGCATCACTTAATCCAGTTGTATTCTTATCAACACTAACACCTTCATTAGAAGCAAAGACTACTCCTGTAAAAGAAGTTAACATTGATAGAAGTAATGCAAAACAAACGCCTAACTTCACAAACAATTTCTTCATTTTCTTCTTCCTCCTTGTTACTATTATAACAAATATGCGCTTAAAATGTATACGCTTACAAACGTAACTAAGTTTCATAAAATGAAACTTAAAAAAGATTAGAAAAAATTTATAATTATTGAAAGTATTTTTTAGTATATTAATAGATATTCTATAAATCAGTGTAGCAATATGATTAATAATTTCTTATCTTGTTATCTAAATATTATTTAGTAAATTTTTTTAAGCATTATTTTCAATTTGAATATTATTAATCTAAATAATAATAAATATTATAACACAACAATGAAATCAAAAACTGAATACTGTTCTTTTCAAATCCATGATGTCCTATATTATCTCCCCTCCCTTTAAGATCATCTTTCAATTTTTTGGGACTTTTTCTATCTTCACATGTTTTTTTATATTCGTGAGTCTGTAGATCATTTTTTCATAATAAGGCATATCATTTTTATAACTTGCATAATCAATGTCACCTTCTTCTTATTGCTGTGATACAAGGTCATGTACTTTTATATAATTCTTATCTCTAACACATAGTACTTGATATTTTCATTATTCATATAACCAAAAAAATTTTTCATTATAAAAGACAATAGTATCTCTAAATTATGTTGTTTTTCGTTTTTGTCCAAATGTGAAAGCACTCCTTCTAATTCATTTAGGAAGTTGTTTAAAAAATAAACAGACCTAGTTTTAAAGTCAGAACTTAATAAAATCTTTTTATTGTATTTATTAACATTCTAAACTGATACATAATATAAATTCAAAATATTTTATCTTTGACTAATTATCACAAAATTACTCTAAATACTTTATATATAGTAAGCGCCAAATAAAATAGTGTATTTAAAAAAGTCGATTGAATTGATACAATGATCAATTTAGTCGGCTTTTATTTCAAATTTTTCTTTTATCTCTTCACTCCATGGTAAGAACCAGTCCAGTCTTTCTGGATCTTCAACCAGATCTTGTTGAGGTAAATAATCCAGGATGAATTCAATATAATCGTATGGATTAAGTTTATTGGATTTAGCTGTTTCAATCAGGCTAAATACTGCTGCACTTGCTTCAGCTCCTTTAGTAGAAGTTGAAAACAGCCAGTTCTTTCGGCCAACTGTAAATGGTCTGATTGTACGTTCATCTAATGAATTGGTCATTGGTACAAGACCATCTTCTAAAAATGAACGCAGTCCTGCCTCGTAATTCAAGACATATTGTATAGCCTTTCCTGTTTTAGAAGCAGTTAACACCTTGTTTTGGTTATATTTGCACCATAAAAAGAAGTCATCAACTAATGGCTTTGATTTTTCTTGACGTACTTTCACCTTTTTATCAGGTGATAATGTTTCGATTTGTTTTTCTATCACAAACAGTCTGGCTATTTTTTCAACAGCTGTATTTGCGAGTGTATCTGATGCATTCTTCATATCTACAGGCAATGCATCATAGAACTTCCTTCTGGCATGCGCCCAACAGTAGGCATTGGTCACACCATCTATATGATTATATCCATAATAACCATCAGTGATAATAGTACCATCAAACCCTTTAAGAAATTCTTGAGGGTTGGTTGCTTTTCAACAGAAACAAAGGATACTTCATTCTTGTAGCTGTTTTCATTTATCTGATCACATAAAATATTTCTGATTTTTTGTTGATAATTATAATAAGTCGACGGCTTGATATTGTTTTTGTCACAGAAATCTTTGACAGATAAACCACTTCCCTTGCATTCTTTGATTTTAAAATACCAGAATTTATATTTTTTATTTTTGGTAAGTTCCTGTACTGTCATATAGTCTCTCTTCCTCTCCATATAGTTTTTGGAGAATATAAAAACTACAATATAGTTTATGGAGTCTCCACATTCTATATTGTAGTTCTTAGAGTTCTATATTTTTATCCACTATTTTTTCGCTTACGTTGCTTAAACATGCCATACTACTTGAACAACCTAATTGGAATAAGTGATTACCCAGCGTGGAATAATCATTATAAATATTATTTATATATTTTTTGATTTAAAAAATTCCATAAAAATAATATCTTCAACTTTTCTCTTTATATCTCTCAAATTTTTATGATTTGCAAGTCTAACTAAATCTTTCTCTACATCTTCATAATTTATTCTTATACCATAATTATGTTCTAATTTATCTATCAAACTTTTAGCAGTTTCTTGAATAAATATTATTTTATCACTACTTGGAATATCAATAAAATAATACACCATATCAAATCTAGACTTCAAAGAACTTGGTATATGCTTTTGATACATTTCTTGAGACATATTAGATGTAAAAACAATTATATATCCATTTAAATCATGTATTTCACCATGTCGATCTGTAAATACTCCGTCTTCCAACAATTCATAAAAGAAATTATAAACACTTGGTGTAGCCTTCTCAAATTCATCTATCAAAATAATTTTTGATTTAGAATTTTGAATTTTATTTATAAGTTCCCCTCCTTCTTCACTACCACTATATCCTAGTGGTGATCCTATAAGACTGTTAAGAACACCCTCTGTTGAATAATTTCCAAAATTTATTTTTATTAATTTTTCATTTGGAAACATCTTTTCAGATAATAACTTAGCAAATTGTGTTTTACCAACACCAGATTCTCCACATATTATTATTGAAAAAACCTTTCTATCTCTCATACTATTTAAATAAGCATATTTTAATAGATTATTTTTTAAATCAATTTTAAAATCTTCATGACCTTTTAAATTACTATTAATTTCATCAATGACTTTAGAAATTTGTTTTATATCTAATTTATCTCTATTGTCTAAATTTTGTCTTTTATTTATTTCTTCTTCATTTAATAAATTACTTAATTTAAATATATATGGTAACTTTTCTTCTAACATAGGAACAAATTCATTTTTTATGCAATATTTATTTTCATAAACATTTGATAATTTTAATAACAGTATTTCTACTTGTAAAACCATATCATTTCTTTTCTTAACTATTTGCATTAATGAAGAAACATCTATAAAATCAACTTTTTTCTTTAATAATCTTTCTTTTATATCTCTTATATCATATTGAAGAAAAAGACCATTATATTCTTTTAACAATTCTCCAATAGAAATTATTCTTTTCTTATCATAATTTTCTATTGATTGAATTCTATCATACACAACTATTTCATTTGGGATATTATAACTTAATGTTTTAAATACTTGATTATCTATATTTTGCTTTTTCACTTCTAAATAAGTTTTATCTATCTCATTTTCATCAAAAAAATCCGGGAAATATTCAAGAAATTTATATAAGTATGTTTCTTTAATGCAAAAATGAACATTCTTAATATACTTTTTTAAAATAAATAATAGCCTCTCAATATATAATTTAAAAAAATTATCATCTTGCACCAAATTTGAAATATCTATAATATACTTTTCAAGATGGCTCTTTTTTAATAATTTTAAAATATCTATTAAATTATCTGAATCTTGAAGAAAAAAAGCTATTCCAACAAAAGTATATTCACTACGTTCTTTTTTTAGTTCATTCTTTCGTTCTATATTCTCATAAACAAATAACATAACTATTCACTCTCAACTTTATCTTTAATATTTATTTCTTGGATGATTGCAATAACATCTAGCAAGAAATATTCTCCTTTTAATTTAGTATGCTTAATTTTAAAAGGATTTGATTGATTATTCACTTCCATACTATTTTTCATATCTTCACTTTTTGTTAAATTTTCATAATTCATAGAATTTTCTACTAATTCTAAAAATTTTGATGAAATGCTTTCTCTATTTGAAAAATTTATTTTTCCTCTATATATTCCAATAAGACTGAGCTTTCCTAATTGTAGATCATTATGATGATATCCATTTTCAAAATTATCTAACGAATTATATGGTAATTGAATAATATAATTTTTTCCTTGTTCACAAGTAAAAGTATAATCAAGAGTAAAATCATCTAGCACTTTTTCTAGCATTTTGTTTAAATTGACCTCTACATTATCGTTCTCCTGATTTTTTAATTTACTCTCTTTTAATACATTCAAAATCATTACAGTATCATCAAAATTTGATTGCTGTAACTCCACCTCTTTAAAAAGTACTAAATTTCCTTCTTTCAATTCCTTATTTTCACTTTTTAACGCAGTCTCATAAATTTTTCTTAACATTATTGATTTTGTAATTTTAACGTCAAAATTCTCATATACTTTATCTTGAAAATTTTCTTCTTTTGTATAACCTATTCTATTTTTAATAACATCTTTTTTCCCAAAATACCCAGAAATATTATGTTTATTTTTTTTCTCAAAAATATGTTCTTTTTCAATTGTCTTTATTATTTTATTATCAATTAGCATTGCAATTTCATGCATTTTCGATGCATTCAAATAAAATAAATTAAACAAGGAGCTGCCATCTTCCTTGTTATTTTTCATATTGTTATTAAAAGTATCATGCATTATTTTTAAAGTTGATAATGATAACAAAAGTGTAATAAAAGAAAAGAGACTATAATTTTTCCAAATAAAATCATATACTTTATTATTGCAAATAGACAAATAAAAAATAACTAAAGCAAATATATTTAATAACTCAATGGATATATCATATATTTTATCTTTTTCATTAAATGTTTTATAAATCATTGATATGACATAAACAAAAATAGGTATTACTATCCAATATTTTTGTAATCCTATAGGTTGAACAATTTGATACATAGTTATCTCAAAAAAGAAGTATGTAAACGAAATTGATATTATTGCATAATTTTTCTTAAACTTTTCCATCCTATTTCCTTTCAACTTATATAAAAAATAATTAAATCATTCTGACAAAATAGCTTCTATTTCATAACTATAATCTTAAAAATAGTTATTTATTAACCAGTAATTCTAACTATATATTAATTCTTTTTTAGCATATGAACAATACTTTCCATATTTTTTACCATAAGAACTAATTATTTTTCTCGCTTTTAGTTCATCTAAAAATATTTGATTAACATTTGTTATTTCAAACTGTACTTGTTTTCTATAAACTAAAAGATCCTTTAAATATTGGTTAGACTGTATCATTTTTATTAATTGTACATTTTGTAATTCTTCTAACTTAGTATTTATTAAATGAATAAATATTTTTTTATCTAAATCCTTTACAAATAAAACTAAATCATTAAAGATAATTTCATTCAATTTACAATAATCAGCAATAAAATAAGAAACAATTATTTTTACATTATAATTAATTATGTTTTCCATACCATAAGATTTCAATATAAACAATTTAATCTCTTTATCTATGTCAGATTTAAAAATATAATATAAATTTTTATTTTGATCAAATTGGCATTCGTTTAATTCAAAATTTTTGTCATTTACGAAATATTTCAAGAAATCAGGAGCTAATTTTGGATAAGATATAGATAATAAATTAAAGTTATTAGATAAACTATTTAGCAATTTAAAATCTATTAGATATTTTATTACATCTTCTTCCACATTTTCTAATTCGTCAAAATCATATCGTTGATTTGATAAATCTAATTTATCTTTATATTTAACAAACATCTCCTCGTCTTTTAAAATTGCTAATGATAATTTATGTAATTGTAGTGGAAATTCAAATAATTTCTCATGATTAAATATATAGTTTCTTATGCATATATCATAACCGTATTGATCAAAGTACATTTCAACATTTTCCCATAATTCAACAGATTTTTCTTTATTGATTAATATTGACCATAACTCTTTACTTACCTTTTTTAGATTGTCAAACATATTGTTTTCTATTTCTATAATTTTTTCTTTTTGTTCTAATTCAATGTTTTTATTATTTAAAAGCAAAGCAACATATTCTTCAGAATCTCTTTTTAAAATATTCACTGCTATAGCCTCACATACATATTTTTGAATATTATTATTTATAAATTCTTTTAACCATTCAAATTTTGATATCATAATTGTTTCATAGTTTACTTCATTATATTTACTAACATTTTCAAAATACAAAATAAATGCAGCCAACAATTTTTAAATATTGCTCATTTAAATTAAAATAATTATTTTCAAATATAAAATCTACAACTTCTGTTTCTTTTACAATATTCAAATAATTAAAATGAATATCAAAATTTTTAATTTTCTCATCATCAACATTAAAGCTCAAAAAATCTTCACATTTTTTTATTGTATCCACAAAACAATTATTAGTATTTATTTTTTTTATTCCTTCTATTCCATAGTTTTCTATAATAATCTCCATAAATATCTTTAATAAACCTTTATTTTCTAATATATCTTTTAAGATTAAAAACATATTTTCCCAAGTTAAAGCAAGTTCTCTAGCCATCATACCTAAATATCTTTGGTATGTATTATTGCCACATATATAATCAATATATTTTGTAAAAAAACTCTTTGCTGATACTTCATTTTTATTTAAAGATTGGAAAGCAACAACTCTACATTTCATAATATGATCGTCATTATTCTCTTTATTTAATAAATAATCCATCATGTATACATCAAAATAATAGGATCCATTAAAATCTCTACTATCTAATTTTCTAATTAAATAATCTATGTTATCTAACTTAGTTAATGGATCTATATATCTTTGATTTTTCAAAGCCATTATATATTCATGTTCTTTTTTTCCTATCATTCCTTGATGAAAGTATGATAAATATGTTGAATATGAATCATCTATATATCCTCTTCGTAATAAAAATTTTCCAATATTATAAATATCTTTATTGTACTTGTTATCATATAAATCATCATCGTTAAATAATTCATTAAATTGTTTATTTTCTAACTGACGCGATTCATCATTTAGTTTATCTATTTTTTCACAATAGAATTTAGTACCCTTATTTTTCTTCTCTATCAATTTCTTCTTTTTGCTTATAGATTTTAAATTATTTATAATAATATTTTTATCTACATCTTTAAAATATATATCATACTCTCTCGAATATCTTGAATCATTATAAAAAATGTAACGTCATTAATGGAACTATAATCAATATCATCACTTTTAACAAAATCATCTATACTCATCTTTTTATTTATATTTGTTTTTATTATAATTTTATTTTGAGAATAACAATTATTTGTATTATCTGCATAAAATAATATTAATCCATATATCTGATAAATAATTTCATCAGCTGTATTTGTCTCACAATTAGGAATTTCACTATTGACTATGATCTCATATTTTTTTATTTTTTGAATAATCTTTTCTCGTTTTAATTTTATTAATTCCTGTCTTTTATTCAACATATCAACAATAAATCCTTTTCCTTCTTGCAACAACTCAAAGTCATTAGGACATATATTTTTATAAACTATAATTGAAGATAGATTTTGTTCATATTTATATTCTTTTAAATTTTTATTATAAATATTAAATTCATTAAACGCATATCATCGATATATGGAGCAATATCATTGATATAATCTTCATCAATACTAGTACTTACTTTTAGAACATATTTTCTAAGTATTTCATAAGAATTAGTAGAATTTAAATAAGGTATAATAGGTATAATAAAATAAAAAAATTTTGTTCGTTCCTTTGAAAGAAAAACATCGTCTTTTATTGCATATATGAAGACTACTTTTCTATCAACTTTTTCATAATTGTTAATTAAAAAATTAAGTTCTCTTAATTTAACAAATATTTCCGGATTTTTAAATCTATCTAAATCTTCAAAAATAACAATATTGTAATTATTGACTTCAAAAAAATATAAAATTTCATCTAAATATTTATTAAAAATTGATTTATCCTTCTTATTTCTCATCCCCTATCTCTATATCAATTTTATTATTTAATGAAATTTTTGATAAATTTATTTTAGTTATTATTTTTTTAGTAATATAATAACTAACAGTTAATATTGTTACAATCAATACAATATATAGAATATAAATATACCAATTTGGAAAACCCAATCCATTCATATAATTGCGATACAATTCTAATTTATCATATATTTCTGGACAAAAGAGAATTAATGTTACTAATCCTACTAATAATAACATTGATATTTTAAACATAATTTCTTCAAAAGTTACATTCGAAATTTTCTTAAATCTAGAATAAGGCATTTTTTTGGCATCAGCACGATAAAATAGCTGTTGTAAAATGCTTGTTTCAATGTTATTAATCTCATCATTATGAAAATCTATTGATTGCTGGTTATTACTTTTATCTATATTTGAAAAATTACTACCACCTATATTTTGTTGTTCGTCATTTTCATTTATGCGTTTGGTTTCTTTTTCAAAAATTTCCCACTCAAAGTTTGCTAATGAAATTTCTAAAAAATGATAATCTTCATAATCTTTATTATTTTGTTGAAATTTTTTTAATATACTTGATTTACCTGATCCATATATTCCTGTAAGGGCTATATTCTTTACACTTTCTTCTTTAATTGCCCAATTTAATGCATCATCATAAACACCATCCTTATCCACATTTTCATTAATTTACGGTGCTAATGATAAATAAAAAGTTGTATTCTCTTTTTTGTCTTGTTGCATACAATCACCTCATTCTCTATTTTCAGGTTAATAAAAACAGTTCTAACAAAAAATAAGAACCGTTTTTATTTTAAATCAAATATTTTGTACATTCTTATAAATAGTTGTTATAATTTTATATTATAATTCATCAAATAAATTCTATTCTAATTACTTTTTATTTTTTTCATCATCATAATAATTGATAAATACTTTTGCTTGCATTCCATAATTTTTTAATTCTTTTTGCCATTCATTTAACTTATTTTTCAATATTATCATATTTAATTCACTTAATTTAACTACATTATTTTCATATACTTTTAATTTTGTTGCTCTATCCAAAATTATCCATAATGCAAAACATTTTGCTTCTGGGTATTCATTTTTATTATCTTCAGAATATCTATTTCTATATTCTTTTAAAGAAATTAATGATTGATCAACTATATAAGAAAGTTCTGCAGATCCTTTACCAATTTTAACAGCAATCATTATTTTATTTTTTTCATCATATAAATCCATCATTTCTATCTTGGATTTATCTTCAACAATTTTTAAATTTCTATCACATAACTTAAATCCTTCTTGTTCTCTTAATAAGTTAAATACGTACTCTCTATAATATTTCTTTTTTATTTTTTCATCATTGCTTTCTATACTTTCTAAGTTAGAATTTAATTTTTTTTGCTCAGTTTCAATTAATTGCTTAACAAAATTTATTTTTTGACTTCTACTAAAATCATATTTGGGATTATATACAGTCTCTATTGAATCAACACTATCATTCAACAGGCTTACATATTCTTCATTATAACGATACCATTTTCCTCTTAATAAAACAGCTCTTTCTTTTTCATTTGTATAATTTAATAACTTATAGATTTGCTCATCCCATCCATTTTCAATGTATTTGATTTTTCCTTGAAAAATTAAATCATCTAATTCTATCTTTTTTTCTCTACAAAAACTGTATAATTGTTCATTTGATATTTCTGAAATCGTATCGTATTTTCCTCTACAAATAACTTTATATTGATTATCTACCTTGTTAAAAATTTCTTCCGTTCCAATAATATCTAATTCTGAAACATCAAAATAACCATCCTCTTCTTTTATTTTATTCTTTAATTCAGCATTTAATTTTTCTATTTCATCCATATCTTTTATAGATATAAATAATGGTATTTTATTTTTTTCTGGTTTATCTAATACACATTCAACAAAATCTATTAATTTAGCAATGCCTTCTAGACTATCCATTTTTAATGAAAATTTTATAGAAGTACCAATCTCTACAGTATTACCATAAATTTCACTTTCATCTAATAAATGAATTTTTAATTTTGAATAAGATTCACCACTATCATAGTCTAAATATGAATAATTAGTATAGGTATTAATAACACGATTTTTTCGTGATTGAGGCACTATTAATGCTGAAGTATTAACAGTTTTATAATCTATTCTTTTCGCAAATTCAAATGCAAAATTATAATCACAGTATCTATCAATTGTAAAAAAAGCATTTCCAAATGATACAGCATATATTTTATCTTCTTTATAAATCATTAATATTCCAGAAGGGTACTTATTTACCATTACCGTATCAAAATCAAATTCTTGCGCAATCCAATTCCAATTTGAAATATCTTTCTCATTTGGTTGTTTTACAAATAATTGAAATTCATAGTCACCTACTGGTTTAATAATACTACCACTATATTCAATTTTATTATCCATATTAATATCTTTTTCTAATTTAAACAAATTAATTATTTTTGAACCCATAAATTCTACCTCCATTTCTAGTTAATACGTTTAAAATATACACACTTTTATTTCTATAAAAAAAGAAATAGATAACACATATTATTATACAACTTGTGTTATCTATTTACTGTTTTCGTTCACGAACGGCTACTTTTCGTGCGTGAACGTCATATATTTACTTTTATTTACATCTTTTTCTTAATATTCTATTACTTATCAATATACCTATTAAAAAACCTAAACTATTATGAATAATATCATCAAACTCAAATAAACCTCTACATAAAACTAATTGCAATAACTCAATAGAAAAAGAAATACTAATACCTATCAATAATCCAATCTTCCAATCTATCTTTTTACCATATGTTAATGGTAAAAAGATACCAATTGGTAAAAGCATAACAATATTTAATATATTTTCCAACAACAAATCATATCTAGAAGCTGTTCCTAATCTCCCTATAGGATGAATAATCTCTTTCCATGACCAAAATAATTCTAGTTGATATTTTCTAGTACTTGGTAATCTAGAAAATACTGTTGATCCATAAACATGTAAAAGATAAATAATAAATAAGATACTAAAACACATTTGTGTTTTAATTATCTTATTCTTTTTATAATATCTTTCTAATATGATAAAACTGATAATCATTACAATAATTACAGTTATTAATTCTATTTTACTCCATTTAGGATAATGAGAAATAATGGTTTGAAATATATCCAATGTTTTAACTACTAATATACTGTATATTTATACAATATACTTTTTCCTTTCTGCCAACCTTGGTTGTTAATCATTATTTGTATCTTATTATTGTACAAGATACAAATAATGTAAACATAAAATTTAGATCAAATAGCAAAAAAGCAGCCTCTAAATTTAAGGCTGCTAGCTTATTTTATTCATTAATAATACTTTGTTAATAATCACGATTCCTATTAAAAAACCTAAACTATTATGAATAATATCATCAACATCAAACATTCCTCTACATAAAACCAATTGCATCAACTCAATAGAAAAAGAAATACAAAATCCTATTAATAATCCTACCTTCCAATTTATCTTTTTACCATATACCAATGGTAAAAAGATACCTAAAGGTAAAAGCATAATAACATTTAATATATTCTCCAATAACAATTCATACTTTGGATATGTCGTATTCATTGAATTTAATATTTCTTTCCATGACCAAAATACTTCTAACTTACATATTCTTTTACTTGGTAATCTAGAAAAAACAGTAGATCCATAAACATGTAATAAATAGATAATAAATAAAATAGAAAAAAACATTTGTATTTTATTTATTTTATCTTTTTTATAAAATCTATCTAAAATAATAAAACTTATAATCATTACTATAACTACAGCAATTAATTCTATTTTACTCCAATGAGGATAATGAGAAATAACCGTTTGATATATATCCAATTTAAATTACCTTTTCCTTTCAATTAAATACATGTTATTAAAATTATTTTTCTTTTCTTTTATCAACAGTTATATAAAATGTATTTGCTAGATTTCTAACCCTTCGTCCTTTAAAACAAAATCTTACTTCAGATGCTTTCATTTGGACATAATATCCATTTATAATCTTATCTTTTTTTAAGTACTTTAATAATATTTGCAAAATTTGTTTTTGTGTTTCATCTATTTTTTCATTTCTTTTTATCTCAAAAACAATATTCTCAATTCTATTTTGGTTTACTATTATTTTTTTCCTTTGTTCAAGGTTATCAATCTGTTTATAACTACAAGGAACAACTATTTTATTCATCCTCTTTCATTCCCTTCATACAATAGTCGGAAAATTGACTAATTTCAATATTAAATGTATTTAAATAATCGTCAATTATACTAGATAAAACATTTTCAAATTCAAAAAAACTTAAGGCATACAAATAATCATCATACTTTTGATGATTGACTGTTATACCAAATGTCAATAATGGTCGTTTATCATTTCTATAACTAAAATAATTACTATTGCAGTTTGGAATAGCAGTAATAAAATTATGCCAAACATCTTTTATTGGCTTTTTACAAATATTTTTATTTACAGAATATACCAAAGAATGTTTTTCTTTCCAAGAAGCTTCCAATAAATCTTCCCATTCCATATCTGATAACTCATAATCTGCATATTCAAGCTTATCCTCATCATAATTAGGAATTTTTACTATTAATTTTTTATAAATATTATTTTCTTCTTTTTGACAATATCTAAAGTGAAGTCTTATTAAATCATCAAAATCTTCAGCATTATTCCATTTAGCTTCAACTATTAGATTACCTAAATTTTCACAAATAGCACCCAAATAGTTTTCAAAGTTACTCAATACAAGCTGCTTATTCTTTTTTATAAGATCTATTAATTCTGGACTTTTATTTTTACCATTACCAATCAATAACTCTTCTTGATATGTATTAAATCCATTTTCTTTATCTATATCAATATTATTATTTATTGCTTTTAAAAAATCTAATACATATTTATCCAGTATCGTTTTCATACGGTATTTTAATTCAGATATATGCTTACTAACAATTAACATTTCATCTACTACTTTTTCATTAAAATAATATGATTTATTGCTCCTATTGACTCCAGTATATAAAACAAAATAAGATTTATTATTTCTCATTTTAATTGGAACTGTTATTTTTTTCTCCTTACTCTCATGGTCATTTTTATACATAGAAAAATCTGTATTAAATTCATCATTGTCATTTGTAGAGCGTACATAGACATCAATAGAATTTATATCTAAATTAAACACGTAACTAGAATATGTATGTTTTTCTTTCTTTTCATCATTTTGAGGTATCTCTCCATGATTAGTATTAGGCCATCCTATACCCGAAACTAATGTAAGAAGTGATTTAGTATTATTATACCAATTTACAATATCTCGATTATGTGTATGTCCGCATAAATAGGTATCTACATTTAATCCTTCTTTTGAAAGAAATGAATTTGTAATTAAATCTTGATCATATCCCGTGAACCAATTTAAAGGATGATGACCAACTGCTATTACTAAATCAATATTCTTTTCACTTTTTATCTTTTTATATTGACTATTTAACTCTTGTAATTGAAAATTTCCTATTCTTAACTTTCTTCTTTCATCATTATGTCCTTGACATAACCATGAAGTGTTCAATAAGACAAATAAGATATTATGTTCTTCAATATTAACAACTCTACATTCATATGTGCAGCTTGAATTATTTTCTATTTCAAAAATATCCAAAATATCCTTTTTTAAATTTTTAAAATTACTAAACGAGGAATTAAAAAACTTCCATTCTTGTTTTTTCCAATCACTATCTAATGGTTCAGGATTATGTAAAATATCATAATTAATAAACCCATTTTTATATTTTTGTTTATCATTATCTAATTTTTTGTCGTGATTTCCAGGAACAATAATAACATCTATCACTTTTTCACCTAAAATTTCATGTAATTTTCTAAAAAAATCTAAAATAATTTTATTTTTCTTAGACGATCCCTGATTATATAAATCTCCACTAACAACTATTATAATGTTATCAGAATATTGCATTTCTAATTGAATATCATTTAATAATCTGGTATGCAAATCTGTTATTGTTTCATCATTGTTAACATCAAAATGTAAATCAGATAAATGTAAAATAGTAAAATTGTTCATTATCCCACTCCCCACCATATTTTTAAATTTAAAGAACTAAAAATTATACCGATAAAACTTCCATTATTAACTGGTAACCATAAAAAAATAATAGTAAACTTAATAAAAAACTAATTATTTTACCCATCAAGACTTTTCTTTTTGCTGTTTTGTTCATAAGTGGCATTTGTATTAAAACAAAACTTATAATAATTAACAAAGCTAATCCAATAAAAAATAAAACATTCCTTTTAGTAATAAGGATTTTATTTCTATTGATAAAAAATAAAATCATAGTTAAAAGAGAAATTTGAATTACAAAAATGACATTCCAAAAATATTTATTTATTTTTAGTTTCATTATTAACAATATCTTGAATATGTTTACTTACTTGATCATATAAATCTTCTCTATCTAATGCAAAATCGATTGTTGCTTTGATAAATCCAAATTTATCCCCTACATCATATCTCTTTCCTTCAAAATCATAAGCATATACTGCTTGTCTGTCAAGTAATCTTTTAATAGCGTCTGTTAATTGGATTTCTCCCCCTGCTCCTTTTCCTTGTGTTTCTAACAGTTCAAAGATTTCTGGAGTTAGTACATATCTTCCTAACACTGCCATTTGACTTGGTGCTTTTTCTGGTGCTGGTTTTTCTACCATATCTGTTAATTTTACAAGTCTTCCTTTGGCTGGATGTGATTTTGATGGTTCAACAATTCCATATTTACTAACATCTTTTTTCGCTACTGTTTGTACTCCTACGACAGAAGCTGATGTTTGTTCATATTGTTCGAGCAATTGTTTTAAAGCAGGTTTCCCTTCTTTATTAACAACCACATCATCTCCTAGTAGTACTGCAAATGGTTCATCTCCAATGAATGATT
>OLWA01002252.1_pt1 | contig 17540 bp, 16 predicted proteins | sample 1673251 | NCBI WGS metagenome assembly OLWA01 (sample SAMEA3178937, study PRJEB25190) | human gut metagenome | biome: human gut; feature: human-associated habitat; material: faeces | place: Austria | collected 2013
TAAACTATAGCTAGTGTTAGACTAGTATTGTTCATTTTGGAACTTTGCAACAGAATCCTCTATAATCTCTACAGTAGTTTTACCCACTACAGAAATTATAGAGCCATATAATAAAGGAGCTAGGCGAGGACAACTAAAAAAGCACCTTGCTGGTGCTATTTTCTTGCCTGCTAAACTCGTAAAGTGATTGATACCCTAACGGGTATTTTTTGCTTTCCTTTTTGCTAACTTTTGGGGTAAGCAAACGGCAACTTATGGGGGTATGAATTACTAAAATAGCTCACAAAATCGCTTTGTTATCACTCTAATACAATCCTGTGGAAAAGGTCTAGGTATTCATTTGAGAAAAAGCTATAAATATGATAAACTAGAAGGCGGTTTTCTTTAGGGAAACCTTAGAAAAGTTGAGGTAAAGACATGATAAACATGATAATTTTAGTTGTCTTTGCACTCATTGGTTTAGTCGTTGGATATTTAGCAATTTCTATCAAACTTAGCAAAGCTAAGGAACAAGCAGAAACTATCTTGCTAAAGGCAGAACAAGACGCTGTGAATCTTCGTAGTCAGGCAGAACATGATGCAGATCATCTACGTGTAACTGCTGAACGCGAAAGTAAGGCTCAACGTAAAGAGCTCTTGTTAGAGGCAAAAGAGAAAGCTAGAAAATATCGAGAAGATATTGAAGAAGAATTCAAATCTGAACGTCAAGAGCTTAAACAAATGGAGAATCGTTTAACAGATCGTAAGGATGAAAATCTATCAAGTAAAGAACTCGCCCTCGAGAAAAAAGAGCAGAGTCTTGCTGACAAATCTAAACATCTTAATGAGCGTGAAGAGAATGTGGCTCAGTTGGAGGCTGAGAAGCAAGCTGAACTTGAACGTATTGGTCAAATGACCATTGCAGAGGCGCGTGAGGTAATCTTAACAGAGACTGAGAATAATCTTACTCATGAGATTGCAACACGTATCAAAGATGCAGAAGCACAGATCAAAGATACTGTTGATAAGAAGGCCAAAAACTTGTTGGCGCAAGCTATGCAACGTTTGTCTGGGGACTATGTTACTGAACAAACCGTAACCACTGTTCACCTCCCAGATGATAATATGAAAGGTCGTATCATTGGCCGTGAGGGGCGTAACATTCGTACCCTTGAAAGCTTAACAGGTATTGATGTTATCATCGATGATACTCCAGAAGTGGTTGTTCTTTCTGGTTTTGATCCAGTCCGTCGTGAGATTGCTCGCATGACTCTCGAAGCCTTGATTAAGGATGGACGTATCCATCCAGCTCGTATTGAGGAGTTGGTTGAGAAGAGTCGTAAGGAAATGGATAACCGTATCCGCGAATATGGTGAAGAGGCAGCTTACGAAATTGGGGCTATGAATCTCCACCCTGACCTAATCAAGATTATGGGACGATTGCAGTTCCGTACTTCATATGGTCAAAACGTACTTCGTCACTCAGTTGAAGTTGGTAAACTAGCAGGTATTATGGCCAGTGAATTGGGTGAGAATGTGGCTCTAGCTCGTCGTGCTGGTTTTCTTCATGATATGGGGAAAGCTATTGACAAAGAGGTCGAAGGTAGTCACGTTGAGATTGGTACTGAGTTTGCACGTAAGTATAAAGAGCATCCAGTCGTGGTTAATGCCATTGCCAGCCACCATGGAGATGTGGAACCTGAGAGTGTGATTGCAGTTATTGTAGCTGCAGCAGATGCTTTGAGTTCGGCTCGCCCAGGAGCTCGTAATGAATCCGTTGAGAATTATGTCAAACGCCTTCGTGATTTGGAAGAGATTGCATCAAGCTTTGACGGTGTTCAAACAAGCTTCGCCCTTCAAGCTGGTCGTGAAATTCGTATTATGGTTCATCCAAATAAAATCTCAGATGATGAAGTTACGATCTTGTCTCACAAGATACGTGAACAAATTGAGAAAAACTTGGATTACCCAGGAAATATTAAGGTTACAGTCATTCGTGAATTCCGTGCGGTTGACTATGCCAAATAAGAGGCTCTTTGTCAACTGTAGTGGGTGGCAAAGTTAAGCTCTAGCGAGAACAAATGATGTTCTCGCTTTTTTGCTGTTCAAAGCAATGTAAATACGTTTTTTAAAGTTGTTAGAGTTGTTTTAAATGAGTGATTGAGTTGAGGTAAAGCTTCCTGAATTAATCCAAAAAATTGTCGTGTTTAAAAATCTTGTCTAAACACTCTTTAGGTGTTAAGGTTTCCCTGAAAGTCCTCGAATAAAAGGCGTCAAGTAATAGTTTTCGACTATCCTTTTGAATGAGTTTCCAGTAATATTTTAGAACACGATATTCAAGAGACTTCTTCTCAAATTATTTCATTATTTGAATGCGTGTCTGTTTTAGCGTTCTGTTCATATGTTGGACAATGTGAAAACGGTCAAGAACAATTTTAGCATTGGGAAAAATAGTTTTGATTAAAGGGATGTAATTACCAGACATATCCATAGTAACAATTTTCACCCCTTCTCGAGCTTTTTTAGAGTATTTGAAAAAGTGACTACGAATGGTTGTTTGTCGTCTGTTATCAAGAATAGTGATAATTTTCTTAGTCTCATAATCCTGAGCAATAAAGGCTAGCTTTCCCTTTTGATAAGAGAATTCATCCCAAGACAGTACTTCAGGTAAGGTAGAATGGTCATCTTTGAACTGAAATTGTTTAAGCTTACGATACACAGTTGAGGTCGAGATGGCAAGTTTTTCAGTGATGTGCGTCAAAGCTTCTCGATTAAGCAAGAGTTGAGCTGTTTTCTGCTTCACTAATTCAGAGATTTGACAGTTCTTCTGAACAAGGGAGGTCTCAGAAACCGTCACTTTATGGCAGTCTTTACATTGAAATCTTCTCTTCTTCAAACGAATAAGACTAGGGAGTCCACCAATCTCAATAAAAGGAATCTTATAAGGCTTTTAAAAGTCGTATTTGATTTGTTTTCCTTGACAATGACAACACTTAGGAGGAGTGTAATCAAGTGTAGCTTGAACATCAATATGTGTCTCGTGTTGAAAAACTTTAGTTAAAGTGATATTTTTGTCTTTAATTCCGATTAATTCTGTAGTATGATAGAATTGTCTTATATAATTCTTTCTATTTATGGTTTCGTCGCTTTAAATTTTAAGTCAGATGGGACTTTTTGTATACTCAAAAGCTCCATAACTTCTTAGCAGGTTTTACCCACTACAGAAATTATAGAGCCAAATAAGATAAGAAAGCCGAAAGGCTTTTTTTATTTTGTAGTAAAAGTGAAAAAATTAGCCCTGTTAAAAATGTATGAACTTTCTTATCAAATTGCTTCATTTTGATAGGTTAGCGTTTTATAATGAAATATTTTGATTTTTTTTGAGGTTCTTTATTGACAGCTATTATAAATTTAGTATAATAGATTTTGTAAACGATTACAGAAGGAGAGATTATGCTAAAGTCTGAACGTAAGCAGATTATCTTGTCTCAGTTGAAACAAGATGGTTTTGTCACTTTGGAAAACCTGACAGTTTTATTAAGTGATACGTCTGAGTCGACAATTCGTCGTGACTTGGATGAGTTAGCGGCAGATGGCAAACTTAAACGTGTTCATGGTGGTGCTGAAAGTATTCATGGTCTAAAGGAAGAAATTGCCAATAGCCAAAAAGCTATCAGAAATGTTCAAGAAAAGGCTCAATTAGCTGGCTATGCTGCCGATTTGATTAAGGAAGGTGATGTCGTTTTTCTTGAGGCTAGTACAACGAATGAACTTTTGATTCCACATTTGAGCAATCGTCAGGTGACGGTTGTGACTAATTCTATCCATCATGCTGTTAAGCTGGTAGATCTCGGTATTAGTACTAGGATTATTGGTGGTAAGGTTAAACATTCAACAGATGCCTCTATTGGAAGTACAGCTCTGGAACAAATCAGACAACTGAATTTTGATTGTGCTTTCATTGGTGCTAATGGAGTTGATGCCAATTATTTCACAACGCCAGATATGGAAGAGGCGGTTATTAAACGAACAGTGATAGCTAATGCGAAAAAAGCCTATGTTCTAGCTGATGCCTCTAAACTTGGTCAGATTACCTATGCTAAGGTAGCCGAGGTTGAGAAAGTAACCATAATCACAAATGCTTCGGAAGAAGGGCTCCTTAAAGAATTAAAAGAGAAAACGAGGGTTATTGAAGTATGATTTATACTGTAACACTAAACCCATCAATCGACTTCATTGTTCGTATCGACAAGGTAGAGATTGGTGAAGTTAACCGTATGGAGAGTGATGATAAATTCGCTGGCGGTAAGGGTATTAATGTCAGCCGTATTCTACAACGTTTAGGAATTGACAATACTGCTACGGGCTTCATCGGTGGTTTTACAGGACGTTTTGTTACAGACAGTTTGGATGCTGAAGGTATTAAAACTAAGTTTGTAGCTGTCGACCAAGATACACGTATCAATGTTAAAATCAAGGCTGACCAAGAAACTGAAATTAACGGTACTGGACCTGTCATCAATGATTATCAGTTAGCTGAGCTTGAAGCTATCCTTTCAAGTGTAAGTGCTGACGATGTGGTTGTTTTTGCTGGATCTGCACCAAGCAATCTTGGAAACAAGGTCTATAACAAATTGATTCCACTGGTTCGTGAAACTGGGGCACAGGTGGTTTGTGACTTTGAAGGACAAACCTTGCTTGATTCATTGGTCTACCAACCGCTCTTGGTTAAGCCAAATAACCATGAACTTGAAGCCATTTTCAATGTTAAACTTAATGCTTTGGCTGATGTTGAAAAATATGCGCGTGAAATTCTTGCTAAGGGGGCGCAAAACGTTATTATTTCAATGGCAGGTGATGGAGCTCTGCTTGTCACACCAGAGGCTGCATACTTTGCCAAACCAATCAAGGGAAAAGTGAAGAACTCTGTTGGTGCAGGTGACTCAATGGTTGCTGGTTTCACTGGTGAATTTGTCAAATCAGGGGACCCAATTGAGGCTCTCAAGTGGGGGGTAGCATGTGGAACATCTACAGCTTTCTCAGATGATTTGGCGACAATTGAATTTATTAAAGAAACATATAATAAAGTAGAGGTAGAAAAACTATGAAAATTTAGGACTTACTGAACAAAAAAGTCATGTTGCTTGACCTTCAAGCAACTACAAAGGAAGCTGCTATTGATGAAATGATTAACAGCTTGGTTGATAATGGTGTCGTGACTGACTTTGATGTTTTCAAATCAGGCATTATGGCTCGTGAAGCACAAACATCAACTGGTTTGGGTGATGGAATTGCTATGCCACACAGTAAAAATGCTGCAGTAAAAGAAGCAACTGTACTTTTTGCTAAATCTAATAAAGGTGTAGATTACGAATCATTTGATGGTCAACCTACCGACCTCTTCTTTATGATTGCAGTTCCAGAGGGGGCAAATGACATTCACTTGGCTGCACTTGCTGAATTGTCAAAATACCTCATGCAAGATGGTTTTGCAGACCGCTTGCGTCAGGTAACATCTGCGGATGAAGTGATTGAAGCGTTTAATATTGGCGAAAAAGAAGCGCAAGCTGAGGAAGCTAAGAAAGCACAAGCTGTTAAAGAAGCAGCTTCAAGCGACAAACCACTTATTGTAGCAGTAACAGCTTGTATGACCGGTATTGCTCACACTTACATGGCTGAAGAATCATTGATTAAAACAGGTGAAAAAATGAGTGTCAATGTTCGTGTTGAAACTAATGGTGCCTCAGGTGTTGGAACACCATTGACCGCTGAAGAAATCAACAAGGCTGTTGGTGTTATCATTGCAACGGACAAGGCAGTTGAAACAGCACGCTTTAATGGTAAGAATTGACTTCTAAACCAGTTGCTGCAGCTATTCGTCAACCTCAAGAATTAATCCAAAACATCTTGGACGGTAAAGCTGAAGTTTTCCACGCTGAAAATGCCGGAGCTGCTCAAGAATCAACAGAGAAATTGAGCCTCGGTGGTGCCTTCTATAAACACTTAATGAGTGGGGTATCACAAATGCTTCCATTCGTTATCGGTGGTGGTATCATGATTGCGCTTGCCTTCTTGCTTGACCAAATCATGGGTGTTCCTAAAGATCAATTGTCACAACTTGGTTCTTACCACGAAATTGCTGCTCAATTCAAAGCAATTGGTGGCGCTGCCTTTGGCTTTATGCTTCCAGTGCTTGCAGGTTACATTGCTTACTCTATCGCTGAGAAACCAGGTTTGGTTTCAGGTTTCGTAGCTGGTGCTATCGCTTCAAGTGGTGCTGCCTTTGGTGGAGTTCCGTTTGCTGCAGGTGGTAAAGCAACCCTTTCACTTGCCGGTGTATTTTCAGGTTTCCTTGGAGCTCTTGTTGGTGGTTTCCTTGCAGGTGGTGTTATCCTTGTTCTTCGCAAACTCTTGGCAGGTATTCCACGTGCTCTGGAAGGAATCCGATCTATCTTGCTCTTACCACTTATTGGTGTATTTGCTACAGGTTTCTTGATGTTAGCAGTCAATATCCTAATGGCAGCAATCAATAATGGTCTTAACAACTTCTTGTCAGGATTATCAGGAAGCTCAGCAGTTCTCCTTGGTCTCCTTGTTGGAGGTATGATGGCAGTTGATATGGGTGGACCAGTCAACAAAGCAGCTTACGTCTTTGGTACAGGTACTCTCGCAGCAACAGTAACTTCAGGTGGTTCAGTTGTCATGGCAGCAGTTATGGCAGCTGGTATGGTTCCTCCATTGGCAGTCTTTGTAGCGACACTCTTGTTTAAAGATAAATTTACTGAAGAAGAATGCAACTCTAGTTTGACAAACATCGTTATGGGGCTCTTATTCATCACTGAAGGTGCAATCCCATTTGGTGCAGCTGCCCCAGTACGCGCTATTCCAAGCTTTATCGTTGGTTCAGCTCTTACAGGTTCTCTTGTAGGTGTAGGTATGGCAGGGATTAAATTGATGGCACCACACGGAGGTATCTTCGTTATTGCCTTCACTTCAAATGCCCTCCTTTACCTTCTCTTCATCTTGATTGGTGCTGTGGTATCAGGTATCCTCTTTGGATTCCTCCGCAAACCACTTGATAAATAAGATTTGACAGAACAATCTCGTTGTGACGGGATTGTTTTTTGTGTCGTAGCAGATTTTTGTCAGGGTACCTATTTTATGATAAAATTTAGGCAGAAATGGCTTATCTAGTAGCTAATACGCTGTATAAAGAAACATAAGAGGTAAAATATGGTAAAAGAATACGATTATATTGTCATTGGTGGTGGTTCTGGTGGTATTGCCAGTGCCAATCGTGCTGCTATGCATGGTGCTAAGGTTATTCTCTTTGAAGGGAAAGAGGTCGGTGGTACCTGTGTTAATGTAGGTTGTGTGCCTAAAAAGGTCATGTGGTATGGTGCTCAGGTTGCTGAAACCCTTCACCGTTATGCAGGCGAGTATGGTTTTGATGTGACGCTTAATAAATTTGATTTTGCAACGCTTAAGGCCAATCGTCAGGCTTATATCGACCGTATCCATGGTTCTTATGAGCGTGGTTTTGATAGCAATGGCGTTGAACGTGTATACGAGTATGCAAGATTTGTTGACCCTCATACGGTTGAAGTAGCGGGCGAGCTTTATACAGCACCACATATCCTAATTGCAACAGGTGGTCATCCCCTTTATCCAAATATTCCAGGCAGTGAATACGGAATTACCTCAGATGGTTTCTTTGAGCTAGATGAGGTGCCAAAACGTACAGCTGTTATTGGTGCTGGCTATATCGCAGTCGAAGTTGCCGGCGTTCTCAATGCTCTTGGCAGTGATACTCACCTATTTGTTCGTAAGGATCGCCCATTGCGTACCTTTGATAAAGACATTATCGATGTTTTAGTTGATGAGATGGCTAAGTCTGGCCCTACACTTCATATGCATGCTAATGCAACAGAGGTAGTGAAAAATGCAGACGATTCTCTGACTATTAGCTTTGACAATGAAGAAACTATTACAGTTGATTGCCTTATCTGGGCTGTCGGACGTGCAGCGAATACTTCTGGCTTTGGTATTGAAAAGACAGGCGTTAAGTTGACTGAACGAGGTAACATTTATTCAGACGAGTTTGAAAACACATCTGTTCCTGGTATCTATGCTCTTGGAGATGTGACTGGTAAACTTGATTTGACTCCAGTTGCAGTGAAGGCTGGTCGACAATTGTCAGAGCGACTTTTCAATAATAAAGTTGATGCTAAGCTTGATTACACAGATGTAGCTACTGTGGTCTTTAGTCATCCGGCCATTGGTGCTATTGGGTTGACTGAGGAAAAGGCAATTGCTAAATATGGTGCAGAGAATATCAAGGTCTATAAATCTAGTTTCACTCCAATGTATACGGCTCTTGGGGATAATCGTCAGCTGTCAACCATGAAATTAGTAACGCTAGGTGAGGATGAAAAAATCATCGGTCTTCACGGTATTGGGTATGGTGTCGATGAGATGATTCAAGGATTCTCTGTGGCTATTAAGATGGGAGCAACTAAGGCTGATTTTGATAATACGGTTGCCATTCATCCAACCGGTTCAGAAGAGTTTGTAACAATGAGATAAATAGGTGAAGTCTGTCTACTTAAATGGATAGACTTTTTTGTGGCTAAATGGTAACCTATATCTTTTGTGTCACTTTGGCTTGTCTTAACGAAAAAAGGCCTTTAGGCCTTTTTTTCATTGATTAGGTAGTTCCTGACTTCTGAAATAAAGTAAAGGGATCCAGTGACGACAAATAAATTATCAGAATTTGCAGACTCAGATTGGGTTAACCAGTCTCTGTAGTCAGTTGAGCGTTCTAAGTGTTGAGGGTAATCATCCAAGGGCAGTGCCTCAAAGAAATTGAAGGAGGTTACTGTTATATGATACTCTTTAAGCTCATCAAGTAAGTCAGTCAAAGGTTTTCGTCGAAGTCCTGCAAAGAGGATGTGAATTCGACGGTTGGCAAAGTTATCTTTTAATACCTGTTTTAGGCTGGCAATTCCTTGAGGATTATGGGCACCATCTAGGTAAATGTTGTTTCCAATCCACTCACTACGACCAGGCCAGTGTGTGTCACAAATACCATCTTGAATGCTTTGATTGGTAATCTTAGGAAATCTTTGAGTCAAGAGATGGGCAGCAGTGACAGCTAGGCCAGTATTATTTTCCTGATGTTTTCCTAGCATGGGGAGATTAAGATTTGGGCTCTCCCAATCACTATAAATAACTCGAAGAGTTTGATTGTCTGTGGAAAGAAGCTGGATTTCTCGATCAATGTTTGCTATAGGAGCCTGAAGTTCCTGGGATTTTTGTTTGAAGAGATGTGAAACTTCTTCAGAAACGCGACCGAGTAATATAGGAGTGTTTTCTCGCATGACGCCCGCTTTATGTCTAGCAATATCTATTAGGCTATCGCCCAAAGTTTCAGTGTGATCAAAGCTAATTGAAGTGCAGATGATAAGCTCCGGCGAAAGCACATTGGTTGAATCAAGCTGTCCCCCAATCCCTGCTTCAATGATAGCAATATCAACCTGTTTAAGGTCGAAGTAGAGAAACATGAGTAAGGTGACCAATTCGAATTCCGTTGGTCGACCCAAATCAGTGTTATTTTCTAAATCATTGAGAAGAACTCGAGCTTTCTCAACAATGTTAATCAGATCCTTGTCTGGAATCTCTGTGCCGTTGATACTAATACGTTCGTTAAAGCGAGTAATATAAGGGGAGGTAAAGGTCCCGACCTGATAGCCTGATTTTGTTAGGATATTTTGTAGGTAGCTAGTCGTTGAGCCTTTACCATTGGTTCCGACAATATGGACTGTTGGATAGTGCATTTGAGGATTTCCAGCTTGTTTCAGGAGCCAGCGCATACGTTTAAGTTGGGGGCGACGTCCATTGCCTTTGAAGGAGTGGATGAAATTTAGAGTTTCTGTATAGTTCATAGGATTATAGAAAAAAGTCAGGGGTTTCCTAACCTTTTCTTTGTTTTAGTTGGAAACAGCGCCACCAGTTGTGGCGTCACCAGTTGTCGTATTGCCAGTTGTATTTCCACCAGTTGTATTTTCACCAGTTGTTTTGTCTTCAGTGGCTGCGGATGAAGAAGTAGTTGTATTTCCACCAGTTGTTTTGTCTGCAGTGGCTATGGATGAAGAAGTAGTTGTATTTCCACCAGTTGTTGTATCTGCTGATGAAGAATAGGTGTTATTACCAGCTTGGCTGCTTGTCTCTGTTTCTGAGTCAGTTGCATTGCCATGGCTAGATGAGGCGACATTTGATTCTTGGGTCTTATTGTTGCCTTCTTTAATGACCACAGTTGACTGATTGGATGATGAATCAGAAGTGTCCTTTTTTTTAGATGATGTGAAATTCATAATAGTGATGGAAGCGACAATGATTGACAAGATTGTCCCGATAACAGTGAGTACTTTTTGGAAGACAGTGAAGCCTTTTGTAACGTGTTTGGTCACCTTTGGTGCAGATTTTTTTTCTTCTTTTGATGAATGGTTACGACGTGAGTAATTTTCAGACATGATTCTCTCCTTAAAAATATTTCGTACTCTCTATTATATGATTTTCTCTCAAAAAATGCTAAAAAAATTATGCTATAATAGGGAGTAACTATTATTTGAGGAAAAAACATGATTTATTTTGATAATTCAGCCACAACCATGCCCTATCCAGAGGCACTTAGAACCTATCAGGAAGTGTCCACGAAAATTTTTGGGAATCCATCCAGTTTACACCAATTAGGAACATCTGCGACACGTATTTTGGAGGCTTCTCGTAAGCAAGTTGCGGACCTCATTGGAAAATCAGCCGATGAGATTTTCTTTACGTCTGGTGGAACCGAAGGAGACAATTGGGTTATCAAGGGTGTGGCCTTCGAAAAAGAGCCTTATGGCAAACATATCATCGTTTCCGATATTGAACACCCTGCGGTAAAAGAATCTGCTAAATGGCTTTCAGAGCATGGTTTTGAAGTGTCCTATATACCCGTTAATGCACAAGGTTTCGTAGATGTGGAAGCTCTTGCTGGACTATTACGCCCTGACACTATCTTGGTTTCGGTTATGGCCGTTAATAACGAAATCGGCTCAATCCAACCCATCCAAGAAATTTCAGCTCTTCTAGCTAATGAGCCTACCATATCTTTCCATGTGGATGCAGTTCAAGCTATTGGGAAGATTCCTGTATCAGCTTATTTAACAGACCGTGTTGACTTTGCAACTTTTTCTGGTCATAAGTTTCATGCCGTTCGAGGTGTCGGTTTTGTCTACAAGAAAGCTGGCAAAAAGATTACGCCGTTCTTAACAGGTGGTGGTCAAGAAAAAGACCTTCGTTCAACGACTGAAAATGTAGCAGGGATTGCGAGTATGGCTAAGGCCTTGCGCTTAGTCACTGATAAAGAGGAATTTTCTCTTCCCAAAATTGCTAAGATGAAAAAGATTATCTTTGATGAATTGGCTAAGTATGAGGACATTACTATTTTCTCAGGCGAGGGTGAAGACTTTGCTCCTAATATTTTGACCTTTGGAATTAAGGGAGTTCGTGGTGAGGTGGTTGTCCATGCTTTTGAAGAGCATCAAATCTATATTTCAACGACCTCGGCATGTTCATCCAAGGCAGGTAAGCCAGCGGGGACCCTCATTTCTATGGGTATTCCAACCAAGTTAGCCCAAACGGCTGTTCGTATTAGTCTTGATGATGATAATGATATGGGACAAGTAGAACAGTTTCTCACGATTTTCAAGCAGGTCTATGCTAAGACGCAAAAAGTAAGATAGCAAGATTTAATCGATAAAAAAAGAAAACTAAATTCAAGTATAAAAGGAAAAGGAATGGCATTAACGTATTCAGAAATTATGGTTCGCTACGGTGAATTGTCAACTAAGGGCAAAAACCGTATGCGTTTTATCAATAAACTTAGAAATAACATCAAAGATGTGTTATCTATCTATCCAGAAGTTAAAGTGACTTTTGATCGAGACCGTGGACACATCTATCTCAATGGCACAGACTACGAACCAGTCGCAGAGTCTTTGAAGCAGATTTTCGGGATTCAGGCCTTTAGCCCTGTTTACAAATTTGAAAAAGATGTCGAAGTATTGAAAAAAGCTGTTCAAGACATTATGACTGGCCTCTATCGTGACGGCCTTACCTTTAAGGTGACTGCCAAACGTAGTGATCACGACTTTGTTTTAGATAGTCGCGAGCTCAACCTTACTTTAGGAAATGCTGTAATTGATGCATTTCCTGACATTAAGGCACAGATGAAGGGGCCAGATGTTAATCTGAAGGTAGAAATTCGTGCTGAGGCCGCTTATATTTCTCATGAAGAAATTAAGGGAGCAGGTGGATTACCTGTAGGGACTGCTGGTAAAGGAATGCTCATGCTTTCAGGTGGGATTGATTCGCCTGTTGCAGGTTATTTAGCCCTTAAACGTGGTGTGGATATCGAGGCTGTTCACTTTGCAAGCCCACCTTATACAAGTCCAGGTGCACTTAAAAAGGCTCAAGATTTGACCCGTAAGTTGACCAAGTTTGGTGGTAATATTCAGTTCATAGAAGTACCATTTACTGAGATTCAAGAGGAAATCAAAGAAAAAGCACCAGAGGCTTATTTGATGACCCTGACACGTCGCTTTATGATGCGTATTACAGACCGAATTCGTGAAGAACGCTGTGGTCTCGTGATCATCAATGGTGAGAGTCTTGGACAGGTTGCCAGTCAGACTATGGAGTCTATGCAGGCTATCAATGCTGTAACCTGCACGCCCGTGATTCGCCCAGTTGTTACTATGGACAAGTTGGAAATCATTGATTTGGCACAAAAAATCGACACATTTGATATCTCCATCCAACCTTTTGAGGATTGCTGTACCATTTTTGCACCTGACCGTCCAAAAACTAATCCAAAAATCAAGAACGTTGAACGATATGAAGGTCGTATGGATGTTGAAGGCTTAGTTGAACGTGCGGTTGCAGGAATCATGGTGACTGAAATCACACCTATTGAAGAAGCGCAAGACGAAGTGGATACACTTATTGAAGACTTACTTTAGTCTAAGAGTATATAGAGACAGTTTGTTATCGCCCAGGTATCATTAGAGTTAGCTGTATCGAAAAAGAAATGTCGATGTTGAACTTTTACCTAGAAAGGAAACTGCATGACTGTTTATAACATCAATTTAGGAATCGGTTGGGCATCAAGTGGTGTTGAGTATGCCCAGGCCTACCGTTCTACAATTTTCAAAAACACAGGTATTAAGGCTAAGTTTGTCTTTATGGATATGTTCTTGCAGGACAATCTTTCTGATTTGGCCCGTAACATGGGATTTTCAGATGAAGATATCATCTGGCTTTACAGCTATTTTACAGACCTTAAGATTGCCCCAACGACCTATACTGTCAAGGATTTGGAAAAGGAAATTCCTTATGACATTACGCGTCGTGAGATTAATGGCAAAGTGGTTAAACTCTTTTGTACCAAGGAAGATATTTTTTACGCCGCTTATTTGCGTAAAGAGGGTGAAGATATTGTCCATCGTGTGGAAAAAGTATCGCGTGGTTGCCTAATTCGTAAAGACTTTTATTCATATACTAAGATGTTTACAGAGTACTACACACCGGTAGATAATAAGGCCCACCTCTATCAACGCCGTTTCTTCAATGAAGATAGCAGTATTGCTTACGATGAAATTGTTGATGGTAAGGATAGTGTCTTCCGTTTCCCAGATAAGATTTTGTCTTCCAAGCAGGAGTTTATTGCCTACTTTATGTCTCAACTAGGTCTAACCGATCAAGACATTGTCATTTTGGACCGTGCAACTGGTACAGGACAGGCTGTTTTCCGTAATACTAAACCAGCTAAGCTTGGAGTTGTTGTCCATGCAGAGCACTTTAGTGAAAATGCTGTGACAGACAAGACTATTCTTTGGAATAACTTCTATGAGTACCAATTCAGCAATGCAGATAAGGTTGATTTCTTCATCACAGCGACAGAGTGTCAACGTAGCATTATGCTAGATCAGTTCAACAAATATACACCATTTAAACCTCATATCGTAACGATTCCTGTGGGAAGTGTGGATAAACTGAGAGAGCCTGAAGGAGAGCGTAAACCATTCTCAATCATCACAGCTTCACGTTTGGCCAATGAAAAGCACGTGGATTGGCTGGTTAAGGCTGTTGTCAAGGCTAAAGAAAGTCTGCCACAAGTTAACTTTGATATCTTTGGTACAGGTGCTGAAGAAGCCAAGCTTAAGGCAATCATCGAGGAAAATCAAGCTCAGGATTACATCCATCTCAAGGGTCACCAGGATTTAATAGAAGTCTACAAGGATTACGAACTTTACCTATCAGGTTCTAAGAGTGAAGGTTTTGGCTTGACACTCCTAGAAGCTGTTGGTTCGGGCCTTGGTATGATTGGTTTTGATGTCCGTTATGGAAACCAAACGTTTATCAAGGATAATGAAAATGGTTACTTAATCCCTCGATTTGAAAAAGATGATGAGCCTGCTATTGTAGCAGCCTTGGCAGAGAAAATTGTAGCTTTCTTCAATCGTTCAGATTTAGATCATATTCATCAAGTCTCTTATGATATCGCTAAAGGCTTTTTGACAGAGGAAATCGAGCAGAAGTGGCTTAACTTAGTAAGGGAGATGACTGATCATGATTAATTTATTTGAAGACTATAGTCAAGGTAGTTGGGATCTCCATTACTCGCTGATTGTCGCTGGCTATGTGAATACAACAGTTTGTCTTTCAGATAATGGCTTTCTACCTAGCGATGTGACCTCACCTTACCTTTTTTTCACAGGCTTTGATAAGGTTCAGGGTTCTGCACTTTACTTTAATCAAGTACCCGTGCCTGATTATTGGGAAATTTTAGGAACAAATAGCAACGCGGAAATCTTCCGTTTTGATAAGAAACGTGGCCATATTCACTATGCGCATCCTGCTCATCAGCGTCTAGTTAAAGCTGTGGATTGGTATGATGAGTCGGGTCGCTTGCGCGTGACTGATCACTACAATAACAAGGGGTATCGTTTCTCACAAACAACTTACAATATTAAGCAAGAAGCGACCATTACTAGTTATTTCACTCCAGACAACAAGGAAGTTATCGTCGTTAACCATTTGACCAAAGACGTTATCTTGAATTGGAAAGATAAGGTCTACATTTTCAAAAATAAATCAGAGTTTATAGTCTTTTATCTTAAAGAAGCTGGTTATGATTTGCGGCGTATCCTTTATAACTCCTTATCAACACCTTTCTTGACAGCTATGAATCTTCCAAATACTGGTCAAGATGTCCTCTTCTGGCAAGAGCCTATCACTGACACTGTTCCTGGGAACATGCGTCTCCTTCTTGATAGCAATCACCGTCAAACTAAGATTGTTGTGCAAGAATACACAGCTTACACAAATCTTCTAAAACTGATTAGTTCCGAGCAGGCTTCTCGTGTGGCTTTCCTTGGCTTCATGTATCCATTTGCCCGTCAGAATAATTTCCAAAATCAAGCACTTATCTTGACTAACTCAGATCAGATTGAACACTTGGAAAGCATTGTTAGTGAAGTACCTACCATGCACTACCATATTGGGGCAATCACTGAAATGTCAAGCCGCCTGATGGATTTAGCTAAATATAGTAATGTTAGCCTTTATCCGAATATTACAACGGAGCAGGTTAAGCGTCTCTATCAACAGGCTGATTTCTATTTGGATATTAACCACCAAAATGAAATCCTGTCGGCGACACGTGCTGCCTTTGAAAATAACTTGCTTATCCTAGCTTTTACGAACACAAGCCATGGTCCAGATTATACTGCACCAAGCAATATTTTCTCACCTATGAATGCTGGGCAATTTAAACAAACACTTAAAGAAGCCTTGGGGAACCGTGACTTCCTTAGTCATTTGCTTGATCGTCAACGTGAGCATGCTCATGTGGCGACACCAGAAGATTATAAGAAGGTTATTGGTTAGGGAAATAACACTAGAGGTTCGTAACATTTGTCCTCTGACACCAACATTCAGGAAGGTCGCTTCACTTTATGAAGCGGCTTTTCCTGTGGAGGAGAGACTCCCACTCCGGCAATTGTCTTGGAATAGTTTGAAAAATGGGCAATCATTCTTGGTTTATTTTGATCAGGAAGTTTTTATTGGTTTTACCTATGCAATCTGTACTAATAACCTGGTCTACTTACTCTTTCTTGCGGTTGAGGAAAGTAAACAGTCGCAGGGTTACGGTAGTCAAATTTTAGCACAAGTAGGGAAGAAGCAGGAAGACGACCATGTGTGCTTACGATTGAGCCTATGGATGAAGAGGATGCTTCTAACCGTACTCAACGACTAAAACGTCTGGCTTTTTATGAAAATAATGGCTATCAGTCTTTGAACCATTTCTATTTTGAAGGAACGGAGCGGTATCAGATTTTAATAACTGATAGGAGTCTTTCTTTAGATAAGATTGAGCAAGATTTGGCTAAGACTTTCCTAGGTAAGCATGGTGTAAGAGTGGACTAGATGGCGTATTAGGTGATTAAACTTAAATTGGCAGAATAAGGGTAATCAAAAAAACTTTTTCTCTTGTCATTATCGGGGAAAAATGATAGAATTGTAACGTTGACTAAATGCACGTCCTGTGCAACCGCACGACTACTGTTTTTGTAAGTGGGTTCGTCCCCGCAGTACTAGGCGAGTCTTCACAGAGGGAAACCTCAGATATATTAAAAATTTTAATAGGAGGTGCATCATGAGCACATACGCAATCATCAAAACTGGTGGAAAACAAGTTAAAGTTGAAGTAGGTCAAGCAATCTACGTTGAAAAAATCAACGCTGAAGCTGGATCAGAAGTAACTTTTAACGAAGTTGTTCTTGTCGGTGGTGATAAAACTGTAGTAGGTACTCCAGTTGTTGAGGGAGCTACTGTTGTCGGAACTATCGAAAAACAAGGTAAACAAAAGAAAGTTGTCACTTTCAAATACAAACCTAAAAAAGGTAGCCACCGTAAACAAGGTCACCGTCAACCTTATACAAAAGTTGTTATCAACGCTATCAACGCGTAAGCTAACGACTAATCACTAAGAAAGGACACAAATCTTATGTTGAAAACTCTTGAAAACTTGCAACTTTTCGCCCACAAAAAAGGTGGGGGTTCTACTTCCAATGGTCGTGATTCACAAGCTAAACGTCTTGGAGCTAAAGCAGCTGATGGACAAACTGTATCAGGTGGATCAATCCTTTACCGTCAACGCGGTACACACATCTACCCAGGTGTAAACGTAGGCCGTGGTGGTGATGATACACTCTTCGCTAAAGTTGAAGGTGTTGTACGTTTCGAACGTAAAGGTCGCGACAAAAAACAAGTATCTGTATACCCAGTTGCTAAATAATTCAGCTAAAGTCTGCACTTTTGTGTAGGCTTTTCTTATTTATGAAAGGAAGATACCTATGCCTTTAAATCACTACCAACAAGAAGTAGGGCCAAGTCTAGCAGATACCAGTCCAGGTAAAATGCCAGATGTTGCTCTATTAGAAGGTCGTTATTGT
>OLWA01002259.1_pt1 | contig 17507 bp, 16 predicted proteins | sample 1673251 | NCBI WGS metagenome assembly OLWA01 (sample SAMEA3178937, study PRJEB25190) | human gut metagenome | biome: human gut; feature: human-associated habitat; material: faeces | place: Austria | collected 2013
TTAGTAAGAAGATTCCTGCTCCTGCAAGCATTCCTAATAACATATTTAATGTTATTGCTACATCAGATAGTCCGGTATAAAAATGAAAAAACTAATCCTATTTCAAATATTGTTAAATTTAATCTGTTTGGTATTATTTGTAGTTTATAATCTATTACAAATGCTGATAATAACATCGGTGTTAAAATCAAAAATTTTATTAAATCCAAATTTGCGATAAGTGTTTCTTTTATTCCTATAACATAAATTAATGTTACATATATAATTGAGGTTGAAAGCATTAATATATAATTTGGTTTAAAATTTATTTTATATTCTCTAAAAATATCTAATGAAATAAATTTTTTATATTCTGGCAATCTTTTATTAGCCCAATCAACCAATTGTCCTACTAGTAATCCAATTATTGCTGCAGCTATATAGTATCCTATATATACATCATTATAATACATCATTTTCTCCTTTTATTTTATTTTTTATCTTATTTTCTAATGGTCTTTTCCATGCAGTATACCAGTAATCTTTTTTGTTGTCTATTGGTTCTACTAGTATTGTAAACATTCCGCTTCTATTTCCACCTAATACATCTGTAAATATTTGGTCTCCTACTACTGCTATATTTTCAGCTTGTATTTGTGTTTCTTTTTCTATCTTTTTAAATCCTCTTTTTAGTGGTTTCATTGCAAAGTGTTTATATGGTATATTTAATTTTTGTGCTACTTTTTTAACTTTTTCTTCATCATTTGTGTTTGATAATATATATAATTTTACACCTTGCCCTCTTAAATTTTTTGCCCATTCTTGGACTTCTTCTGATAAGTTTTCGTAATAGTCTATTAGTGTGTTGTCTACATCTAATATTAAAACTTTTATTTTATTTTTTATTATCTCCGCCATTTTTCCCACTTTTTTAGCAGAATTCCTTAGAAATCCCTGGCATTTTCCCGGATTGTTTCCTCAATTCTTCTTTTTACTTCAGCTGCAATCTCGGTGGATTTCATATCTTTATATTCTTCATACTCCATCGGCTTCAGGAAATGAATCTGTACATCCAGCATTTTGGCAGATCCGGTATCAAACGCTTTATAGGAATCGATCAGAGCTACCGGAACGATCGGGCACTTTGCCTTCATAGCCGCTTTGAAGCTTCCGCCTTTAAACTCCTGTGGGTGATTTCCGTTTTTGCTTCTGGTTCCCTCTGCAAATATCAGATAGTTTCTTCCTGCTTTTACTTCTTTTGTAACATTGATAATAACCTGCATGGACTGTTTGATGTCTTCCCTGTCAATCAGGAAAGCTTTCATACATGCAAATACCTGTTTCAGGAACGGAACATTTCCAACCTCTTTTTTGGCAACTACTGAAAAAGGTACCGGGCACACCTCCATGATTGCAAGCACATCATATAATCCTTGATGATTGGGATAAAATATAAATCCATTTTCTGAAGGTATATTTTCCACACCGTGGGCGTCAATATGCAGATTTCCGCCTCGGTTGGCCGCGTGATCGATTTTTTTCAGCATTGCATAGAGCTGTTCTTCTGTATAGCGGTCCACATGCGCAGCGTACCAATTTAACATAATCCAGTAATATGGCACAAATAATATGTTTTTCAAAACCATTACTATAATTCTTTTCATTTTAGCAGTTCCTTTCTGAAATATGAGAAAAGACTGCTGCAAGATCTTAATATCCTGCAGCAGCCTCCCCTTACTCTGCGTTTAGCTTATTTGCAATTTTTTCTTCATATCCCGGGTTCTTTTTCACAAATACATTGTATGCCTTCGTATAATTCTTGTAAGTATCTGTTGTCATAAACTTGGCATAATCTGTCGCTGCCTGAGTTCTCAGTTCATCTGTAATCTCAGACGGCGGCATAACATAATATTTGCTTCCGTTTTTCTCTACCATGTAGGTACCCACGCATGGATATTCCTGGCTGTTTTCCAGAACCAGGTTATAATAAATATAAACGTAAGTATACTTGTCTTTCTCAGAAAGCTTATCGCACTCCTCCACCTTCACTTTCGTTGGATTGTGTGCGGCAAAATACTGAAGCGTAGCATCGATTTCCGTCTGAAGAAGCTCATTGGCATCGTCTCCGCCTGAATAGCACTTTTTCACTTTCTTTTCACTGCCGTTTACGTATTCTTTTATAAGGGATTCCACAACTCCCTCAGGTGATTTCTGGTTTACACCGCATCCGGACATTGCCATGGCAAGCACCAGAACAATACCCAGAATGATTATTCTAGTTTTCTTTTTCATCTGCTTCTTCCACAGGCTCCTCACTGCTGCCGCCGTTTGCATTTTCCTCGACTTTTTCGCGAACTTTGGCAAGGCTTGCCACAGTTACACCCTCATCAAGATTGATCAGCTTCACACCAGATGTAATTCTTCCAAGAATGGAAATTCCGGCACAGGTAATACGAATGATAATTCCCTCAGTGGTAATCATCATAATCTCGTTTTCTTCATTCACGGCTTTGGCACCGATAACATTACCTGTCTTTTCGGTAATCTTGTAGCATTTTACACCCTTACCGCCACGGTTCTGGCAGGTAAACTCACTCATGGCTGTGCGTTTGCCCATACCATTTTCGGATACGACAAGAAGGTAATCGCCCTGGGAATTCAGCTGCATTGCCACAACCTCATCTCCTGGATCCAGGTTCATGCCGCGAACACCCATGGAACTTCTTCCAGTACTTCTTACATCTGTTTCTTTAAACCGGATACACATACCATCCTTGGTAACCAGCATAATATCCTTGTTGTTATCCGTTGCCTTTACTTCAATCAGCTCGTCATCATCTCGAAGGGTAATTGCCACAAGTCCGGTCTTACGCACATTTGCATACTCTTCCATCGGAGTTTTCTTCACAAGACCATTCTTGGTTGCCATAACCAGATAACGGCCTTCCTCGAAATTCCGCATAGGAATTACCGCTGTAATACGTTCTCCCGGCATAAGCTGCAGAAGGTTCACGATTGCCGTACCTCTTGCCGTTCTTCCTGCTTCCGGAATCTCATATGCTTTCAGACGGTATACTCGTCCTGTATTGGTAAAGAACATCAGATAGTGATGTGTGGTGGTCATCAGAAGCTCTTCGATATAGTCATCTTCAATGGTCTGCATTCCCTTGATTCCGCGTCCGCCTCTGTTTTGGCTGCGGAAATTATCTACGGTCATCCTCTTAATATAGCCAAGCTTGGTCATCGTAATGACAGTATTTTCCCTTGGAATCAGATCCTCTGTGGAAAGATCGTATACATCATATCCAATAGCAGTTCTTCTCTCATCACCATATTTGTCAGCAATTGCAAGAATCTCTTCTCTTACAACGCGGAGAAGAAGATTTCTGTCTGCAAGAATTGCCAGGAATTTGCGGATTTTCTCCTCTAACTCTGCATATTCTGCTTCCAACTTTTCTCTTTCCAAACCTGTCAGAGCTCTCAGTCGCATATCAACGATTGCCTGAGCCTGTACATCTGTAAGTTCAAATCGGTCCATTAATTCCTGCTTGGCAATCTGAACATTACGTGCAGCACGAATGATCCTGATAACCTCATCAATGTTATCCAGTGCCTTTAACAGACCCTCTAAAATATGTGCACGCTCCTGTGCCTTATTCAGGTCGTATTTGGTTCTTCTGGTTACAACATCTTCCTGATGGGCAAGATAATGCTCCAGAAGCTCTTTCAGATTCAGCACCTTCGGTACCAGACTGTCACCCTGAGGAACCACGCAAAGCATGATTACGCCAAAGGTATCCTGCAGCTGGGTATGCTTGTACAGCTGATTCAGAACAACGTTTGCGTTGGCATCCTTACGAAGATCAATGCAGATCCGCATGCCCTCACGGCTGGAATGATCGTTCAGGTCTGTAATTCCGTCAATCTTCTTATCGCGGACAAGTTCTGCGATTTTCTCGATCAGACGTGCCTTATTTACCAGGTATGGAAGCTCTGTAACGATAATACGGGACTTGCCGTTTGGCAGGGTCTCGATGTTGGAGACTGCACGAACACGGATCTTGCCGCGTCCGGTACGGTATGCTTCCTCGATTCCCCTTCTTCCAAGAATGGTGGCTCCAGTAGGGAAATCCGGACCTTTTACAACGTCAAGAAGCTCCTCCATGGTAGTTTCTCTCTGCTCTTCAATGGTATTGTCAATAATTTTTACCACAGCATTAATAACCTCACGAAGATTGTGAGGCGGAATGTTAGTAGCCATACCAACGGCAATACCTGTGGTTCCATTTACCAGAAGGTTGGGGAAACGGGACGGGAGAACCTTTGGCTCTCTCTCGGTTTCATCAAAGTTCGGCTGGAAATCAACGGTATCTTTGTTGATGTCAGCAAGCATCTCCATGGAAATCTTGCTGAGACGTGCCTCTGTATATCGCATAGCAGCGGCGCCGTCACCATCCACAGAACCAAAGTTTCCATGTCCGTCAACCAGCGGATAGCGGAAAGACCAGTCCTGTGCCATATTTACAAGTGCTCCGTAGATAGAGCTGTCACCATGAGGGTGATATTTACCCATGGTATCACCAACGATACGGGCACACTTACGATGGGGCTTGTCCGGACCGTTGTTCAATTCAATCATAGAGTACAGCACTCTACGCTGTACCGGCTTCAAACCATCTCTTACATCTGGAAGTGCTCGTGAAGCGATAACGCTCATGGCATACTCGATGTAGGATTCTTTCATGGTTTTCTCCAGATCCACCTCATGGACCTGGTCAAAAATCTTGTCATCCATATTGTTTTATCTCTCCTAGATATCCAGATTCTTTACAAAACGCGCATTTTCTTCGATAAACTCACGTCTCGGCTCTACCTTGTCACCCATCAGTGTGGTAAATACAAGGTCAATTTCAGAGGTTGCAGCCTCATCCATTGTTACGCGAAGAAGAATACGTTTCTCCGGATCCATAGTGGTTTCCCAAAGCTGCTCGGCATCCATCTCTCCCAGACCTTTGTAACGCTGGATCTTGTTGTTGGAATCTCGTCCGATTTCTGTCAGAATGGCATTGAGCTCATCATCATCATAAGCATACCAGACTTTTTTGTTTTTCTCGATTTTGTAAAGAGGCGGCTGCGCCAGATATACATAGCCCTGCTTGATCAGTTCCGGCATAAATCTGTACAGGAATGTAAGAAGCAGCGTGGCAATGTGGGCACCGTCAACATCGGCATCTGTCATAATAATAATCTTGTGGTATCTCAGCTTGGAAATATCGAAATCCTCATGGATTCCGGTTCCAAAAGCAGTGATCATTGCCTTGATCTCTTTGTTTGCATAAATCTTATCAAGACGGGCTTTCTCAACGTTCAGAATCTTACCGCGAAGAGGCAGGATTGCCTGTGTGGCACGGTTACGCGCTGTCTTCGCAGAACCGCCCGCAGAATCTCCCTCTACGATGTAGATCTCGCAGTTCTCAGGGTTCTTGTCGGAACAGTCCGCAAGCTTTCCTGGAAGGGACATGCTGTCAAGGGCAGACTTTCTTCTGGTCAGGTCACGGGCCTTACGTGCAGCTTCCCTTGCTCTTTGTGCAAGTACGGACTTCTCTACAGTCGCCTTGGCTACTGTAGGATTCTGCTCCAGGAAAATCTCCAGCTGCTTGCTTACAACGCTGTCTACAGCGCCTCTGGCCTCGCTGTTGCCCAGTTTCTGCTTGGTCTGGCCTTCGAACTGGGGATTGCCGATCTTGACGCTGACAATGGCTGTCAGGCCCTCTCGGATATCATCACCGGAAAGATTCGGCTCGCTGTCCTTCAGAAGCTTGTTCTTTCTTGCATAGTCATTAAAAGTATTGGTAATAGCGTTTCGGAAACCTGTGATATGAGTACCGCCCTCAGGGGTATTGATGTTGTTTACAAATCCGTAGGTATTCTCTGTGTAGGAATCATTGTGCTGCATGGCAACTTCTACGGCTACGCCGTCCTTCTCGCCCTCACAGTAAATAATCTCCGGGTACAGAGCTTCCTTGCTTCTGTTCAGATAAGTTACAAACTCACGGATACCGCCCTCGTAGTGGAAGGTTTTCTCACGCTCCATGCCCTCACGCTTATCTACAAGGATAATCTTCAGGCCTTTGGTAAGGAAAGCCATCTCACGGAGGCGCTGCTTGAGAATGTCATAATCGTATACGGTCTCCTCAAAAATCTGCTTGTCCGGAAGGAAAGTAACGGTTGTTCCTGTAGCATCCCCACACTCTCCAGCTTCCTTCAGCGGATACATTGTCTTGCCTCGCTCGTAACGCTGCTCATACCTCTTTCCATCTCTGCAGATGGAAACTTCCAGCCACTCAGACAGTGCATTAACGACCGAAGCTCCAACACCGTGAAGACCGCCGGATACCTTGTATCCTCCACCGCCGAATTTACCTCCGGCATGAAGAATAGTAAATACAACCTCTACTGCCGGAATACCGGCTTTATGATTAATTCCAACCGGAATGCCTCGTCCGTTGTCTACAACTGTGATGGAGTTATCAGGATTGATTGCTACATTGATTTCTGTACAGTAACCGGCCAGTGCCTCATCTACGGCATTGTCCACGATTTCATATACAAGGTGGTGCAGACCGCGGCTGGATGTACTTCCAATGTACATACCCGGTCTCTTACGTACGGCTTCCAGGCCCTCCAGAATCTGGATTTGGTCCGCTCCGTATTCCGTATTTGTTTCGCCCATGATATTCCTCCTGTTATCATCTATTCAAAACCACAGGAATTTATGGCATTGCTCTGCTGCCAGATTTCATTCCTGTTTTTGTGCATAAAAATACTAATTTATTATATCACAAAATCCCCGTTTTTGCCAGTTAAAAGCCATTTCCGCATGTAAAAAAAAGGCCGTATTTTCAACGAATATCCGTCAAAAATACGCCTTTTTTTACATGTTTCCTATAGTTTTTCTATTTTATTTCCAGCAAAGCCTGATAAATCTCTCTTTTGGTCACGCCGCGGTCTTTGGCAACCAGTTTCATTGCCTCCTTGCGGGCAATTCCCTGCTTCTCATAAACTTCCATATGCTGGGAAATGGACATCTCTTCCCATGCTGCTTTTTCTTCTTCCCGAATCTCCTCGCGGCTTTTTCCCTCAATTACAAGAACGCATTCACCAAGGGGCTTCTGGTCCTGATAAAAATCCAGCAGATCCTTAATAGTACTGCAAAATGCGGTCTCGTGCTTTTTGGTAAGCTCTCGGCAAAGAGTCATCCTGCGGTTGCCCAGAGTCTCATAAAGCTCCTCTAAAGTGCCTACAAGATGATGGGGTGCCTCATAGAGAATGATGGTCCTCGTCTCACTTTTCAGCTCTTCCAGAATTGCCTTGCGCTCCTTCTTGTCAGGCGGTAAAAAGGCCTCAAAAGCAAACCTGCGGGTAGAAAGGCCCGACAGGGTAAGCGCTGTAATGCAGGCAGCAGGACCTGGCAGGGATGTCACTTCAATGCCAGCCTCATAACACATGGCAACAAGCACTTCTCCCGGATCTGAAATGCCAGGAGTTCCTGCATCTGTAATAAGCGCTACATTCACACCGGAACGCATCTTGTCAATCAGTGTGTATGCTTTCTCCACCTTGTTGTATTCGTGATAGCTGGTCATCGGTGTTTTTATGTCAAAATGATTCAGCAGCTTGATACTGTTTCTGGTATCCTCTGCTGCGATCAGATCCACTTCCTTCAGTGTTCTGAGAACCCGCAAGGTAATGTCCTCCAGATTTCCTATAGGCGTGGCGCATAAATATAATTTACCGCTCATATCCTGTTCTCCCTTCTGCAATCGGCTCTGTTTCCGATCCGTCATTACAGCATTCTTCTGCTGTCGGATCAGACCATATCATACATTTCCAGGATTTCCTTTGTATAAACTCCCGGCTTCTCATAGACGATCAGCGGTCTTTCCACTGTGATTCTGGAATTTCCGCCCTTAAGGGCCTCAATCAGTACCATGTTCGGTTCCCGGTCTATATATGGGTAAACCAGCTGCATTCGCTTCGGTTCCAGCTTGTACTTCGTCAGCACATTCATAATTTCCGTAAGCCTGAAGGGCCGGTGCACCATATAAAAACGGCCCCTGTCCCCCAGAAGCTTAGCAGCCTGGCTTACCACATCCTCAAGGGTGCACAAAATCTCATGTCTGGCAATTGCCTTGGGCATATGAGGATTGGTCAGCCCATGCTGGCCGATCATATAAGGCGGATTGCATGTCACAACATGAAAAGAAGCTGCCCCGAAAATGCCGGCAGCCTCTTTGATATCGCCTTGTCTGATACTGACCCTGTCCTCCATGTTATTGTATTTCACACTTCTTGCCGCCATTTCGGCACATTCTTCCTGAATCTCCAGACCAGTGAAATGCTCTCCTGGTGTCTTGGATGCAAGGAGCACCGGGATGATCCCGGTTCCGGTTCCCATATCAAGAACCTTCTCCCCTTTCTTCACTCTGGCAAATCCAGATAACAGAACAGCGTCCATACCGAAGCAGAATTTCTGTGGATCCTGGATAATGTAATATCCATTCTGCAAGTCATCCACACGTTCATTCTCCTTCACAAGATCATTAATCATTTAATTTGGAATCTCCCTTTTTGTCTTCAAGATCCTGCAGTTCCTTCATTTCCTGTTCGGAAACCTTCACTTTCTTCTTTCTGGAACGGAATTTCAGTTCCGCTACAGGGAACTCCTGAATCTCTTTCTCATCGCCGATTTCCACAACAACCTTCACCAGCTGGCGAAGTACATTTACACTCTGTACATTGCCCTGGATTCCATCTGGTGTGGTAACAGTATCTCCAATTCCCGGAAGTCTGCGGTTCAGCTCCTCATAAGTCTCCTGCTCATTCTTCAGACAGCACATCAGTCTTCCGCAGACACCTGAAATCTTGGTCTGATTCAGAGAAAGATTCTGTTCCTTGGCCATTCTGATGGATACCGGAGCAAACTCGGAAAGGTAGGTATGGCAGCAAAGACATCTGCCGCAAATTCCGATTCCGCCCAGAATCTTGGTCTCATCTCTTACACCGATCTGGCGAAGCTCGATTCTGGTTTTGAAAATAGATGCCAGATCCTTAACCAGCTGACGGAAATCAATTCTGCCATCTGCTGTAAAATAAAACAGGACCTTGTTATTGTCAAAGGTGTATTCTGCGTCAATCAGCTTCATTTCAAGACCGTGCTCACGGATCTTCTTCTGGCAGATCTTGAACGCATCCTTCTCGCGCTCTCTGTTGTATTTCTCTCTATCGTCATCATCCGGAGTCGCTACGCGGAGCACTTCCTTCAGAGGATGTACTACCTGGTCATCTGCTACCTCCTTAGGTGCAAGCACCACCTTTCCATACTCAACACCGCGGGCAGTCTCAACGATTACGTGATCGCCCGGCTTCATTTTATAGTTCTTCGGATTGAAGTAATAAATCTTACCTACATTCCGAAATCTTACGCCTACTACTTTTGCCATTCTATTTCTCCCTGATTGTAAGGAACAAAAGCTCAAGGGCAAGTTCTGTATTTACATTGGCGCGAAGACGTACCTTAGTCTTCTCCAGTGCATCCAGAATTTTCTCCAGATTCTCATAGGAACGCTGGCTTGCCTGTTCCCTTATATAATTTATTTCCTGTTTGAAAACAAGATTATCTACTTCCCGTGTAGCCTTAAACATCAGTACATCACGGAACCAGAACTGGAAAAGATCCAGGTAATCTCCAATGTTCTGCTTGTCATTGGAAAGCTCCTTAATGGCTTCTGTAAGCTCATAGACCTCCATGTTATCTGCATTCTTCAGAATACGAAGGGCATTCTGGGTCATGTCTGCAAATTCCTGGGAAGTAGCAGCTTTCTTCGCCTTGCCAATGCTTCCATGAGCGTAGGACGCATCAATTTCAGCCTGATAATCCGGTATATGAAGATGCTCCATAAGGTATTTCTTCACAAGACCGTCATCTACTACCTTCAGGTCAAGACGCACGCATCTTGAACGGATGGTGGGCAGCAGTGCATCTATATTGCTTGTAAGAAGCATGATCACAGCATATTCCGGCGGCTCCTCGATGGTCTTCAGAAGGGCATTCTGCGCCTGAGGATTCAGCATCTCCGCGTCTGCTATGATATAGATCTTATGCGGACTGCAGTAAGGCTTAATATCTACATCATTGATAACCTGTTCCCTGATCTCGTCAATGGTAATGACATTTGGCTTCTCATGGGTCACCATAATGATATCCGGATGATTCTTGCCAATGGCCTTCTTACAGGAATCGCAGTGTCCGCACGGCTCTGTACCGCCTTCGTCACACTGCAGCGTCATGGCATAGGTTCCTGCCAGCAGCTTCTTTCCAGAACCAGGGTCACCTGTAAAAATATAAGAATGGGACACTTTCTCCGTCTCTATAGCATTCTTCAAATGCCTGATAATTTCTTCATGTCCTATAATGTCATTAAACCCTAACATTGGAATCACCTCACCCTATCATTTTGGTTACTTTATAGTAACTTTTTGTACAAATACAGTCTGACTGTATTCTCGTTCTAATTCTATCATGTACGACAAAATCATGCCATAGTTTTTTGTGAAATAATTCTGAATTTCGGGTTATAAATGTGTGTACAATGCAGTTTAAATCTGTGTCTGTGCTCTGTAATGTCAGCCTTTGATATACTGTGCAATTTCTTCCACGCATTTTTCCAGATCGATATTCTGGAATCTTTTCTTAATCCCGGCAGCAGCAATTTTTTCTTCGGAAAAATCCTCCTGGTCTGCCAGAAATCTTCTGCACATTTCCTCATAGCGGGGTGTCTTCTGGCTTCTCTCCCTATTCAACGCTCTTGCAAGACGCTCTCCGTCCTCCACTTCAATATAGATTGGGCAAAGTGCCTCTTCCCCATAGTATTCTCTCATTTTCACATAAGATTCCAGGGTACCGATTCCCAGATAATCTGATGCGTCCAGATTCACCTGTCCGTCATCTGCTGTAAAATAAGTCCAGATTCCGTGTACCGTATGATAGGCACGTGCTTCAATTACACAGCCCTTCTCCTGAAACTCTTTCAGCTTCTTATCATCCACAAAATAATACTGTTTGCCGTCTTCTTCCTCCGCCCGGATCGGACGGGTTGTATACAAAACCAGTTTTTTCAGTCCAAGCTCCTCATGTGCAGCCAGTCTGGCATAGATATGATCCTTCCCGGATGCGCTTTTTCCCATAATGTAAAATATTTTTCCCATAATTATTCAGGCAGGGGATTACACCTCTGCCTGCTCCTTTACTACGCAAATTGATTCTTCATTCTCACCGCAGAGTCCATAAAGATTCAGCCCCTGCTCCCTGCATCTTCTCACATTCCGGACAAAAAGTCCAGTGATCTGCTCTCCTGGCACGATAATAGGAATTCCCGGGGGATAAAGATACACAAACTCCGCGGAAATTTTCCCAATGCTCTCTTCCAGAAGGCAAAACTGAGCCTGCGCCTCCATGGCCTGGGAAATGGACATCAGCTGTTTCATAGAGCCGCATTTGCAGGTGCAGTCTCCATTTCTGCGCTCATCTGTGCGCGCTTCTCCCTCACAGCTCTGGCAAACATCCGGTTTACTTTCCCTGTATTCCTGTTTTCCTGCGTCTGATTCACTTATTATTTTCTGCGCTTCCTGACGGTCAATTTCTTCTACCGCCCTGCAAAGCCGCGAAAATCCCTCTCTGGTATCGCCAACTGCTGCCAGTGCAAGCACATAGTTCTCCGTAGTCATCTCCACTTCCAGATGGTACTTCTCGCGAAGGATCCGGGAAAGCCCTGGTCCGTTCAAAGTGCTGTGGACTGTTGATAAAATCAGCTTGGATCTGTCATAGGCAAATATTTCCGTTCTGTCCTGCGCATCCTTTTCCCCGGATTTCTCGTCTGGTGCCTGGAACAAACGGATATATTCACAGTTACTTAATTGCTTCCGTGCAGTCTCCAGATTTTCTGCAAATTCATCAAACATCCGTCCGCTGTCTTTCTCCAGCTTTGCCACACAGGCGTCCAGACTGGACATAAGAATATAAGACGGACTGCTTGTCTCATAAATTCCCAGGAATCTGCAGATCAGCTTCTCACTTACACGGTCGCTGCAGAGATGGAGCACTGCAGTCTGGGTCATAGCAGGCAGTGTCTTGTGAAAGCTCTGGATCACTACATCTGCACCAAGGTCCACTGCCGAAGCCGGAAAATAGTCCGAAAACCGGAAATGTGCCCCATGCGCCTCGTCAACAATCAACGGAATCCCATAACTGTGGGCAACATCTGCAATCCTTCGCACATCCGACACCACACCGTCATAAGTAGGTGATGTAATGAGAACCGCTTCAATATCCGGATTCTCCTCCAGGCATCTTTCCACACGGGATACGGAAATAGCGCCGTTTATCCCCAAATCTGAATCGGATTGTGGATAAATATACGTGGGCACCAGGTCTCGCAGATAAATTGCATGATAAACTGCCTTATGGCAATTGCGGGCTGTCAAAATCCGACCGCCCTTTTTCACAGATGCAGAAATCACAGCCAATAACCCTGCCGTGCTTCCATTTACACTGAAAAAGCTTCTCTTCGTTCCGTATAAACGGGAAAGTGCATTCTGGGCTTCCAGAAGGATGCCCTCACTGTGATGCAGGTCGTCAAATCCATCTATCTCTGTAATATCCCTCTCAATGGGAAAATCCCCCTCCACGCATGCCTTATTTCTCTTATGTCCAGGCATGTGAAACGGATAAAAATCTGAGTTGCCGTAGTTCTCCAGTTCTTTATACAGTCTTTCCATTTTACCTCTCTGTCTGCCTGTAATTTCAGGACTTTACATTTTAAATCGGTATCCAACTCCCCATATTGTTTCAATGTACTGCGGCTTCGCATTGTTATATTCGATTTTCTCACGGATTTTCTTGATATGGACGGTAACGGTGGCAATGTCTCCCACAGACTCCATATCCCAGATTTCACGGAAAAGCTCTTCCTTGGTAAATACCCGGTTTGGATTCTCCGCCAGGAATGTAAGGAGATCAAATTCCTTAGTGGTGAAAGTAGTCTCTTCCCCATTCACCCACACACGGCGGGCAGTTTTATCAATCTTAATTCCGCGAATCTCAATCGTGTCATTCTTCTGTACCGTGGAACCGATCAGACGGTTATAGCGGTCCATATGTGCCTTTACTCTCGCCACAAGCTCACTTGGGCTAAAAGGCTTGGTCATATAATCATCTGCTCCAAGTCCCAATCCGCGAATCTTATCAATGTCATCCTTCTTGGCGGAGACCATAATGATCGGAGTATTCTTAGCTTCCCTTACCTGACGGCAGATTTCAAATCCATCCACCTCAGGCAGCATCAGATCCAGAATGATCAGATCAAAATCCTCGTTCAATGCTTTCTCAAGCCCCAGGTCTCCTCTGTTGGAAATAACCACCTCAAATCCGGAAAGCTCCAGATAATCTTTCTCAAGCTCCGCAATTGCTTCTTCATCTTCTATGATCAGTATTCTGCTCATTTCATTGGTACCTCCTGGTATTTTCTAAGTACAAAATACATAATAGTGCCGATTCCAAGCCGGCTTGTGGCCCAGACCTTGCCGCCGTGATCTTCCAGAATCTTCTTCACAATGGAAAGACCGATTCCGCTTCCGCCCTTGGAAGAATTTCTGGAAACATCCGTGCGGTAAAAACGGTCAAAAATATAAGGCAGGTCCTTCGGCCCGATTCCCTTTCCATTGTCTTCGATCTCAATCTGGATGAAATCGCCCACATCCTTAATTCGAATCTGGATAATTCCCTTTGGCTTATCCATGTATTTTATAGCATTGCTGATAATATTATGTATAACTCGCCGGATCTGTTCTCCATCAGCGATTACCATAACGTCCTTTTCCACATAATTGGCATATACCAGTTCGATTCCCTGGGTTTCCAGTTCCAGTCCTACTTCTTCTGCGCAGTCTGCAAAATAATCCTCTACATTCAGCTTACTGAAGGTATAGGGAATGCGGTTGGTATCAATTTTAGAATAAAAGGTCAGTTCGTTGATCAGGTGGTCCATCTCGTTGGTCTTATTATAGATGGTGCGCACATAACGGTCCATTTTCTCCGGTGTGTCTGCAACTCCGTCCATGATTCCCTCTATATAGCCTTTTACCGCTGTGATGGGGGTCTTCAGATCATGGGAAATATTACTGATCAGTTCTTTATTCTCTTTTTCAATGAGATTTTTCTCTTCTGTGGATTCCTTCAGACGGCGGCGCATCTCCTCAAAATCCTGGCATAGCTCTGAAAATTCATCATTTCCTTCCACATCCAGGACGAAGTCAAGATTTCCCTCTTTGATATTCTGCGTCGCTTTTTTTAGTTTCACCAGCGGTACGGCAATGCTTCGGTACACCCACAGACCAACCACAAGCGCAACAGAAATCAGAATAATAAATGCACTGATAAAAAGGTCCTTGGCCATCACATGCACCCTGCCCTGGCTGTCTGCTGAATCTATTATGGAAATATCATAGACTGTGCCGTCACTTTCCGTCTGAACCTGCGTTTTCTGTGACTGGCTGAAGCCATATAGGGTAGCAGCGAATAAGAGCAGCGGCATCAGAATAATCATGGTGAATCCCAGAATAATTCTTGTTTTCAGCTTCATAGCAGCTTTCTCCTCTTTTTGTCTGTCATAATCTCCGGGCCAAGCGGACATATTGCCAGCCGACGCCATCACAATATATGAAAGTCAGCTTTTCCCGGCATCATATTAGAATTATAGCATAAAGCTGCATTTCCATCTCTAAATTTTCTATTAAAAAAATGGACCGGCGTAAAGCACATTCCAGGCAAGAAAAAAACTGCCCGCAAGAAGGACAGTTTTTATAAAGGGGAATTTCCCTGTAAAGGGCTAACTTGTATATTCAATTACTCCGTATAAGAATTTCCATTTTCGTCGGTCCAGGTTCCATCGCCATTGTCGGTATAACCAGTTCCATTGTCATCACGGTAGTGATATTCGCCATCTGCTTTTTCGGTAACGGTAACCGTCGTGCCGTCAGATGATGTAATGGTATGTTGTTCCATTACAATTCCAAAACGATGTGTTTCATCATTCAAAACAGAATAGGTATTTCCGTACTGATCCTTCCACTGGGTATCCTCATCAATGGCAACATAGCCAACGCCGCTGTCATCGCGGTATGCATAATCGCCGTTGGTCTGCTCTTTAATTGCCACCACGGTTCCATCTTCTGAAGTCAGATATATGGTCCGCAGATTCAGATAAGCTTCCCCATCCGGGTCATCCTCGTCAGCAGTTCCTGCTGTATTCCCGGAATTAGAAGCAGCGGAACCGGCGGATGTGTCCTTTTTCTCAGAGCTGCTGCCAAAAGGATCATTCTTTGATGCATATGCAGTTGCCACATACCCAGTCTGACCCAGATAACTGATCTGATACCAGGATGAACCGTCCTCCCCCATAACAGAGCCTTCACAGGTATAGGAGCTTCCATAATCCCCAAGACCAAGAGAGTCCGCACTGGTAGATGGCTTCTGTCTCACATTCACGCCATCCTTCGAAGTGATATAAAGCTTAAAGGAAGTCGTTTTCTGGATATTTTCACTGGAATTTTTATCAGTGGAAGCGGCTTTTGCTGCAGCAGAGCTTGGCACATTATTCGTCCTGGATTTCGCCTCACTCTTCTGCGCAGTGCCAGATTCACTCTTAGAAGCACTCTGACTGGATGCTGCAGGTGCTGTGGTCTGACCGCTGGTCTCTCCGCATCCTGCCGCAGTATTTATCATAACTACAGCCATAACAGCTGCCATAATTGTTGTTAATAAATTTCTCCTTTTCATACGCGTTTCCTCCTGTTATCATTCTACTTTTGTAGAAGATGGTTATATACTACAACTGTAGAAATAAAATGTCAAGAGTTTTTTCTACAAACGTAGAATTATTTTTTACAACAAAAAAGCCTGGAAAAAACTCTCTCAAGTCTCTCCCAGGCTATTATGGATAACAAATTTCTCACTTGCACGGCGCAGCAATAGCTGCAGCCCCTGATAAATTAAGCAAGATATTTTTTCAGATTCTCAACCTTGTCCAGGTGCTCCCATGGAAGGTCTACATCTGTACGGCCAAAGTGTCCGTAAGCAGAAGTCTGTTTGTAGATCGGACGGCGAAGATCAAGCATCTTGATAATTCCAGCCGGACGAAGATCAAAGTTCTCACGAATGATCTCTACCAGTTTGGAATCAGATACTTTGCCAGTTCCAAATGTTTCTACATGAACAGATGTTGGGTGTGCAACACCGATTGCATAGGAAAGCTGGATCTCGCACTTGTCAGCAAGTCCTGCTGCAACAATGTTCTTTGCAACATAACGTGCTGCATAAGCCGCAGAACGGTCAACCTTTGTGCAGTCTTTTCCGGAGAAAGCTCCGCCGCCATGACGACCTGTTCCGCCATAAGTATCAACGATAATCTTACGTCCTGTCAGACCGCTGTCTCCGTTTGGTCCTCCGATTACGAAACGTCCGGTAGGATTGATAAAGTACTTGGTATCCTCATCTACCATATCAGCCGGAATGATCTCATCGAATACATATTTTTTGATGTCTGCATGGATCTGCTCCTGCGTTACATCCGGATCATGCTGGGTAGAGCATACAACTGCATCAATACGGAATGGCTTGCCATTCTCATCATACTCTACAGTTACCTGTGTTTTTCCATCTGGTCTTAAGTATTTCAGAGTGCCGTCTTTACGAACCTTAGTCAGCTGACGTGCAAGCTTATGTGCCATGTTGATTGCATATGGCATGTACTCTTCTGTCTCATTGGAAGCATAACCAAACTGGATGCCCTGGTCGCCAGCTCCGATAGAATCAAGCTCGTCCTCATCCATCTGGTTTTCCTTCTGCTCAAGTGCTTTATCAACACCCATTGCAATATCTGTGGACTGCTTGTCCAGTGCTGTGATAACTGCGCAGGTATCTGCATCAAATCCGAATTTTCCACGGGTGTAACCAATTTCACGGATTGTTTCTCTTACGATAGACTGAATGTCAATGTTTGCTTTGGAAGTGATCTCTCCCATAACCAGAACAAGACCTGTAGTGGTAGCAGTCTCGCAGGCTACACGGCTCATTGGATCCTGTGCAATCAGTGCATCCAGAATAGCATCGGAAATCGCATCACAGATTTTGTCCGGATGACCTTCAGTTACAGACTCGGATGTAAATAAAATTTTCTCCTTATTTTCCATTTCTTATTTTTTTCCTTTCTTCGTTGGACGGAATTTGCATTTCCCGCAAAAAAAGAACAGCCCGGACAAGCGGACTGTCTTATAAATGACGTTTATATAAACAATCCTCTTATTGTTCGATTACTCGCTCAGGTTGGCACCTTCCTCTTCTTCAAGGGGTTGCCGTGGCTTCATAGATCCTATGTATCTCCACCACTCTTAATAAGGGATATAAAATATTC
>OLWA01002265.1_pt1 | contig 17442 bp, 7 predicted proteins | sample 1673251 | NCBI WGS metagenome assembly OLWA01 (sample SAMEA3178937, study PRJEB25190) | human gut metagenome | biome: human gut; feature: human-associated habitat; material: faeces | place: Austria | collected 2013
CTGATTGGAAATTATCAGTCTTCTGTTATGGCAAATACCCTGAGCATTACAGGAAATTCAGGTTCACCTATTCAGGCTGCCTCTACAGGGGGAACAAACACCAGCGATTCCTATGGCGGCATTATCGGAACCATATCCGGAAGCAGCTATGTTGAAATTGAAAATGTGTCTGTCTCCACAGCAGATATGAGTACGAATTCAAAAGCCAGCTTTGGAGGTCTTGTCGGAAAAATAAATGACGGTCTGCTTAATGTTGGAAATGTTACCCTTACAACAGCGGAAGATCTTGCAGCTGATAGTGTTGATGGGCGTGGAGGCCTTGTGGGCCATCTGGTAAAGGGAGTACTGCGCTTACATGGTACTACTAATTTAAGTAAGCAGAAGATTACAGCTGCCTATAATCACACAGGACAGATCGTGGGAAACAATGAAAATGGACTGGTATATGCAACTGGCAACGGCAGCAGCTTGCCTGATTCAGGAGAAGGATGGAAATTGATCCGTTATTCAGATCAGGACCGGAGCGGTTCTGATATTGGAAACTGGGGTGCTGTAGTGCGCCTTGGTGGGAAATTGACAGAAAGTTTAGATGGAGTTCTTTACTTTGATACAACTGTTCATACAGTGAAAATAAATAATGGAGCTGGAATGGACATCAATAATGCAAATGCTTTTGCAGCATATGCGCTGGCGTTTGATCTCTCAAACGCATATGCAAGCACTGGAAGTGCAGCTCTAAGCTTTGCTACTCCAGTAAATCCATCCAGTCAGCAGTCGGTGACGCTCACTGGGGATATAGATCTTACCGGTACTGGTATTCTGGGAATTGGTAAGGATAGTTTTGAAAAAAATGAATCTGCACAGAGATTCCAGGGAACATTTGAAGGTGGTAGCCATACAATCACACTGGACATAGGAACCACCTATGGTGCAAGTGTTTCTACAGGAGATAATGCAGCAGGGCAGCTTTATGCAAAGAGAAGTGATCAGAGAGATGCACATTATAGCCTGGCGCTGATTCCGTTTGCCGGTGCTGTGGCAATTCAGAATCTCACAATTGCAGGAACTGTTAACGGTAGAATTCCTCATAATGTAAAAGAGGAAGAAAATTCAGGTGATATCAGATATCCGGCATTCGTCTCAGCTGCAATCGGTCTGGCAGGTGGGAAGACAGATTTTGAAAATATGACTGTTAATACCAAAGTATCTGTTACAGAAGAATCTGATGCAAAAAAGCTCCACGTCTGGCAGTCAGGCTTCCTGGGAAGATGTGAAAGTAAAGTATTGACCTTCAAGAATTGTATCTGGGGAAGTGATTCCACGCTTATTGACGAACGAGATACGGATAATCAAAGAATCGGCGGTCTGGCAGCGGAAGTGATGGGAGGCTGTACGGTTACAGTAGAGAATTGTACATTAAGTGGCTCCATTACATCCAAAGCCGCAACAAATGCCCGTGTGGGTGGTCTGATTGCAGTCAGCCGGGGAGAGACGCAAAGTAGTGGAAATTCGTATACGTCTGCAGACAGTACAATTGATATTTCAAATCTGAAAGTAAATGGAGAAACTATCACTGCAGCTGCTTCTTCCACCAGTGGAGGACTTCTTGGCTATCAATGGAAGAATACGAATATAGTTTTTGCTAAATCTGCGGACAATACAACCAGCGCAAGCGGAGTCACAATTTCAGGAGCTACGTTGAATGCAAAGGCTCAGTTTGGCGGTCTGGTATACCAGGCAACCGGATACTGGAATGCAACCGCTGCGAACAGTATCATATTTAAAAAAGAGAATGGAACAACAACCTTTACCGGAATATCAACGAAAGGTGCGCCAAGTGGTCTGCTGGTAGGAACCGGTCTGATCAAAGTGACACAAAGTGGAAATGAAGTGGTAGAATCTGCACTGTATCTCGAAGCAGGTACATGGGGAAATGTTTCCGATGCCGCTTATAAGATTGACAGTGGTGCTGTAGTGCTTAATATCGAAAACTCAGAATACTTTGATGAACTGGTCGGTACGACAAAGAAGGATGATGCAGGCAACAGCAATGCAGTAGTTTCTCTGGCAGTACGGAACGGGAATGAAACAGCAGAGCGTATTGATACAGAAGGTACAGGAAATACCTATACCGGACAGTTAGGCAATTATAAAAATGGAAATACAAGATACTACTATAATCTGGACAGCTACAGGAAGAATAATCCTACTTTGAATGTGGACAGTGTCACATCACCGGAAAATATGGTGCTCTGGAGTGTCGCCCAGTATGCAGCAGTAAATATTAGAGGTTATTTCAGGCGGGGAGAGGGGACAGATGTCATAATCACCGGCTCAATTGACCTGAAGGGATATTCCTACTATCCGGTGACACCGCTGGGAGCAGTGAATCTTGGAAGTAATCAGGCGGCGACGACCAGTGTGACCTTTGATTATGATGGGATGAATGCAAAAGAGACAAATAATAAACCACTGTTAGATTCTGACCACCAGCATTATTTGATGCAGCACGGATTATTTTATCATACCACTCACAATATAGCCGTAAAAAATACCTCTTTTTCGGGAACGGTAGGAAAGGAAAGCGCAACAGATGCCAGTACATACAATTCCGGTGCATTGATTTATGGAAGCGTAACCGGTAATCCGGTCAACAATATTGTTGAAATTAGCCTGAACAATGTAACATTGGCCGGAATTCGAGTGACAGAGATCACAAAAGATGATGTAGCTTATGCACCGCTTCTTATCAATCAGATGGATCAGGCAGTTAAATTAACAGTAAATGCGCTTTCTACAGGAGAAGGGTATACGACAGGAGACGGAACGGGTAAAACAACTGCTTACGCAGCAAGCAGTCTGATTGGCAAAGTCGGCAGTGAGACGGCAACGAAGCTGACCCTTTCATTTTCCAATATTGCACTGGATGGACGTCTGGCAGAAGATGAAACGAAGACCACAGCTGTACAGAACAATGGAAAAGTTCAGGTGGAATATCATACAACCCATACAATATTTACCAGGGCTACTCTTTTAGAATCTTTTATGTATTCTTCAGAAGGTTCCGGTACGTATAATTTCAACAGTACGGATAATAAGGTTACTTACGGTGTAGAATTGACGAATACAGGAACAACCGGGCGCAATCCGGATAAGCAGTATCAGTATTATGATGGTGACAGTTATATCACAGATGAACATAATCAAACGACTACTAAAGAGTATGTAAAATCCAGATATAGCAGCTCGAATTTTATCCGTTACGTCTATACGCAGCAGAATATCAATAAAAGCAGGTATGAACTGGATATCAACCAGAAGACAACCGGTCTTCTGAAGGGCTGTGGCTCCTATGGTGATCCGTACATTATTGAAAATGCGCATCAGCTGAGTTCACTGGCATCCTATATTCAGAGTACAGGCAGTGTTTCAAAATTCCAGGTAATTTTCAATTCAAAAGTATTGGAAAATCAGACACAGACTGCGGAAGGGTATCATCTTTCAAATGAAGCAACAAGTGATGCAACAAGTGATGCAACAGGAACAGATATTATTTACACCTGGGAGAACGGAGCTTGGAAGAACGATGACGGAAATGCCGCTGATGCGAAAAAAGCGACGAGCTATCTGCTGAATGCATATTACAAGATTGATAAAGATATTACTCTTTCAGCAGAAAACTTTGGCGGACTTGGTACGAGAGATAATCCATTCAGCGGAGTCATTGTAGGTGCCTCTGAGAATACTACAGTTGCCTTAACAGGAACCAATGCGAATAAAGACAGCTTTGGAGGTCTGATCGCTTATAGCCGGGGAAGTGTCGTGAAAAATCTGATTGTGGATTATTCACAGGCAACGATTACCATGCAGGCAGACAGTCTTCCAGGAAGCAATAAAAATCCGTTTTTTGGCGGCGTGGTTGGCTATTGTATGGGTGGAGATACAATCATTGATCATGTGTCAGTAGAGTATGGTGCGAAATCCGTGACTTTCAGTGGAGCATATGAATATATGATCGCCGCAGGCGGCTATGTAGGTCTGGTCGGCGGCGCAACCCATGTCACAGAAAATACGGACTACGAAAAGACCGGTGGTGGCGTAGTGTTCCGAAATATGGATAGAACATCCAATACTTTTACGACAGCGTGCACAGATGCAGCAGCTGTTAATAAAACAGTGAATATGGTAACTGATTCTGACACAGTTGATGGAAAAACAGCATCAGAAGGTGGAAATTATTTTTACCGCAACCCTTATGTTGGACGTGTTCTGGATGGCTATGCGTGCGCGGAAGGATACACTGTAGATAACACGGATAAAAACTATACCATTCCGACTTTGACAGCAGGAAAAAGTGACCTTCAGGTAAGCGAAGCAAGTGAAAGCCTGAATGTTACCGTAACATCTGCCAAGGGATTGTGGCTGTTATCTGCGATTGTAAACAGCGGTGCGGGAGCAATGGATTCTACTGGAAACTATACTGATGTTGATAAAGTAGTAGATGCTTATCAGTATGGCAAACCGCGTACTGCATCCTACGAAGGAATCGGAACCGCGACAGCTGATGCCGCGAATCTTACGGATGAAGCATATTGGGGCGGAGTGGTAAGTACTGCAGGCAGCGATACGGCAAAAAGTCGCGTGTCTTATCTGGTGAAGAATTATACCACAGGAAATGCGGCTGCCCGTCTGGCAGGAAAAAGTACTTCGACTGATACTAATACTCCGGTTATGCTCACATTTGAAACAAACAGCATAGATATGAGCAGCTACGGAAATGGTTTCCGCGGAATCGGTTCCAGCTATGGAAATAATAAGCATGTTTGGAGCAGTAACTGTAGTATTCCTGAAGTATATCGCCGTAATCTGTTGATTAAGAGCATCAACACCGGCAGGACAGAAGATACGGTGATTACATTAAATATGAATCAGAATGATTATCAAACGGAATACAGCAGTGGTGAATGGCGCAATCAGGGTGCCGGTCTGTTTGTGGATTTCCATTTTACAGATAAGTGCGAGGTGAATCATCTTCAGATATCCGGAAACATTAAGCTTGGATTATTTGATACAAATAGTGCGTTAACTTATGTGATAAAAAAAACGAATCCGGAATTGCATATAGGAGTAGGCGGTTTTGCTGCAAGAACTGCTAATTCCAGTGGTACGTTAACCTTTGATCACTTTGACCTGAAAGATATCAACGTGTATGGTGGCACCATGACAGGCGGAGCCATTGGTTATATCGATGGATATAGTGGAGCAGGAAGGAATGTATCCTTTACCAACTGGACGATCCAGAACGAAAAGGTAACAAAATGGGTTTATGATGATGGAAGTACAGGTGGATTAGTTGGATGGAATATTAGTTATGGTACTTTGACAATTACCGGAAATGAAGATAGTTCTGTAAAAGATGTAGATCAATTATCTGTTACCACACATGCTGAGAGCTTTAATACAGCTGCCGCCGGTGGTCTTGTGGGCGCGAATGATTACAGTTCTGTAAAAGTAGAGAATGTAAACGCACAGAATTTGAGTGTTTCAGGCAAGAATCTGCGAGATATTGGAGGTTTGCTGGCGGCAGGTAGAAAAGGCGGCACGCTCGAAGTGAAGAAATGTTCCCTTGCTTCTATGAAGATTACGTTAGAAATCAATTCAAACCAGAAAACTTTAAGCGCTTGCGCGGGAGGTATTATCGGATTTCACGAAAGACCGCTGACTATTTCAGAAGTAATGATTATGTCGGATTCGGCCATCAATGGTCAGCAATTTACTGGTGGTTTCGTAGGCTATTCAGCTGTAGATGTGACAATTTGTAACTGTAGAGAAGAAAATATCAATATTAAAACAGATATGAACTGGATTGGCGGATTTGTTGGATATGTCAACCCGAACAGAACAGCCACATTCCAAAATTGTCAGGAAGAAAATGTGAACATTCTTGGTCGATATACAGGTGGTCTTGTCGGAGCTATTGATGGAAGTATCAAGGCATCCAATATAGAATTGTTTAATGTGATTGGAGTAACCTATAATGATAAGGGATTTGCTGCATTGTTAGTTGGTAATACGGAAAACAATGCTACGAATAAGTACAATAACAAAGTTAGTGGATATAATCTGTTAGCAAAGAATTGTAAATTTGGTTATAATAACAAAGCGAAGGTAGATGAGTTATCGACTGCAAATATCCAACCGATAAATACTTCAGGTTTATGGATTGGTAAAGTCGGAGTAAATGGTAAAGTCAATCTGGTAGCGGTTGCCCTTCAGGGAAATGTCTTCCCACAGAAGGATATCGGTACAAAAAATGGAACTGCTACGATCATTTATGCAGATGCATCCGTGGATCAGACTTATCAGCCGACGAAATCCACTGACAAAGCATCTTCATCTGCCAGCCCATGGCTGGATGTCAATCCGAAGAGCGATGTACCTTTCGCGGACGGCACAGTTATGACCGGTAATGGTGTGGGAATTGTAGCTGATAGCACTATAACTGCCAAAAGTATATTAAACAATATAAATACGGCTACTGCTGACCGTTATTGGAATTTACAGGAATCTGCGAATCAGACAGATCCTACATACAAAAGATTTTCACAGTTTTTAGATTCAAAAAACGATGCCTATGTGACGACGTACATGAGCGAGGAAAGTACAACCACAACAGTTGATAAAAACATTGATTTCCCGGTGCTTGTTGTAAATAATACAGCAGATGTGGATTCCCTTCTGTGGAATTACATAGCCGCAATGACAAATGTAAAAGACGGTGCTGAAGCAAAAACACAGATAAAAGACATCACGGCAACCACTTATCAGTGGAACAATTCAGGCGAAACAGGTAAAACAGGCACCTTTCACGCAAAGGATAACGCCAGTCTGCGCATAAATGAAAAGAAAATTTCCATCGTTCCCAATGCTTACGACAATCAGAATAGCCAGTTTACCTTACTGGATGTAACTTATGCAAATCCTACAGATACAAATGCAAATCCTACAGATACAAATGCAAAACCTTTCCATCTGTACATTCCGGTATTGGTGAAAAAGGTTCTCTACATCAGCTTTAAAGCAAGATTTCTTGCCGGAACAGATTACTGTGTATCTGATTATCCTATGGATGATGCCTCTACCAGCCATTATGCCACAGCAGGCTTTGACGAACCACTGACTGCTTACCTGGAATACAGCTATGAAAAAGATACAGACTGGCAGTCTATGGTGGATAACGGAGAGAATCTTTTGTGGTATTATGATAAGATTCTGGATCTGGCAAAAGGAAGCACAGAACAAGATACGCAAAAGCTTCTTCCAGAGGGAACGCGTCTGACCTTGCTTGACAGGCAGACCAAGCAGTATTATACCTACACAACAAGGACTGAAAATGAAGATTTCCATAATTTTAATCTTTCCAAAATGACAGTGCCAGGCAGTGTATCCTCAACAGGTGGTTCCCCCAAAACATTTACCCCGGTTTCCATCTGTGATCTGCTTGAATTAACTGCTTCTGCTGTAGATGATTCTTCATCCAGCGATGGAAAGACCTGCTATGTGGAAACAGAAGATCCCCAAAGTGCTACTGTAAAGGCTACCCTTTCGACAGATAGCAAAGAAGAAATCAAATATTTCCGTGTAGCAGGGGAAGGTGATGCTAAAGCTCAAAAATATCACATCACAGTTCCGGTCTCTCCCAAAGTTGAAGCTAGAACGGAAGGGTATTACCTGACGATTCAGGTACCTACAACCAAAGGCTATTCGGTTATAAACAACCGGTTAAACTATGGAACCTTTTCCCATAAAGAGGGAACCCTTCCAGCAACTATCACAACTGAGGCGGGTGTGGCAGGCTCTAGCTATGTTGTGTATGATGGTGTTCAGCAGACATCCTTCACTATTACTACCAGCCGCATTCATAATGGCAAAGAAATGGGTGATACAATTATGGAAAGCGGTGACAGCATAAAAATACACCTGGAAAGCAAGCTGCAGCTGACAGAAGCCGGAAAGGATAGATTTGATAAGCTTGGTCCTTCCGAATTCTATCATGAATTTGATATCAGCCTGAAGAAATATCTGAAAGATCAAACTGCTGCATATGGCGCAATCGGTACGGAGCTGGTGAGCTATACATACACATTGTCAGGGAATGGCTTGAATTATACAGAACCGAATGGTACATTATCAAATGCAGCAGGGCTTGAAACCCTGACTCTAAAATATGGAAGCGCCGAACTGAAAAGGGCATTAGAGTCTGCAACGGATGATTCTTCGGCAGTAACAGTTACAGCAGATATAACCCTTACGTATGCCGGAACCGACCAATTTCCAGCAAGAAATACGTCGGATAATGCGGATGACAGTGGTATTTCAGCTGTGGGCATATCACGGATTGCCAATACTTCGATCCAGCTGCCTATTACAGGAAAAGGAAATAAGAAAGGAAACGAAGATAAGAAACGTTATTATATTACCAATTTATCCAAAGCGATCCTGAAATATTCTACAGTAGACCAGACTGGCTCAAAGGATCCCACCAAGCAGCTGGGAATCAACCCAAGTGATACGGCAAATAATCGCTCTGACATTATCTATACAAAGGCAGATTATGATTATTCCAACGTAGATGCTGAAAAACTTGACCAGGCGAAAACAATTCGCTATAAAATGCAATTGTTCCAGAAGAACCCTGCGGGAACCTACGATGAAACAGCTCCTTTACAAATTGCATCCTATCTTCCCGTTATGTTTAAAGACAATGCACAGAAGCCTTCAGGAAATGTGGAAAAGATGTATCAGTGGGAAGAGAACTTCAGCAGGAATGCTTCCGGGCTTTTAAGCACACGCTTTCGTTTTTCTCCGCTTACCGGAGCGGAATTTGAAGAGAAGGGCTACACCTATGCAAACTATATGGTACGCCTGACAGTGGTGCTTCTGGATAAAGATGGAAAAGAAATTGCAGATACAACAGCTACAGATTATATCATCTATACAAATGCCAGGATTTATCAGGAAATTTTGAAACAAAACATGAGGTGAAGCAGGATGCCAGGGAAAAAGAAAAAAGAGGAATTAACGCCGGAGGAATATAGGCAAAAGGCCAGAAAGGAAATACAGGATTTAAAAAATCAGTGGAAGGTTTTTTTCAGAACCGGCTTCGTTGTGCTTGCAGCTTTAATTGCCATAATCGCTGCCAGCATTGCATGGTTTGTTTCTAATAATAAAGTGGATTTGACAGGGATGAGTATCCGGGCAGCAGGCAGCGAGTTTGACCTCGCTGCCTACAAAAATAATGCTGAAAGTACAAATGGCGTTTATGACAAGCTGCTGCCGGTTCCAACCGGAGAGCCGGCAATCAATAATGAATACTTGGCCACTAGCGGAAACCGTACAGCTATCAGCTGGGCAATCACAGATGACAGCAATCTGAGAAATGAGAAAGGCGAAAGCCTTGGAATTGAACCTGGCTCCAGCGGAAGTATAACCTTTTATATTATTCCTCATAAAAGCGGGGCACTAAACGTATCCCTGACGCTTTCACTTACCGGATACACCTTAAAGGATAATGGAGATAATGGAACAGAATTAACCCAAGAAAACTTAAATCCAGGATTACTGACAGACATTAAAACAGATACCCAGCAGCTGCTGGAGGGACATATTCTTTTGTTTGCCGGGTACAATAAGGATAATAATTCCTATAAAGGATGGATATCACAGGACGGGGATCCATGGACCATGAGCCTTGGAGATAATTATACGCTGTCCCAAAATAAGAATGGAGAGCTGATCTGGAGCAATAAGAATGCCACAGCAGATAACGCCTATCCGGTTACGGTTTACTGGATCTGGCCGGAGCTTTTGGAATCCTATTTGCGAAATGCAGCCTCCTATACCGGAACCCGCCCGCTGCTTTTTCCGGCAGAACCAGAACAAAATAATGAAGGTACTACTGTTAACAGTCTGGAAGCTCTTCCATCAAAGCTGTTTAGTAAAATGTGTGAAGTAGATGAAAGCTCCGGCACCTCAGTCAATTCAAACCGCTATTTACGCTGGGAAACAGCCGTTGCATTCAAGGAAAACGTTACAGAAAATACTCTTGAACAGATAAGAGCGCACTATAACTCCGCACTTTACGGAAATGTAGCAGCGTACTACGATTTGGCAGACCAGTATCTTGGAAGTAATGTGCAGTATGTAAAGCTGACATTAAATGCCAAATGATAAAGACTAAGATTGAGGAGATAATAATATGAAACATAAAAACCGCGCTGTTTTCGCTGCGGTGCTTGCAGCTCTTGCCCTTCTGGCAGTGCCTGTTCTGGCATGGCTTTATATGCAAAGAAGCATGGAAACAATCACAAAAATAAATATGCCAAATGCCCTTCTCATCGGAGCCGGAGATGCAAAGCCAATCCAGCAGCTGGAGCTTGGCAACATTGATGTTTCCGAAACCAATAAATCTAAAGACGTGGTTTTTTGTGTATACAGCGAAAAACCCGGTATAAGCTATTACCTTCAGCTGGCACACACCACAAATATAGGATTTAATTATGAAATATATAAGGCTAAATTATCACAAGCTGGAAAGCTTAGTTATCTTGGCCAAAAATATAATGAGGGAGATCGCCTTGAAGGTGATTACTTAAATAAAAAATCTGATACCAACTACGCTACAGATAAGTATCATACTTTTACATATCCGAATAGCAGCGTTGAGCATGTCCAGAAATCCGCAGAGCCTCTCTACTGGAAGTCGGCCAACAAGGAAATTCTTCCTGCAGATCCTAAAGATAAGAACAGCACCGGCTACTATGTAAATTACTATATTTTGCACATCTCATGGGACGATACGGTCAAGAATAATAAAGAAACGGATATGATCTACATTATGGGGGGACAGGGATAATGGCTTTTTTACTGGGTACAGTGGCCTTTGGGGTATTAGAGCGAGCTTCCCTGTTGTTCCATTAATTGTACTTTTCATTCTTGTAAAATTTATAATAAAATGGTATAATTTAATCCAATATTTTGCTTTAGGAGATGATCAGGATTGAGAAGAAAGTTAATCCTTCAAATAGAAACCCTTTTGCTGTCCGCAGCTTTTGTAACGGCAGGAGCTAGGACTGTGGGAGCCCAGCAAGCTATAATGCAGGAAGAGGAAGCTGCCCAGCCCGCCACAGAGCAGGCAGAACCCCAGCTTACCGCAGAATCCCCGGAGGATTTCGCCAGCGTCACCGCAAGCGAACCCACTGTCATAACAACAGAGGAATCCGCCAGCACCACCGCTGGCGAACCCACCGTTATAACAGAGGAACCCGCCAGCGCCCCCGCAGGCGAACCCACCGCCATAACAGAGGAACCCACCAGCACTACCGCCAGCGAACCCTCCGTCATAACAGAGGAATCCGCCAGCACCACCGCAGGTGATCTCACCGCCATAACAGAAGCCCCCACCAGCACCACCCTGGGCGACCCCACCGGCACTTCGGAATCAGCAAAATCGCTAGAATCGCCGAAATCGCAAGAATCACCAGCGCAGGACAAGACTCTGGCATCTGTAAGCCTGAAGCTGGCTCAGGAGCTTCAAACAGTTCCCCCCACTTTTTTGGACTGCCTGAAGGACCTTGAGGTCTACACAGTGTCCCTGGTATATTCAGACGGAACAGAGGAATTGCTGGACAAGGAAGACAGCCGCTATACCCTGTCCGTTGAATATGAAGACGAGACCGACACAGAGGATATGGATGCTGTACGCAGAACCTATCACGCCACAGTGAAGGAGACCGCCACCGGAAAGGAATATGAAGATACACAGAATGTTATTTTTGGCAGTCAGCCTCCCAGCGAGATAAAGACGACAGAAATCACAACCCTGACCCTGGAAAAAGAAAAGAAATGGCTTGTGGTCCAGTCCACCCCGGATGTCACCGGCCGCTACATATTAAACAGCGATAAAGTAATAAAAAATATCTATTATGCAACGGAACCAGGCGAAGTTGTCTGCACAGAAGACATTCTGAACCTGCAGCAGGGACTTTCATATACATTTCTGATCGTATTGAATTAGAGCGTGTTTGAAAAATCATTCCCGCAATCTGCATTCACCATTACCAACAAAAGAAAGGAAGCTGTTTTTTATGGAAAATATAATGAAGGTACCAGACCCCGGTAAATATTTCTAAATAGTCTAAAATTTTTATGAATAATACCGTGTAGAGGAGTTGCTTCTCTGCACGGTAAAAAGAAATACTTATCGAACTCTTTTGCAAACTGGCTTGAGTTCCTGTAGAGAGTTGTTTCATATTGTGAAAAAGGCTCAAGTTGGAATACTTTTGCAAATTAACGCAATGAAGCGTTTGCCATAAAAAAGAAAGCAAGAGAATTTCCCGCTATCTGACCGGGAAGTTCTCTTGCTTTCTTTTAATTATGGGTTTTATTCAGCTTCCGATACGTCTCCCATTCCGTCTCCGGAATTCCGAGTGCAGTCATTGCCTGCTCCATTTTTATTGAGTTGATTATTCGGACTGTGGGGTCTATACATACCGCGTAATGCCGATATACATGGGAAAGAAGAAAGCTGACAGGGTATTTAAGCGTCTGCGGAAGAAAAAGGCAGCGAGAGAACCCTGGGATGAATCAGATTTCGCACAGCTTTCCCTGACTCCGCTCATGGGCGGTAACAATGACAAGACTCGGACTGATGATTATGGATGATGGAATTGAGCTTGGGCGAGAGCAGTTGATGAAAGAGTTGGGGATAAAATAGAACCAAATAGCATTGGTGCCAGTCCACAGTACCTATTTCTCAAGCAAGAGAACAACTTGCTGTGTTTGATCAAGGTGTTCTCTTGCTTGCTCTTTTAGTTGTGGGTAAGTAAATATGTTCCAGAACTATCAAATGAGGCTGGTAGAGGGCAGAGTTCTCTGGCGGTTCTTTAGATACACACGAAAATGCCGGAAAACTCCCTTCCTCCTACTGGTTGATTAGTCTTATATAAGAATCCAATTGCTTCTCTTCCAAATCGGCAATTAAATCTGTAAAAGGAACTAAATTCTCATTTACAGCATACTCTTCCAACGCACTATAATAATTCAGCCTGTTTTCTTTGGCAATCGATATAGGTAGAAAATCATTGGCCATCAGCTGGTAATTCATAAGCAGCCTTGATGTCCTGCCATTTCCGTCAATAAACGGATGAATTCGGACAAATTCTGCATGTGTCCAGGCGGCATATTCAATTGGATTTAACACTTTCTTTTTCCATTCAAGGTCTGCATAGAAATTTTTGATCTGAACATACATTGCATTTCCAGCTGGCGGAGTATGTCCAGCCCCACTGATTCTCACCTCCTGATTTCTGTAAATTCCACCTATCATAATATTCTCTGTTAATATAGCATGTATCTCTTTTACAATACTCTCATCCAGAGTTTTTCTATCATTTATACAGCTTCTTATATAGCGGTAGGCTTTCTTGTGATTTACCACCTCATAAATTTCTCTTAGAGCCTTGCCTCCCACGGAAATCCCGTCTTCAAGAACCACCTTTGTTTCCATTAAAGTAAGCGTGTTTCCTTCTATGGCCGTAGAATTATGGGTATATGTCAACTCAAAATCTTTCTCATAGGAAGACAGTGTTACAGAATCAATTTTGACTTTCCCTCGATTGTATATGTTTTTCTTTTGTAGCAGTCGGTTTAATTCCATATTTCATGTCACCTCGCAATAAAAACGGATTATCTTTTTGCTTTAACAATATCATACCATATGTTTTATTAATAAGCAAAAATAAAAAAGACTTTTATATCTAAGTTAGCAACCACCAGTTCAACTGGTGGTTGCTAACTAGAAAAATGTCATTCTTTTATTAACAAAAATATCGAAATAATATTGACATATTAGAAAAGAAATGATACAATAAGTTTACACATCTGGGAAAGTTCTTAACAATTCTGTTGCTTAATCCCCACATGTTGAATAAAAATATGGCGGGGAGAGCGGCAGATCAGGCACGACTCCTTTGCCATCAGAAGAAAGGAGCGGTACTTCGCAAGCGTAGACAAGGATCTTAAGGGCGCGAGAGTGGATTTGCTTTTGGAAGTGGATGATATCGCAGAGCTGAAACCAGAACTGGAAGCCACTCTATATGACGTGGAGCCGGATCAGAATTCTGGCTCAAATAAAGTGAGAGTACTTCCAAAGAGAGTACGTTACTATCATGCAATCATCGACGACCGCAGCCTGAAATCAGGCGAAGAACCGAAGAATCTGAAAAATGTGATTGTAATTTTCATCTGCTCCTATGATCCCTTTGGGCGGGATCGGATCTGGTATACGGTTCAGAATCGATGTATAGAAGAACCGGATGTTCCATACGATGATGGAGCGAAAACGATTTTTCTATACACTAGAGGAACAAAAGGTCAGGTGTCCGAGGAAGTGCGCCAGTTCCTGCGTTACATGGAGTTTAGAAAAATTGCGTGCTGATAATGCGGAAAGGGAACTTTTGGTTCTGAGAGAAAAGCTTACTTTGCTGCAAAACAAGTAGAAAATTATAACATTGGATTGTGATTAGGACAGTCATTGCCTGCTCCATTTTTATTGAGTTGATTATTCGGACTGTGGGGTCTATACATACCGCGTAATGCCGATATACATGGGAAAGAAGAAAGCTGACAGGGTATTTAAGCGTCTGCGGAAGAAAAAGGCAGCGGGCGAACCCGCCCGGGGCTTTCTTTTGTTACGCTATTTTGTTTTTCCAATTTATTGAAAATACTCCCCGGAACTGCTATAATAAAAACTGTGTATTCACGAAAAAAATAGAATAAGGTCGAAATATGAATTACGATAACAATTTAAACCCGAATGATACAATTTCATCCCTGGATAAGGGGATGGCGTCAGGGGGCGGTGTTGGGAAGCCGGAGAATCCCAGGCAGCTGCGGAGGCGGTTTACAGCTGCGATGGTGGCTCTGCTCCTTACTTTTCTGGCGGTGTCATCAGCGACTTATGCGTGGTATATCTATAATACCAGCCGCCACACTACCAATGTGCGTATGGCAGCAGGAGCCGGTGTGAATCTGCAGATCAGCAATTCCTACAGCGGCACTTACGGTTCCGCGGCGGTTCTGGACAGCTTTGCGGGACAGCTGGTTCCGGTATCTACCAACCGAATCAGCGGCGGCTTCCAGAAAGTGCTTGGATTTACAGAAGGCAGCAGCCAGTCCGGGCTTGTGGCGAGCATCTTTGGCTCCGGAGAGCAGACCGATTACTATCAGACCAGCCTGTTTCTTCGCACCAACGGCACCTCCACGGATATCTATCTTTCCGATATCGGTTTCGAGGACAGTGACGAGAAAAATCCTATTTCGTCAGCCATCCGCGTAGGCCTGGTGGTCCATCAGGCAGGACAGAACCAGTCTGTGGACGGGGAATATATTTTTGCAATCAGTGATAAGAAGAATCCTCAGGCAGATTATAACACTGCCACTGGCCGTGAAGGCTATGTGCTGGACAGTTCCAGGACAGACGGCAGCACAGTGGCGTTTTCGCCGTATACGACGGATGCCTACTGTGAGTATAACAAGAACACTGGAACGGTAACATTGAAAGATAGTTCCCTGAAGCTGTGTACCATCACCGGAGCAGGAGATGGGGCGGTGGGAACACCGGTAGAGATTGAGATCTACATCTGGCTGGAAGGCTGCGATGAGGACTGCACCGCGAATTTATGCAGCCAGACACTGCGCAACCTGGCAGTTTCCTTTGCAGGAGTTAATAATGAGTGAGTTTCATGAAATCCCCCAGGGAGGTGACGCCCGTGAGCAATGAGCATGGCAATGACCATGATGTCAAAAATTTAAAAAAATCCTTTCATCTGTCCGTTTTGTGGATCCTGCTGCTTCTGGTAGTTTTCACAGGGTCTACCTATGCATGGTTTACCCTTTCAGGGCTTTCCTCCACCAATGTAACGCCTATGGCAGGAACCATCGGAACTGGAGATACCGTTCTTTTGATTTCCAACAGCTCCAATGGCCCCTTTGACAAAAGCTGTGAACTGGTTCTGGATGGAAATCCAACTTCTTTGAAGCCCATTTCTACAGCCAATCTGCAGAATTTTTACAAAGGCACCACCCAGACCAAGGAGGGAATTACGGTGCTTTATGCAAGTGCAGACTCCGAGGTAAATCAGGATGCCATTCACGGCACCGTATATCTGCAGTGCCAGAACGCTGCATGCGACGTATATTTTGAACCCAAGAATCTGAACCTTGGAAGCGATGCGCAGGCCCTTGCCGCGATGCGCCTTGGCCTGAAAATCACCTCTTCCACAGGAACTCAGAATCTGATTTTCAAACTGGATGCTCTTGGAAGCACAGGCAGTGCACAGTCCAGGACCACCATATCCAGAAGCTCCGCGGTTGTTTCCTCTGCGACTTCAGCAGGAGAGCCCACTTACGTGGATGATCCCTCCCTGAACATTTCCGATTATATGGCGCAGGCGGGAACCAATGAGAATGAATATAATGCAGGAAGCCAGTCTTTACTGACCCTGGAAAAGGATGAGGTGGCTTCCGTTGAATATTGGCTGTATCTGGAAGGCTGCGATGAGCAGTGCTACGACCCGGTACAGAATAAAGATTCACAGATCCAGCTTGCCTTTGCAGGCGTGGACGTGAGTGCAAACCAGTAGGATTATCGCCTGCTGAAAAGCAGCGGAAAGGAGAAGCAGAATGAAAAACGTCTTCAGGACCTGGTTCCTGGGCATTACTACCATATTTGCCCTTCTGGCCTTTGGGGCAGCCACCTATGCATGGTTTACATCCAACCGGGCGGTTTCCACAAGCACGGCCACAGCAAGGACAGGAGAGGAGACACTGGAGCTTCAGCTAAGCAGCCAGGGAGGAAGCAGCTTCCAAAGCGTGGAGACCGCTGCCATCACCCAGGTGAACCAGACTACAGCCACCCAGCTGATGCCGGTTTCCACCGTGAATCTCTCTGATTTTGTTTATTCCCCTGCCACAGTAGATGGAATGGCATCTGCCTTTTTGCAGGTGGAAAATGAGCAGTACTATTATCATGGAAGGCTTTATATCAGGGCACAGGGCACAGGCTGGTCCGATGGAACCACTGTGAATCTTTATCTGGATCAGAGCGACGGGCTTCTTGGAGAGGCATCCAGCGGAGCGCTTCTTACCGCCTCCAGGCTGGGCCTTGTGTTTGACGGGGCCGCTTCTTCCGCCGTGATCCTTCGGCTTACAGAGGATGAGAGCTCCCAGAGCCAGCAGGTTTACAACACGGTAATAAACGGCCAGACTCTTGGAAGCAACCAGGTGCTTCAGTACCAGAACGGCACTGTAAGCGCTGCCACGGATCCAAGCCAGCCGATCGCGGACTACACCGTTTCCTTTACAAGCGACAGCATCAGCCTT